>ERZ651768.3326-NODE-3326-length-10797-cov-3.655131_pt1 | contig 10797 bp, 7 predicted proteins | sample MGYA00514754_ERZ651768 | MGnify/ENA metagenome assembly ERZ651768 | reverse complement strand
TTGAAAGCTGAAGGTGGCCGTCAGGCTGAAATTCTTAACGCTGAGGGCGATCAGCAGGCGACTGTTTTACGCGCACAAGGCTATGCTGAGGCACTGAGCGCAATCCATGGAGTAGCCCAGGGCGTAGACGCAAACACGATGACACTCCAGTACGTCGATGCTTTGAAGGAGCTTGGGTCAGGAGATTCAACGAAGTTTGTGTTGCCGCTGGAACTGACAAAAATGTTAGGGAACCTTGGAGCATTCACATCAACTGATGATTAGTCGCTCCAGCATTTATTGAGCTTATTCTTGGGCGATCCCTTACGGGTAAACCGAGCCAAATTTTCCCTAAATTAGATTGAATGCATGGTCTGATGACCAAAATGCCTTATGGCCCGGCTTTGCTGATTTTGAGTTCAAAATAGCGTTTCTTACATGCAGATTACATACAAAACACAACGCTAAAAACGCTGCTTATGCGGAATTGACAATTGCGGCGTTCACCTTGGAGAAATTGGGCATGTAAAACGGTTAAGGCTTAATAACGGACGAAGAAGACATGAGCAAAATAGAGACTCAATATCAGCACATTAGAAACTGTTTTCATCGCATGTATAAAAGCTGTTTCGATTGATTTGGTCGCTGTTGATGAAATGATATAGCTAACTCACGGGGGCGTAGGTATTCGACTAAAGACACTGCAAGAGGCGCCCAAGCAAAGCAAGGCATAACGCCTGCGAACACGTCAGGAGCAATGCTCGATAAACCGATATGGGGAATTGGGAGCCACCTTGAGGCCAAGGTTACCTGGTTTATCAAGAAAGGCCTAAGCTCTAAACAGCGGGTGTATCTTGATTTGCAGCGTAAGTAGGGCATGTAAAGCGTAATTGCGCCGCATATGCAGCGCTTATACCGGCAAAACGCTGGATCGTGGTGTATCATGCGAATGCAGAACAGCGGTACCGTTACTTGATAGGTGACTGAATGTTCACTTGGGATGCTGCTTCGCCGCTCCGTGGGACTACACGATCAACTAACGCTCAGTCGGGAGTGGGTTATGGCTAAGCTTGGTGAATATGAATTTCCGGAAATAGGTTTATCCGAAAGCATCGAATTGGGCAAAAAGATTGTCCGTGAGTTTGCTGGTGAAGTGTCACGCCAAGGTCTAGCGCGATCTTTAGACATGTCTCAAAGAGGGGGAGCCTTTTCTGCCCGACTCAACGCTCTTCGTTTATGGGGGGTTGGGACAGGTCGAAGCAGGGTAAGAGTAACTCAAGACGGCCTGAGAGCTGTGACGCCATTGTCGGCGACCGAGGGGCATAGGGCACGTATGACGCTTGCCCGTAATGTTTTACTGTTTGTTGATGTGTCGATCCGACTTGGCGATGAGCCTTATGGCATCGAACACCTTGGTGTGTTGCTTGAAGAGCTTTCTGGGGCTGGCCGAGTCAATGTAGCTCGCAGGCTGACGATGATAGACCGCATATTCACTGAAGTTCGCTCCTATATATCCTTGGATGATTCAAGTAATTCGACAGAACAATCGCAGAATACAAGTCCAATATCGACATACGAAAAAACAATGTCAAACAATTGGGATGATTACCCGCCTCAACCAAAAAGCCTTATTGAGTTGCATTTGCCTGACGGCAATCTTTCTTTGCCAGAAACTGTTGGCAATTTGGATTTCGCTTTGGCAGTACTTCGGGCGCGAAGGCAACTGGTTGCGGCCGAGGAATCAAAACACGGCGGTTCGACTCCTGCGGCACCTTAAGATTTTTCGTCGTCTCGGATCTAAACTCTACGGTTTTAACAACACCTTCTGAACGCCTGGCCCGGGTCCAGCTGCAGCTTCGTAAGCTTCTTGAGCTTCGTCAAGTGGGATAACGTGTGAAACTACAGGGGTGAGGTCTAGTTTCTTGATTTGCATACTGGTGACGACCCGTTTTGCTTCTGTAGCGTCGGGCCATTTTGAACAAGAGACTAAAACGTTTTCGGGTAACGTAATGCCCGACTCCATTAGTTTTACTGGACCATAAGGTTCTGAGAAAATCAGTGATCCGTCAGGCTTCACCAAGTTGGCTATTTTATTGAATGCTGTCGCGTTGATAGTTGCTCCAGCTATCACTACGTCAACATTGGTATTTCTCAAACATTCATTTGTACTAAAAGTTTCAGAAGCGAATCTTGCAGCTAGAGTTCGGCGAGCGTTATGCTCCTCCACTGCGATAGTTCGACTTCTTGCGCCAGCGGCCTCCAGCGCAATAAGTGCAGTCATTCCAATCGGATCGCAACCGATAACCGCGTAACAACCGTCTTTTACGGATCTCAAAGCCATCTCTGCAACTCCCAAGCCTAGGCCTGCTGTTCCACCTGCCAATACCGCACGTTCTTCTCCTGATGCTGCGATTTTTGCTAGAGATTTGTCTGCGTCTGGAACACGAACATACTCAGCGTGTCCACCTGGCAGCGCGTTCGAACCGAATAAATCAGTAATACCGTTTTTACCGACATGCTGCACGGTGTTAACTACCAAATCATCAATTTCAATGTGCGATACTGCCTCGCCTGTTTCTACGACCAGTCCGGCGAATTCACCACCAGGAATTACTGTATTGCAATTTGTGCTCAAGAATCCTTGGATATCCCAGGGCCCTATTGCTGTTGTTGTAACTAGAACGATAGCGTCCAAAGGATCACGAAGGGCAGGGCGAGGGATTTCTGTTATTGCAGTCTGACCGTAGCCGGTAAAAGTGATTGCCTGCATTATCAATTAAAGGTGTTCTTTGATCTGGCGTGCGACTTTTACGGTCAGTCCGGGTGCTGCAGCTATTTGATCTTCAGACGCCTCTCTAATTCCCTTGACCGAGCCGAACGAGCGAATGAGGATTTTTCGTCGCTTAGGACCGATTCCAGGCACCAGATCTAGAGCAGATTTGACAGAAGACTTACCTCTTAGGTTTCGATGGAATGTCACGGCGAATCGATGAGCCTCGTCCCTCGCACGCTGTAATAAAAATAAGCCTTGGGAATTCCTGGGCATGATCACCGGCTCCGCGGCGTCAGGCAAAAATATTTCTTCTTCTCGTTTGGCTATTGATGCAAGTTGGATGTCTTGAAGTCCCAGATACAGCATTACTTCCAGAGCTGAAGAGAGTTGACCTTTTCCACCGTCGATTAACACCAAATCAGGTGTTGTGGCAAAACTGTCATTTTCTTCTCCGCCATCTCTCGCATTTTTTAGTCGCTTGAATCTTCTGGTGAGCACCTCTCTCATCGAAGCGAAGTCGTCGTTTCCACTATGACTTTTGATTTTGAAACGTCGATAGTTTGAGGAAAGAGGTTTTCCATCCTGGAATACTGACATACTCGCAACTGTGTTTGTTCCTTGTATGTGAGAAACGTCGTAACATTCAATCCGTTGAGGCGGTTGTGGGAGATTAAGCTCTTCTTGCAACTCTGACATGGCAGTTTCCATACGAGTGGAATCGGAAATCCATTTCAGCTTTAATTGTTCAAGTCCCTGGGCGGCGTTGGTGGTTACCATGTTGATGAGTCGACGCTTTGCTCCGCGCTGTGGAATGGCAATTTCAACAGGACCGCTGCGCTTAGTTTGCAGCCAACTGGCAATCATTTCTTTACCGCTGATGGTTTCTGGCACCAAGATTCTTCGTGGAACGTGGGAAGCAGACGAGTAGAACTGTTCTATAAATCGCGCTAGGATCTCATGTCCATCTTCTTCGCGGGTGCCGCTCATTGTGAAATGGTCCCGGCCAATTAGTTTGCCTTGGCGGATAAAAAAAATTTCCACCCAGGCCTCTTCACCACCATAAGCCGCCCCTATAACGTCGAGGTCTTCGCGACCTAATCCCACGACGTTTTGACCTTCATAAACCTTTTCGATAGCTTTGAGTCGGTCTCTCAGGGCGCCTGCGCGTTCAAATTCCAAGTTGTCGGAAGCTTCCAACATCGTTGTTTTTAGATTCGAAACGACTTCTTTGGTGTTTCCCTCCAAAAACATGACCACTTGGGCGATGACTTCAGAATAGTCGATCCTGGATGCATAGCCTGTGCAGGGAGCAACGCATCTTTTAATGTGGTACTCAAGACATGGCCGACTGTCATTGCCGGTGATCGCTTTAGTACATGAACGGTATGGGAATAGACGCTTTAGTAAATCCAGCGTTTTTCGGACACTTCCGGCCGATGCGAACGGACCGAAATATCGGGCTCCATCATTAGCAGTTCTGCGCGTTACGTAAACCCTTGGAAAATCTTCTGACAGGTCGACCTTTATGTATGGATAGGTTTTGTCGTCTTTCAGTCTTATGTTGTACTTGGGCTTGTGTTCTTTGATTAACGAATTTTCAAGAAGTAATGCTTCTTGCTCTGACTCTGTGACGATGTATTCGAAGTCATCGATTCGACTGACAAGCTCGAGAGTTTTGGCGTCAAGGTTCTTTTTTGAGCCGAAGTATGATCTGAGTCGATTGCGGAGGGATGCTGATTTTCCGACGTAGAGTACTTTTTCCGCAGAATCTCGGTGAAGATAGACCCCTGGCTGTAAGGGAACCGCTGCTAGCCGTGTGGAAAATCTTGTTGTATTTGCTGGCAATTGAAAAGCACGCAGTCTGGTTCATGAACTATATCGACGAATAGGATCATGATGAAACACCAGTCGCCAATGACAAATTAAAGAACGAATGTCAGCACACTGAGAATGATGATAATCCCGAAGGTTAGTCCTGCGAGTTTTTTTAGTTCTGCAGATTGTGACCGTGTGTAAATTTCAGACCTGACGCTGGCGCTTCTAGTTGCTCGTTCGACTCTTACGCGAGTGCGAGGCGTTGTAATGTCTGTGGTAGTTGCAGAGGTATCTTGAGCACTTTGATCTTCGTCTTCCACATTTCGATTTTGGACGAATACGTTGGGCGTACTGGCACGACGATTTTTTCGTGATTTAGGCTTTTGATTGTTTTTAGGCATTTTGGAGAGAGTGTTTAAATTGTGTTATTCAGAGGTTGCATCTGGTGAAGTATCCGTTTGGCTTGTCCATTTCAACCCTTTTTCCGACATGACTTTCGCCGCGTCTATTGTTACTTGTGCTGCGTATTCCAGTGATACGTCAGATGTGTTCCACATGAAATGATACAAGAACGGATCGATTGGACTTGATTCAAATGCACGCTCAAAGTATCGATGTTGTGCCAGATCGGCGTGCTCGATAGTTAATTTTGCTTCTTCAACAGATTTCAGACGCATTTGCTGTTGTACACGTGCAGCACGATCCTCTAATTTTGCAATGACGCCTACTCGAAGTACGCTTATGTTATCGTGCAATATCGCAGCTCCCCCTCTACCCAGCAAAACCACGTTTCCGATTTCTGCGAGATCCTTTATGACTTCACTGGCGGTATCTATGAAATGCTGTTCGTCGATTTCTTCAGCGCTGGTGTGAGGTGGCTCTTCCATATCAGTGTAAGGCCTGGCAAGAAGGTGTTCGATGCCTGGGCCAAAGTAAGGGTCTCCACCCATTCCGGCTACTGCAGAACGATGCAGCATCCTTTGAATTGATTGGGCAAATCTGTTAGCTAGGGTTGGAACTCGACGTTCTTGGTCAGATAGTGCATTCATCGTAGAACCGACGCGTTTGGCGATGTCAGCGAGCATGAGACGGTCGATGAAGTCCAAGTCTAGTTCTTTGGCGACGATCCGTCCGAGATCCGGACCGCCAGCTCCTAATCGACCTTCGATTGTAATGACGGACATGTTGACCTCCCTGAATCAGATCAGGCTCTTGGGTGAGCCTTCGCATATTCATTACGTACGTGCTCGTCTGTTAAGTGAGTATATATCTGTGTGGTTGCGATGTTCGAATGTCCGAGTAATTCTTGGACATGACGAAGACTTGCACCACCGTGTAATAGGTGAGTGGCAAAACTGTGACGCAACATGTGCGGTGTAATTTTAGTTGATACGCCAACTTTAACCGAGAGTTTGCGTAATCGAAGCCAGAATGCTTGACGCGTTAATCGACCCCCACGCCGATTTAGGAAAAGGGCTTCTTCTTTTTGGTTGCGAGCGTGGGTGGGACGGGTGAACGCGATATATTCTCCTATAGATTGAATGGCCGTGTCGTATATTGGGATTATCCGCTCTTTAGAACCCTTCCCGAGCGTTCGTACAGTTCCGATGTCAAGGTCGACATCTCGGATGTTCAGTCCTACGAGCTCAGAAACTCTCAGGCCTGCGGCGTACATTAACTCGACCATCGCTCCGTCGCGTACTTCTTCAGTTGAATTCATACGAGCGTTGGGGTTTAACAGTTGATCCACTTCGTCAATGCTGAGTGTTTTTGGAAGTACTTGACCAGATCTCGGTTGACGAACCTCGTCCATGGGGTTATTTCGAATTACCCCCTCGGTTTTCAAAAAATTAAAGAATGATTTTGCCGACGCGATTTTTCTAGATTTTGTAGAAAGCGCGTAGCCCCTGTTATCCAAGTCGTCGAGAAAACCGCGTATGGCACGCTCTTCGATGGCATTCCAAGAGGGCGACGGATCATCTTTTCGAGTTAGAAACGTAGCAAGTGCCGAGAGATCATTGCGGTATGCGGCCTGTGTATGGGTCGATAATCCGCGTTCTACCGCAAGATAGTTTATAAATGTGTCAATCTCCGCTAGCAACTGGGTGGATTACCTTTGACTGGGATTGGTAGAAATTCGCTTGAGTATTCATTTTAATCGAATATAGGTATGTTCAGCATTTTCAGATCAATACCGATATGCTGAGATTTAGCTACAGTTCTTTCGAATACGTTAAAAAACTCTGGGTATTACCGAAGGGGACAGATTTGGTTGAAATCTTGGGGCGTAATTTACAAAAACGCCGTACACTCGATTAATCGATTAGAAACTCCTGTCCGGACCATTGATATGTATGTTAGCCACAGGGCTTGCCACAATCTAACAAAATCAATGTACGAGTACCGCTAAATGCCCATTGCAGCAATAGAAATCCCTTTTAATCCCAATCTCGTTGCAGGCGGCAGCTTCGCCTTAAGTTGGCACGGCTTACTAAGCTTTGTCGGTGTGGCAGCAGCCATCTGGATGGTTGGCAAGGCCGCCGCAAAAGGCAACCTAGATCAAGATATGGTTTACAACACGGCGATTTTTGGAATCGTAGGCGGAATTATTGGAGCTCGCCTTGTCCATGTTTTGGATAATTGGAGTATTTACGGTGATGACCCCGGTCGCATATTGGCCATATGGACTGGTGGAATTGGGCTTTGGGGTGGAATTCTTGGTGGGTGGCTTGGTGGGGCTGCGTACGCTCGCTTTTCCAAAGCGCCAGTTGGAAGACTTATGGATATAGCGGCTCCTGCAATGTTTGTGGGTCAAACGATTGGTAGGTTGGGCGACATAATTAACGGGGAACATTGGTCAAGGGCTTTGGATGCTGGTTGGGGCTGGTATTTTACCCATCCCAGTAGCCCTGGACGCATAGGTGCTGAACGTTTTTTTGGTGACCCTGAAAGACCTGTGCACCCCGCAGTTGTGTATGAAATTATCTGGAATATGATCGGGCTTTTTGTAATTACGCAACTCAAAGGCAGACTCCAGCCTGCTGGCGCGCTCTGGATGGTTTACATAACGTGGTATTCAGTCGGTCGATTCGGTATTCAGTATTTGCGACTTGACGATGTCAAGTTTTGGGGACTTCAAGAGGCTCACTTGATTGCGATATGTGTTCTCGCTTTTACGATTCCATATATAGCGCTTAAAGTGCGATGGATAGATAACCTAAGCAATACTGGTATGGGCACCGATAATCGCAGTGCTGCTAGGCGTAAGCGAGATCGGCAGCGTCAACAGGCTAGAAGCTAACCGCGTCAGAGTCTGGGACAACACGTATTCGACCGATCAAAGCTTTATTCAGCCGGTCGAATATCTTTTAGGCCGAGTTGATGACGAGTTTTACCTTGCCATATTTCAGATCGAAGTTGAAAAGCGATATCTACCGAGCCTGATCCGAGTGGGCGGTCACCCAGTCCAAATCCAATAGAGTCGATTCGACGACCATTTGCTTCAAAACTGATTTTTAAATGTTTGCCACCGACTCCGACCGTACGCACGTCCAGTGGTACGGCACCGTAAGTTACTAGGACGGGTTGTCGATTTCCCTCTCCGAATGGCTCCATTGATGAGACGAAATTCCATGTGGAAATGGTGAGATCTTCTAATTTAACTTCAGCGTCGGCATGTAGTGCTGGGAGTGCTGGGGTGGTCAATGCACTCCATGCAGTGCGTTTGCGAATATCGTCTAACAAACTCGGTAAAAATTCAATTTTTATAGAGAAACCAGCGGCTCGCGCATGTCCGCCAAAACGTTCGAATCTGTCGGTGTGATTTGACAAGGCCATGTGTAGATCTAAAGATTCGTTAGAGCGACAAGATGCCCGCGCTAATCCCGCTACAACTTGATAGGCTATCGATGGTTTGCCGCTGAGTTCGCTCAACCTTCCCGCCAGTGGTCCGAGTAAGCCCATGGCAAATCCATCACATCGAACAGCGACAATTGGATCATCAGATTTGATATCGAATTGTGTTGATGCATGCTCCCATACTTTTTCACTTAGAGAACGGCGCTTGAGGTTGTCTGCGTCCAGTCGATAAGCCAATGCATGAGCTTCTGAAACGTTGTTGGTGGTTAATAATTCAAGGCTGGGTTCTGCGTCACCCAGACGACCAGGAGCGTTCAATCTTGGAGCCATATAGAATGAGACCAGTTCTGTTGTCGGGCGTCCAGAAGCTCCAGAGGGACGCGAAATATCTAGCAATGCCCTCAGGCCAGCCAGCTCAGTTTGCCCTAATACTTTCAATCCCTCCTTGACAAGAGTTCGGTTCTCAGAGACCAACGGAACGATGTCAGCGATCGTCCCCAATGCTGCTAACGGTAATAGTTCTTCAGGGAACTTGCCGCCGGCCTTTTCAGAAAGGGCTTGTGCAACCTTGAATGCAACCCCTGCCCCTGAATATCCAACGGATTCGCTTGATGCAATATGGGGGTTGACGATGGCGATAGCATCAGGGCGATCGGTTTCCATCAAATGGTGGTCAGTGATAACTGTGTCGATGCCAAGCTGTTTTGCGTAGGCAATTTCCTCTACAGCTGTGGAACCGGTGTCAACCGTGGTAATTAGAGTTACGCCAGCATTTTGGAATGAATCAATTGCCTGCTTAGACATTCCATGACCGTCGATTTCCCTGTTGGGAATGTACGGAACTGCTTTACCACCCAGAGATCGAATCATCCGGATCAGTATCGCGGTTCCGGTAAGGCCATCTACATCGAAATCACCGAACACTCCGATGGTTTCGTTGCCATCAACTGCTTTGGAGATCCGATCCACGGCTGGTGCCATGTCGGGCAATTCCAACGGATCCAAGAAGTCGTCAGGACCAGATGAAAAATACTCTACCGCATCTACATTGTTTCGAACTCCTCGATTCCAAAGCAATCGTGCGGGTAATGGACCACGAACTCCTGCTGACTGAAATCCTAAATCAAGTCGAAATCCAGGTGGCGGAGGTTCTGCGATTTGCCATTTTCTCTCGAAGTCCATCGTCGACACCTGAACCTACGTGATTATTGAGCGAAGCGTTTGAACACTAAACTGGCGTTGTGACCGCCAAACCCCAGCGAATTGGACATCGCTACGTTCACTGTTTGTTTTATAGCGTTATTAGGCACGTAGTTTAGGTCGCAGTCGGGATCGGGGTCGTTAATGTTGATAGTTGGGGGAACAACACCGTCTTTGATCGCAAGAACGGTAAATGCCGCCTCTATTCCACCGGCTGCACCAAGCAAGTGCCCAGTCATAGATTTGGTGGAACTGATTGCTAATTTGTACGCGTGGTCTCCGTACATTCTTTTCATAGCAATAGTTTCATACTTGTCATTCAGTGGCGTAGAGGTTCCATGGGCATTAATGTAATCAACTTTATCCGGGGCAATACCAGCGTCTTCTATAGCCCACTTCATAGCGCGCGCAGCACCTTCGCCTTCAGGGTGAGGCTGGGTTACGTGATGTGCATCACTGGACGCTCCGTAGCCGCTCAACTCAGCAAGAATATTTGCTCCGCGCTGCTCGGCATGCTTTAAAGATTCCAGTACGATCAGCCCGGCTCCTTCCCCTAAAACAAATCCATCACGACCGGAATCGAATGGGCGTGATGCTCCTTGCGGATCTTCATTGCGAGTGGAAAGGGCCATACAAGAATTGAACCCTGCAACTCCGATTTCGCATACGGCGGCTTCGGTTCCGCCAGCGATTACGACGTCTGCGCGTCCTCTTCGAATCATCTCGAGTGCTTCACCTATGGAATCGGCGCCGGTGGCGCATGCAGACACTGTTGAGAAGTTAGGCCCTTTAGCCCCGATCATCATGGAGACCTGACCCGAAGCCATATCGCCCAGCATCATGGGAATTAAAAACGGACTGACTCGCTTTGGGCCTTTTTGTAAAAGAATTTTATGTTGGTCAGTTATGGTGATAATCCCACCTACACCGCTGCCTATCAAAACACCTACGCGATCTGCATCTTCCTTTTCCATGTTCAGATTGGCGTGTTCTAATGCCTCTAGCGCAGCTACACATGCAAACTGAGCGAATCTGTCTAATCGTTTCGCTTCCTTACGACCAAGGGCTGCAGTTGCGTCAAATTCGTTTACTTCACCAGCGATCCGAGACTCGTACCCCTCTGCATCAAATAGGGAGATGTAGTCGATTCCAGATTTGCCTTCGATCAGGCT
>ERZ651768.3325-NODE-3325-length-10798-cov-7.579517_pt1 | contig 10798 bp, 10 predicted proteins | sample MGYA00514754_ERZ651768 | MGnify/ENA metagenome assembly ERZ651768 | reverse complement strand
AAAAATCTGTTTTGGTCTTGGATTATTTTTTTTGATAGGGAGGTTTCATTTTCCTTCACACACGAAAATGAAAAAATAAGGAAAAGGAAAAAGAATGAATTTTTCATTATTTTTTATGAAAATTGATTGAAAACATTAGGAAGTCTTTATTCTTGTTTTGCTTTGATTTCACGGCAAGGTACGAAAATATAAAGAAGGTTTACAGAAAAAGTATTGCTGACTATCATCCAGATAAAGTATCAAACCTTGAAAAAGATTTACAAATAGCAACAGGGAAATGATGTGGGTCAGGTGGGGATGCTAAAGGGAGACACATAGTTGGGTAATTGTAACACACGCCCAACGGGATTTTTTGTTAATGGGGGTGATGGGTATGTTTGGGTATGATTAATCTCATCCCACCCGCCGGTGAGTTTATTCGCTAGGCATCAACATGATATATAAAGTACGAGCAAAAATAATTGAAGAGAAATTGGATGAGTTTTATGAAAGACTTACGGATGGAACAATTAACAACCAACTTCCAGATGGTGAAGAAATAGTTTCTTCCATGAAACGATCGGTGTTAACTGAACCAGGTCTTATAGAATGGTTTGAGACGTGTTTTTGTCCTACCCCTTTGCAACATGAACGTGAAACCCAGTATGATTCTTATTTTTCTGAAATTGATACTGAGCTTGTCCAAAGCTATGGGAAAATTAATGGAGAATCATTTTGGTGTTATATGGAATCAATTAATAATCGCAAAGAACGATGAAAAACTTTTTTTGTCTATATTTTCCCAATCTCAACATTGAAACCGACGGGGGAACGGTCGGGATGAAAGAAGCATCCACATGGTGATATAATTTTTTAAAAATGAAAAAGTACCTACCGCTATTCTTACTCACCCTGTTTCTGGCATCCTGTGCTTCAACAATACAGTATGAGGGAGAACTGAATGAAAAAGGAGAATACCACGTGCCCGTAAATCCCATGAATGATTTCGGTATGACGGCCAGTAATGTTTTTTTCTATTATACCAACCTTGCTCGGGCAACCCAATTTTATACCGAGACACTAGGGTTGAACGTTGCTGCAGATTATGGGTTTGCCAAGATCCTCCAGGTCGCGCCGACCTCGTTCATAACACTGGTTGATGAGACCAAAGGGATGCACAAGTCCAGTGAGCCCAAGAGCGTGGCGATTGCCCTGATTACGGATCAGTTGGATGAGTGGTGGGATTATATCGAGAAACAGGATGCCCAGATCAAGTCTCCTTACAATCCTAAAGAAGGACGGCCTCATCACGGCTTTGTCGTGATTGATCCCGAAGGATATTTCCTTGAATTCGAGCGGTTCAACATCCATGAGGAAAATAAAAAGTTGAGCCCCGTGCTGGATAAATCGCCCACTGTTTATCCGCCAAGGGATCAGAATTCAACCGTCCCGCCGGGGCTTGGGTTTAAGGCCACCGTGGTCTGGTTCTATTACAAGGATATGGAAGGTATTCAGCGTTTTTATGAGGACGTGATGGGCTTCGATCTGATCGTGGATCAGGGGTGGGCGAAGATCTATCCCATTTCGTCGTCTGGCTATTTCGGTCTGGTCGACGAACAACGCGGTATGCATAACTTCACGGAGCAGAAAGCCGTAACCATGTCATTCTGGACAGATCGTCTCGACGACTGGTACGCCTACGCCAGCACCCACGAAGCCATTAAGATGCGTTCCCTAAAGATCGAAGATGGGAGTCCGGAATACCGTGCGTTTGTCGGCTACGATCCCGAAGGATATTATATAGAATGGGATGTGTTTAACGCTGTTCCGGAGAATGAAGAGTTGTTAAAGCTATTGAAAGAACAGTGAATAGTTCCCAGTTGTTTGAATTCTAGATCATACTTGGAACGCGGAACTTTTCATCCGGAACTATTATTACTGATCAGTTCGTCTATTTTCCACTCGGGATAACTCAGCATCGCACCGAATCGGCGGGCAATTTCTTCACGGGCTTCGCCGGCATATTGGTTTGATACGACCAGTTGCCTCTTTCGTATTTTAAGGTCCAGATATTCCTGCTTGGTTTCTCCCTTGTATATCACCATTACATGTTTCCCTTCCGTAATGGATGCGGGGAACAGATCCGTTACCAGAAAGTCATTTTCCCGGTAGATTTCGACGTTATTCCGTTTGGCTATACGGACCGCTTCTTCGGTGAGTGCGTCCATGTTTTCAGGCGACAGTGCGGCGCTCAGGGCTAGTTTCTTAACGCCTGAATCCACCATTTCACCGAAGGCTCCGATCCCCCCGAGGTTATAAGAGCGCTGGTCAATATCCAGTGCGGCGTTTCCTTGGCTGTTGCACCCCATCATGGTAATTACAACGAGCGTAGATAGAGGGATCCAGAAGTCATTAGCATGCAGTAAACGATAAGTCATATTGCCTCCTTACCGGGAGTTTTTGTTGAGCTTTGCAGTGGAGGTAGCTTATTGGATGGGGTTTCCGCTATTGTCCAGCATAATTGGGTCGCCGTAACCCAGGGATTTGAGGCCTTCGTACTGGGTGGCCCCATCACCTACTATGAGGTAGATCATTTCAGTGGGCCGCACGTACTCCTGTGCCAGCTGATTGTGTCTTTCAACGGTCATATCGCGGACAATCTTCTCACGGTTCCTGATATAATCAAAGGGGAGGCCGTAGGTAGCAATGTTGTTCAGCATACCGCGCAGGGCACCCAGAGTTTCAAAGCGCCGCGCGTTAGACTTTAGCATCATGTTCTTGGTGAACTCCAGGTCTTCCTCAGCGATGAGTTTCCGGTAGTCTGTCATAATATCCTTAAAGATATGTACCGATTCTTCCGTGGTGTTGGAACGCACGCCTGAGGAGGCGATGAAAAGACCCGGAGAACGGGATCCACTAAAGCGGGAACGGGCGCCATAGGTATAGCCCTTTTCTTCCCGCAGGGTCAAATTGATATCGCTGGAGAAACTCCCGCCCAGTTTCATGTTCATTACTGTAGCGGGGTAGTAGTCCGAGTTGGTGTAGGCCATGGAAAGGTAGCCGATGCGGATTTCCGACTGTTTCGCGCCAGGCACATCCACGAAATAGATTTGAGCCTTGCTGCTCGGTTCCGGCAAGGCGTATTCAGGGAAAAAGACGCCCTTGGTTTCCCAGCGTTCCGCTAAGCCTTTGAAGGCCTTTACCGCATCACTTCGGCGGATGTCACCCACAATGCTGATGGTAGCCAGATCCGCCGAGAAGTTGGCCTCGTAGTAGTTTTTCAGATCTTCCAGTTCAATTATTGCCACCGATGCCTCAGTTCCCATGGTGGCGTTGGCCAGGATGTGGTCGCCGTAGTTCAACCGGTTGAAAACGTTGGAGGCGATGGTAGAGGGGATGGCCGCGCGGCGATTGATTCCTTCAATCGTTTCAGCTTTGATCCGCCTAAACTCTTTCTCGTCCCAGCGGGGTTCAAAAAGGATTTCCTCCACCAATGCCAGGGTGGCGTCAAAATTGCGTTTCAGGCACGTAACTTCCATCCCGATAGTTTCTTTGGATGTAAACATGGATATGGAGGAGGCCAAGGCATCGATGGCTTCTTCCAGTTCCACCGGTGTCTTGCTGACGGTTCCTTCCATCATCATGTCGGAAATCAGGTTGGCCACGCCAATTTTGTCTGGGGCGTCCAGCAGCATGCCGCCACGGATACGAATGCCAAAATTGATCAGTGGCAGTTCATCGTGGTTGGCCCCGAATAGGGACACGTTACCGGGGTAGTCGTGGCGCCAGACCATAGGCGCATTAAGGTTGGGTTGTGGACCCTGTTCCGGTTCTACAGAGCGGTCAAAGACAGAGGAAATTTCGGCCACTTCCAGCTCGCCTGCACCAGCTGATTTTTCTACATTTTCCACGATCTGTTCTTCCTCGATAGGAAACAGTTCTGATCTAGCAGCCACGAGGTCCGTCTCTCCCTTGGGCACGAAGCTGGTGAGCACGTAATTTTGCCCTTTGACGTATTCATTGTATACTTGTTTTACGTCATCCATGGTCACATCCAGAATGCTCTGAAGGTCTTCAGTAATGGCATCGGGTGAACCATAATATTCGTTGTAGTATGCCAGCTGAAATCCCTTGCCCAGGGCTGAAGAGATAGATTGGTAAAAACCTGTTTCATACTTGGCTTTCAGGCGCTCCAGATCACTTTCAGTGAAGTCGTCTCTTTCAAATTTTTCCAGTGCCGTAAATATGGCTGTTTCCACATCGGTGAGGTTGGTAGTGGAAAAGGCCGTGACAGTGATATTGAAGGTCCCGGCAATTTCTTGGGGACGGCTATAAGATGCTACACCGGGGGCCAGCTTATCTTCTTCCACAATAATCTTGTAAAGCGGTGCTTTTTTACCGTCGCCCAGTAGCTGGCCCAAAAGTTCCAGAGCCGGGGCGTCGGTGTGGCGCTGGTGAACGGTGGGGTAGACCATGCTCAAGCGCGGAGATTTGGCAAAATTGTCCTCGTGGAAAACTTTTTTGGTTGATGCCAGGGTTACCGGCTGAGGCTCTGGGTCCAGTACAGTGGGACCGCGCTGGATTTCGCCGAAATATTTTTCTACCAGCTTTTTTACTTGGCGCTCATTGATGTCACCGGCAATTACCAGGGTAGCATTGTTGGATCCATACCAGCGTTCGTAAAAATCGCGTACATCTTTCAGCGTGGCATTCTGCAGGTCCTCCAGTTCGCCGATGGTTGTCCAGTTGTAAGGATGGTCGGCGGGGTAGAGGTTTTTTATCACGGCATAATTGTTGTGGCCATAGGGGCGGTTGTCCACGCGCTGGCGTTTTTCGTTCTGAACGACTTCTTGCTGGTTTTCAAAAGCTGCCTGGGTGACCGTAGGCAGTAGCCAGCCCATGCGGTCTGACTCCAGCCACAGGACCATTTCCAGGGCGTTTTTTGGGACGACTTCAAAATAAACTGTTCCGTCCTTATTGGTACCGCCGTTCAGTGTACCGCCGGCGCTCTGAATTTTTTTAAAAAACTGGTCCTGGCCCACATGTTGAGACTCCTGAAAGAGCATGTGTTCGAACAGGTGGGCAAAGCCCGTGCGGCCTGGTACTTCCCGGTTGGAACCCACGTGGTACTGGATGGCCACACCCACGATAGGATCGGAGCGGTCTTTATGCAGGATCACCTCTAGACCGTTATCCAAAGTGTATTTTTCGTAGTCGATGGTAAAGGGCGTGGAGGGCTTCGAGCTGCAGCCAACGATCAGAATGGCCAAAGGAAGTAGAAGTAGTCTGATTTTTCTTAACATGAAAGTCCCCTTTCCTGTATTTTCAATTTTAGTAAATAGGAGTTCATTACATCAAATTAATTGACTGAAAATAAACCAAAAGGTTGTCAGAAAGAATGGTTTACTAGCCAGTGAAAACAAGACGTATATCAGAAAACAAAATGAATCTCTCACCGTGATGCATTGGTCTTCTCTAATGTTAATGAAAAACATCATCTTCAAACTGTTCATATTGAGAATCCTGCTGGGTGAACACCAGATTAGCCTCTCGGAAATGGATTTTTTTCTTTATATACAGTTACAGTCGAGAGAGTTGATTTTACCGCTATCTCTCTTTAGTTTGACTCCGGAGAGGTCGTTTAAACCATTGGGCTTTCACATCAGCTTTCTCAACGGCTTTCCCAACCTTAACCTTGAAAAGAAAAGGGGGACGGTCGGGATGAAAAAAGGGGAGACATTGTTGAGGAATTCTAACACTTACTCCACGGTTATTATTGTTTGTGGGGATAGATTTGGATATTGACTGCAATCAATCACTATTCAATCATCCATATTATAATATGGTTTTTAATTGCACGATATACCAAGATTGGCTGGCTTTTATTCTTGACCTTGTCTATAGGTTGGGAATTGCTGGAACTGGTACTGCCTTTTGATTTTGCTATCGAAACTATCCAAAATAAAATGGGGGATATTATTGTGAATATTCTTGGGTATGGATTTGGAAAGAAAACAAAAAATTATTGAAGTCCTTGTATGTGATGGGGGACGGTCGGGATCAAAAAATGAAACGCTTTTGGCTCAAACATCCTCCTCACGGGGGCTTTTTTTATGGACTTTACTGATTGACTTGATCGCAATCTCTCCTTAGTTTGGCTGCAGAGAAGTAGTTGCCCTCATTATGTTTCCACATCAGTTTTCTCAACTATTTTTTCAATCTCAACCTGTGAAAGAAAATTATTAAATGATAAAGGATCAAATTTATTTCATTTTGTTCTTCTTGATTTTAGTTGCAGCAGGAATTATAAGTTTCAATACAGCTAGTGGACCTTACACTGTTGAAGGTAATACCTTCATTCAAACCGAAAAACGCAGAAACGATTCCACATCCTGGGAACTCGTGTGGGAAGACCAGTTTGATCAAGGTAGACTAGATACAAGCAAATGGTCAAAAATTGGTTTATATACCTCTGAACGACTTATTGAAAACTTTCCGAAGGTAAAAACTGATAAGAACGCCTGGAAAGAAATTGTCGATCTTTGGGCCAGTTATGCATCAGCTACCAATCCTGAAGCCGTCCAATTCGAAAAGAATGCTGTTCAGTTAAGAGGAGTTTTAAACCAAGACACGACAGGTTGGGATAATCGTCCCTATCATACCGGGGGTATCTGGACCTATCGGAAGTTCGCATTTCAATATGGAAGAATCGAAGTGAGGGCTAAACTGGATCCGGCGTATGGTGCCTGGCCAGCAATCTGGATGATACCCCAAGAAAAGATTTACGCCGATCAGCATAATGGAGAGATGGACATTATGGAAAGACTGAATCATGATGACTTTGTCTATCAAACGATTCATAGTCACTGGAACCTTAATCTCAAATTGGAATCTCCCCAACGGTATACTACTGCAAAAATCGATACGACCGATTTCAATGTTTACAGCGTGGAGTGGTTTCCTGATAAATTAAGGTTTGCAGTAAACGGAAAAATGTCTTTTGAATATTCAAAAATACCAGGAGGAGGAACTTTCCAGTGGCCTTTTGATCAACCGTTCTACCTGATTGTAGATCAGCAGCTGGAAGGTTGGCCAGGGAAGGTTACTAATCCGGAGGAGTTACCTATTAATATGGTAGTGGATTGGGTAAGGCTATATCAATAGGTTGTATGAAAGTTATCGGTGCAGGATTCGGTCGTACGGGCACACTGTCGTTAAAAGTTGCCTTAGAGCTCCTCGGTTTTGGCAAATGCTACCATATGAGAAGTGTCATTATACGGCCAAAACATATCTGGGCGTGGCACAATGCAGGGAGGGGCAAGCCGGTGGATTGGGACTTTATATTCAAGAATTTCAACTCCACTCTGGATTTCCCTTCCAGCCTGTTCTATGATGAACTGAAAAAGAGATACCCGGGCGCAAAAGTTATCCTAACGGTACGTGATACGGATTCGTGGTATCAGAGTACGGACAGAACTATTTTCAGGGTGCCGTCAATTGTTCCGGGGTGGCTGCAGCGTATCATTCCGCCTATGGGAAAGTTTATTGAAATGACCAACATGTTGATCTGGGATGGCCTATTTAAAGGCAGGTTCAGCGACCGTGAATTTGCCGTCCGAGTATATAATGATCATATTCAGAATGTGAGACGGACTGTGCCCAAAGAGGATCTACTGATATTTGACGTGAAGGACGGTTGGGGACCGCTGTGTGATTTTTTAGGTGTGGGCATACCTGAAAATAGGCCGTTCCCGCACCTGAATACTGGTAACAGAATGATAATGGTACTGAATGTTGCAAGGTTAATACCGTATGCAGCGGTTACTCTTGCAGGTATCTTGGTCGGTATACTATTTCTTCTCAGATAAATACTTTCCGCAATGAATAAACCCCTGGCAATATTTAGAATTTTACTTGTGGGATTTATTTTGATTACTTGTGAGGAGAATGTGCTACCGAAAAACTCTGTCTTTTTTATTAATAAGGTCAATATAAAAATAACAGTTAACGATAATTCTGGGCGCGGCATGTTTGATGATATTGTAGTTGAGCCTTATAGTAGCCAGCAATTGACTTATGAGTGTCCAAGCGTTGGGTCTTGTGCTATAAATTTTGTTCACAATTATAATACAGAACTGTACGATGTTTGTGTTTGTTTTAAAGGTTACAAATACAATGAAACATACACTTTTGGCTATTCGCCGTCTAATCCCGATGTTAACGAAAATGAAAAATGTTCATCTTGTCGTAATTAGTGATAGGGATGAGAGAGCAACCTCATGAGGATTCCTGAAAGGTTAGGAGTTGGTTTTATGCAAGAGAAGATTTTTTACTACATGCTAAGATAATGAGGTTTCTGATTTCAACCATTCGGGTCTTCTTTATTTTCACCATAATCAGTATTGGGAGAATTGGACATACTGAGAGTTTTTTCCGGATCCCAGTTGTTGATCTTGACTACCGTCATGATCTTCAGATTGTTGTGGATAAAGAGGAAGGTGTTTATCTTGGGCATCCCAGTACCGTTTTGCTTGAGGATGGGAAAACAATTCTGATAGTTTATCCAAAGGGTCATGGTAAAGGGGAGATTGTTTACAAGCGAAGCAGGGATGGAGGAAAAACTTGGTCCCACCGGTTGCCCGTACCGGAGAATTGGTCTACCAGTAAAGAAGTTCCGACAATTCATAGAGTAATTAATTCTGCAGGTGTAAAACGCCTTATCATGTGGTCAGGGTTGTACCCAGCTCGGCTGGCCGTGTCTGAGGATGATGGTCTTACTTGGTCGCCGCTAAAGAAAGTGGGTGATTGGGGTGGCATTGTTGTTATGGGGAGTGTTGTGGCATTGAAACAGCCTGGCCACTACCTGGCCATGTTCCATGATGATGGTCGGTTCTTTATTAAAGATGGTAAAAGCAATGGTGTGTTTACACTCTACCAAACTATTTCGACTGATGGCGGTTTATCCTGGTCTTCCCCAGAGGGATTTTATTCGAATTCAGGTGTTCACCTATGTGAACCGGGTATCATACGGTCTCCCGATGGAAAACAGTTAGCTGCTTTATTAAGGGAAAATAGTCGAAGAAAGAATTCGCACATAATTTTTTCAAATGACGAAGGAAAGTCTTGGTCTGACCCAAGAGAATTACCCATTGAACTCACAGGGGATCGCCATACAGGCAAATATACCCATGACGGGAAACTGTTCATCTCATTCCGGGATATGGCAAACAATAGTCCAACCCAGGGAGATTGGGTTGCTTGGGTAGGCAATTATGAGGATTTGACTACAGGTGGTCTTGGGGATTATCGAATCCGGATAAAAAATAATTTTAATAGTTGGGATAGTACTTACCCCGGAGTTGAGGTGCTGCCAAATGGTACAATTGTGACCACCACGTATGGTCATTGGGATGAGGAGGGTAAACCCTATATCATTTCGATGCAACTCGATTTAAAACATATTAAACCCAACTGATTAGACCACTTTCCCAATCTCAACCTTGAAAGTAATGGGGGGATGGTGGAGATGAAAGAGGTACCCACATTGTGGTGGAATTTGTATTAATCTTGATCCTAGTGTAACATTAACCTTTCTTGTAATAAAAGGAGGATAGTATGAAGTCCCTACATGGTTTTTTAACGTTGATGGTTAGTGCAATGTGCGGTGCTCTCGTTTCCCCGGTCCTTGCGCAGGACGACATTCTTAAACAGCTTGAATCCATTGCCGTGATCGATCAGAAAATCATGATGCCCATGCGTGACGGAGTGCGTCTAGCAACTGATGTCTATCGCCCGAAAACAGAGGACCGTGTGCCTATCATCTTTTCGAGAACGCCGTATAACTTTAACGCTTGGCGAGATGGCGAACTCAGAACACGCACATACCAATCTGCCTACAAAGCCGTAAAGCGCGGTTACGCCTACGTCGTTCAGAATGAGCGGGGCAGGTATTTTTCGGAGGGGGAATGGGACATCCTGGGAACTCCACTCACCGATGGAGATGACGCCCTGACCTGGATGGCTGAACAACCATGGTCCAACGGCAAAGTCGGGTTGGTGGGATGCTCCTCCACGGCCGAATGGCAAATGGCAGTAGCGGCATCGGATCACCCGGCCCTTGGCGCTGTTGTACCGATGGGCTTTGGCGCAGGCGTAGGACGTATCGGGGATTGGTACGAGCAAGGAAACTGGTACCGGGGTGGTGCTGTCCAGTTGCTCTTCGTTTCGTGGCTGTACGGCGTTCAGAACGACGTCGCGCGGCCCACTTTTGGAAAAGATGTTTCACAGGAAGATCTCGTGCGGATCTCACGCTCTTTTGATTTGGCACCGGAACGACCGCGAGTAGACTGGTCAGAGGCCTTCCAACACCTGCCCGTCACAGACCTGATTAAGAATGTCGATGGACCGAAGGGCGTCTTCGAAAAAATGATTCGGCGGAAACCGAACGATCCGGCCTGGTACCAGGGCGGTCTCTATCACGACAACATGCTCTTCGGAGCGCCGAGTATGTGGTTTGTATCTTGGTATGACGTATCAACAGGACCCAATATAGCGTTGTTCAACCACGTTCGCGCAAACGCAGCTGATCCGGAGGTGGCCGACAATCAGTACCTCGTCATCGCGCCGACGCTCCACTGTGGATATAAACGGGCGACAGAAGAGACCATTGTAGGAGAACGTAATGTGGGGGATGCCCGGCTCGATTACGACGCCCTGATCTACGGATGGTTCGACCACTGGCTGAAAGGAAAAGACAACGATATCCTCGAACAGACGCCGAGGGTTCAATACTATACAATGGGCTCCAATGAATGGCAAT
>ERZ651768.3324-NODE-3324-length-10798-cov-20.963250_pt1 | contig 10798 bp, 12 predicted proteins | sample MGYA00514754_ERZ651768 | MGnify/ENA metagenome assembly ERZ651768 | reverse complement strand
CAGTCACATATATTTTTATCTTTCCGAGTAATTGTAACGGTAGCTTCATTAACAAGGACTGACTCCACGTCCTCCAAACTAAATAAACGTTCTGCCAATGGGGAACCCTCGGCGGTTTCAAAAGTGGGGAACCACCAGGAATGCCCGGAAAATAGAGGTCGGTTTAGCATGAAAAGACACTGATCACTAGTTGCAGATGGCTGAGCTTTTATTAAAACCTTGTTTTCATCGACTGGTGGGAAAATATCACCTTCGATTGCCGGCACTCTTATAACCCGGCGCACAACAGGCTCTGGCTCGGGAAAAGGGTTATTTTCTTCGACTGGCTCTGAAGTTATGTTTGTTATATCATCGGCAACATTATTCTGGGCTGGTTCCTCAGCACCCACATCTTTACTTGAAAACATATTTTTAAATTTTGTAATTATATTCAAAATGGCCTCCTTAACTCGAGAATCTACATAAATTTCAAAATGTTTTATTTTATCCAAACGCATCCATATTAATATGGATGCGTTACTCTTAAAAAGGTAGCAGAATAAGTCGACCTACCCTAATCACAAAATATTTCTTCTTGCCCAGATCAATGGCGTAAATCCTAGTAATCCTTTCTGGTTGAAACCAGTCCTATGCGATAAGGAAAGTGACGGTTCACCGTAAAGCATTTCACACCTGCCTCTTGAGCCATTTCAGCCATCTCGGATGGAGTAAATGCATTCATAACGGATACTGGGGCATCATGACGAGTAAGGCGATTTTTTGTGACCAAGCGAGTCAGAATAAGAATGAAAGCATGAGCTATTCGACTTCTATGTAAATCATTTATTATAAACCCAGATCGACTCATAAGGTCAGCCATTCGCAAAATATTTACTGCCTGAATTCTTGTGAAATGGTGCAAAGATAAAGAATTCATTACTACATCAAAGCTGTTCTCACCAAAAGGAGGCGAGTGAATGTCACCCTGAACCAGATGAATTTCTGGATAAGCTCTTATTTTTTCATGAGCATAGTTCAACATCTTGGAGTTTATATCCAGAGCTACAACCTTTATTTTTACATTCAGTTGACGCGCCATATCCACTACAACGATAGGTTGATCAGCAGACCCGGTAGCTAGATCCAAAACCAAGAACTCTTTATCTAAAGGATGCCTCTTTATAAAATTACGAATGTAATAGAGAAGGACCCTGTAACCGCCAAGGTATCGATTGACCAAACGAACATCTTCAAGGCTATCTTGAACTTCATCAAACGGAGCATCATCTAAGTCAAGTAGTTCTGGTTTTAAATTACGAGGAGGGGAGGAAAAAAACATGAGTCACAATGGTAGCGACATCAATCCTTAAAAAAGTAATAGAGGTCACCGTTAGTAATTTTTTTCTTAACTAGGCTTTCTGTAATATCCTTAAAAACACCACGGGTCATTGGAATAAGTATTAAAACACCTATTAAGTCGGTAATCACGCCAGGGGTAACAAGAAACATTCCAGACAAAGCCATTACAGAACCATTGAGCACTTCGTCACCCGGAACACTTCGAGACCTTAAGTGCCATTGCATCTTCTCAAAATATTCTTTCCCCCAACTTCTCCCAATAATATTACCAACTATGAATGTAAACATTATGAGAGACAGGGTATTCATTATACTGATATACCCACTCACAATCGTTAATAGGTATACTTCGCAAAGGGTCCCAATAGCAAAAAATAAAACAACCGCCAAAGACATATAGTTGTTTCCTTAAAAATATACAAAAAATAGAGGAAAATAATCTCAACAGGTCTGGTCAACATATCACGCACGAATCAACTGTCAAGATTCTAATTTATATTGACCCGGGACAGTTTATTATGACCCATTCAGCCTTAATTGTTCGCGGAAATTTCATATAAAAATTCTAGCAATGCATCAAACTGATCATTAGTTAAAAATTGTCCTGTATTTTGCTTAGTGATATTGCCCCTCCCATGCATTTTAAAAAACTTTTCTTTAAACCGGTTTTTCCCCTCACCCGACATCAGATCAAATGCGCTCAATAAAGAAGTACCTTTGTTCCCCCCCACCTTCTTAATCGAGTGACAGAACAGGCAATTATCCTTAAAAAGTTCCAACCCAAATTGCGCGTAAGCATTTCTCAGGCCTAAAGACTCTAAGGGGGCATAATAATCAGCCAATCTGACAAAATGTAATTCAGTAATGTTTGCCGTAAAAAAACGTTCAGAAAATGGGGGTTTCGCGTGATTCGGTACCACAATAAGCAATGGTTGAAGCCAATCAGGTCGAACGGATCCTTGAGGCAATTCAATTTTTAACGCGAGTTGAAGGTCATAATTTTTTACATCATTGATTGAGATTATCCCCTGATAATCATCAGCGCAATTAAGGAGAATTGCATCCAGATTCTTATCGGGACTGTATTTTTTCAACAAATCAGAAAGCGAAATCACTTCCAGTTGGCTACCTTCATATTTCATTCCTCGATCAAAATAAGTACTAGAAATCCATTTTTTCTCAAGCGAATCAAATACTAAGTCCCTTGATGTAATCGAGATTCTCTCTTTGCCATCTTGATATATTGAATTTCCATTTAAAGTAGGAGCGCCAAGACAGGAGGAGAGTATAAAAACAAACAAAACCAGCGCCATGGAAGACAAAATTATATTTTTTGCTGACGGGAGTCTATGATTAAATAAGCTTCTCAATTTAAAATTCAATTTCACTCTAGAATTAGTTATTGGTCTCTTGATTCTTATGATATAAGAAAAAAAGGGTGCGTTAGATAATTAATTATATAATAATGCTTGATTAGGTTTTTGAGCCAATCCATAACAAATAGACGAGGACGAGGATTACAAAATGAGAGCCTTTCTTTTTAATTTAGCTTTAGTTTCATGCTCCTTATTTGTTTTTTCAGTAAATGCGGATGCTCATCCACATAAATCAGGTGTAATACACCATGGGCCATCATTAGAAAGTTATCAAATCGAGTTAGATTTTTCCTCAAACCACTGGGTGCAGGATGATCCTGGCTCCAAAATCAATGTAGCGAAAAATAATAAGAACGACAAAGCGATAACAGGAACAAAAAAAATAAAAATAAAACCACACAGAAAAACGAACAAATACAAAAACAACAAAAAGAACAAAGAAAGTAAATGACGACCACCACTGATACGCTTCAAATCAAACCAGAAAAAATGGATTTTCGAGCATACTCCATTTCATGGAACCTTACTAAGCGGTGCAACCTTAACTGTGACCACTGTTATCTAGATGCGGATTTTCGCGGAGGATTTCGCTCTGACGAGTTAGACACGGATCAATGTAAACGCGTCATCGATCAAATCGCTGAAGTCAACCCTAATGCTTTTCTCATCCTTACCGGTGGTGAGCCTTTATTACGTCCAGACATATACGAACTCATTCGTTATGCAGCAGACAAGAAGTTCATGGTTGTTCTAGGTACTAATGGAACTCTCATCAATAAAACAAACGCGCAAAAAATCAAGGAGGCAGGAGCACACGGTGTTGGAATAAGTATTGATTCCATGGATGCAGTAAAACACAACAAATTTCGTGGTGTTTCCGGAGCCTGGGAACAATCTATGGAAGCCTTCAATATATTAAACGAGGTCGGCGTAGATTTTCTTATCCAGATGTCAGTATCTGACATGAACTATAAAGAGATTCCTGATGTAGTTGCATTCACAGAAAAGATAGGAGCAATTGCATTCAATCTGTATTTCCTGGTTTGCACTGGAAGGGGCCAAGGTAACACTGATATTTCTAATGAGGCGTATGAGGAAGCTCTCAAAATGCTCTATGAACAGCAAATGAAGTACAAGGGCCGCCTAATGATAAATTCAAAATGTGCTCCCCAGTATAAACGAGTTGTTTATGAAAATGATCCTGATTCAGTGTATACACGCACCTACTCAGGAGGTTGTCCAGCCGGAACACACTACAGTAGAATTTCCCCCGAAGGCAACATGACCCCCTGCCCTTTCATTGAAGAATCTATTGGCAATTTAAAAACCTCTTCATTTAAGGAACTGTGGGACAATTCTCCTTTAATGATTCAGTTACGCGATCGCAAACAGCTAGAAGGAAAGTGTGGAACCTGTGAGTTTTCTTCCATGTGCTCTGGATGTCGTGCACGTGCCTTTGCAGAATCAGGCAATTATATGTCCGAAGATCCTTCATGTGACTACGAACCAGGAAAACATGGCGGTAAAGAAATCACCCTTAAAGTGGAAGATACTCTAGGCCTAGAAGTTGAATTTCATGCTCAATGGAGCCCAGAAGCCAAACAACGGTTGGAACGGATCCCCTCCTTTGCAAGAGGAATGGTCGTCAAAGGAATTGAAAGATTCGCTGAAGAAAGAAATATCACCCTCATAGACGAAATGGTTGTTAAAAAGTCACGCGAAGAGATGATCGAAAAACGAGGTGCGATGTTTCCTTTTCTGAAAAAGTTCATCAACTCGGAAAAGTAACATCTTTTATTTTTTAATCGACAGACTCAACGAATAGCCTGCTTCAGTACCACTGACGATTACCTATCTTTTTTTGTATAGATCCCCAACACGAAATCCGTCACGATCTTCACGTTCGATCTGTGTCTGACGTGAATCCTCAACATCCTGTTTACCAAGCGCCTCGGAAACTTCTTCTTGGTAGTCCTTAACTTTCCTGTAAAGAGGATGACTGATGTCCAATTTTAAATTGGAAAGTGCTGCTGTAAACTCACCCGTCCCATCGGGGGTAAGCTTACACACCAGTTCGCCTGACTCATCATCACGAAAAATATCAAGCACTGTGAGAGGAGTCTTATTTTTGACCGCAAACCCCATTTCACGGAGCAACGTTAGCACAGCCCCTCTTCCGTAAACACGCAACGGCAGACACCCCAATAAATCATTTAATAACTGCTGCGCGCTCATAAAAACTCTCCACAAAAATTATTCATAAAAACACATAAACTATAATTAGTAATTGCTGTAAATAATTTGTAAAAAACCCTAGGAACAACATATCGATAACTAGGCTATCATATTCAAGGTCATCCCTAAACAAGTCCATTATTATTGATGGGCTTTATCCAATATAAGCTGACGCATGACCCTCTAAAAAATAATCTGGACTAGGATATCTTTTCGAGGATAATACGATTGTGTTTAAGAAAAAAACTATTGAATGTCTCAAGATACACTATTGACGAAAGGTTTTCGTATGGAAAAAGTTTCAGTTGTTGACTACATTAAAAACTTACCTTTCTTTGAAGAGTTTACTGACAATGAAAAATCTTCACTCCTAGAAAAAAAAGGGGTCTTTGAAAAATATCAGGAAGGGGAAACAATCATAAAGCAAGGCGCCGTTGAATCTTGTCTGTACGTTATCTTGCTGGGCAAAGTATGTCTTTATAAATCAATTGACGACAATGTGGAAGAAGGACGCATATCACTTACAGATTCTGAAGAGATCATGGTCAAGGAGTTAGAAATAGGGTCCATATTTGGGGAAATCTCTTTGATCACTGGCCGCCCTAGAAATGTCACTGCACGTGCCGCATCGAAAGATGTTTCGGTTATAAAAATAACAAAAGAAATTCTAGAAAGTTTTGAGCAACCAACTCAAATGAAAATCCAGAAGCAATTCCTCACAAAACTTGCCGAAAACTTGGATGATATGAACACCGAATGTATTAAGTTAAAATCTATTATCAAGAAAAAATTAAAACCCAAAGCATGAAGACCAAGAAATTATTTTTGTGTGTCGTGATGATTGTCGTTGCATTGGCTCTATTTGAATATGCTAATGCAGAACTTGAATTTCGATCTAACTCAAAAGTGTCGTTACCAGATCCCACCTCTGCTGATGTAGACTCTAAACCCTCTATCCCTATTTATCAATCGCCCCAAAAAAATTCTATTAATTCCACACCGAAGGGCATTCAACTGCATTTTCGAGACTATCCACTCGGTGAGATTTTAAAAAATATACACGACGAAACAGGCATTCGTTTCAATCTATCATCCCGGATGGCAAAAAAACCAATCAGTATCGATATTGAAGCAAAACACTGGAAAAATTCAGTTCGAAAACTGATCGAAGATTTTAGCCGTGTAGAAGTTTGGACTAATCAACCCAAAACCTCACAAATTTGGCTCGTCGAAAGTAATCCCTATAATTAATTTCGATTCTCATTCTATCTCCCAGTCCACTCTAACGCGGTTAAATCTACCTAAATCCCTTTTTTTATAAAGGATTTTGCTAGTTTTCCCGAAAAGAAGGTGTTGGTTTTTATCCACTGGGGAGATCAAAAGTGACGCATCAGCTAGAAGTGGGTCAATCTACTTTAAACAGTTTCCAAGCAAGTAACCCTAGGAATGATTTTGGGCAGTACCTGCTGGGATTGTTGACAAACCCAAATAAATTCATAAGTTTATGGGTAAAAAATCTAACTTCCATCAGTCCCGTGTATAGAATTTTTTCCAGCCTCAATATAATTTTCATTCTCGCAATCCTGACTTTAACTACCTTTGGTGTTCGAACCTGGATCTACCCTAAATACCCAAATAGAGTGGATGGAGAAAACCAAATGAGTTCCTCTCGGGAAATAGCGCCTCTAAAAATTAAGCGTCAAACTATCACACCGCAAAGCGTCAACGAGATAGTCAGTAAAAATTTATTCAGAAAAGAAAGAATCGAATACCAGCCTCCCAATTCACCACAACCTACATCTCAGGCGGCTAAAGTCGCCCCAAAACCAGAGCTTCCAGCCCCAAAGCTTACTCTTAGAGGAGTAATGCTTCTAGGTGGCACTAAAATTGCTATTTTAGAGGGATCGCATCCAGTCACCATAGAGGGGAAAGTAGAAAATACCCCAATCAAGAGAAAGGGATATCACCTTGGCGATAAAATCGGGGGTTACAAAATATCTAAAATAAGCAAAAGGGAAGTGATGCTTGATAATTCTGCAGGACAAATAATCGCGGTAAAGTTAAAAAGAAGTATGAACAGTACAGATAAAATAGCGAAACCCAAACAACGTAAATCAACTATCACAAGTACGCTGCCAGTTACAAAAAAAAGACCTCAACCGACTCCACGAACTTTTGGGTCTCACTTAACACCGCCACCAAAATCACCGTTTGGCATTACCGCTGTTGACTCATCTTCAACTGCGGTAATGCCAACAGTATCAAAACATATTTCTGGTAGGTAAAATCCTTTATGCTTAAAAAATCAGATCCCGTAGAGCGAATCCTGCTGAGAAACAATAAGCTTACCGAAAAAACTCTCGGAGAAATAAAAGCAAATCAACTTCAAGTTGGGCGTTATCTTGGTAAAACACTTGTGGACCATGGTTATATTCACGCAGATGTCTTACTAGAAACCCTAAGCAAAGAGCTAAGCTTACCTTTTATCAGTCTGGAAGAGTATCCAAAAACTCAACTACCGATAAAAGAACTAAATATTTCTGAAGCTTTTTTAAAAGAAAAAACGATATTCCCTATCCAAATAAAAGATGACACTTTAACCATAGCAGTATTCGATCCCTTCGATCTGCATACCATAGAAAATCTAAAAATTTCACTCGGGAAAAACATCAAAATACTTTTGAGCACTGAGGAAACCATTGTCGAGGCAATCGAAACTTACTATGGCGCAGGCGAGTCAACCATGGGGAGAATGGTCGAGAGCATCAAAGACGACGAAAATAGTTTTACTGATACGGACCTAGATACCGAACACATCCGGGATATGGCTTCGGAAGCACCTGTCATAAAGTTGGTGAATCACATCATTAGTAAAGCCACTGAAATGGGGGCAAGTGACATTCATCTGGAACCATTTGCGGAAGATTTGATCCTGCGTTACCGGATAGACGGAATTTTACATAATTTTGAAGCACCCCCTAAAAAGCTAAACTCTGCACTTTGCACGCGAATAAAGATTATGGCAAAACTGGACATTTCAGAACGTCGCCTACCTCAGGATGGACGCATAAAATTAAAGGTTCATGGGAAAGATATTGATATGCGTGTCTCTACTCTTCCAACACTCTACGGAGAAAGTTTAGTCATACGTATCCTTGACCGCGGCAATCTGACTGTTGAGTTAGAAAAAATGGGGTTCCCAAAGCAGGAACTGGAACAGTTTCAAAAATTAATTCATAAACCATATGGAAAGTTACTAGTTACTGGCCCCACTGGTAGCGGAAAAACAACCACTCTTTACGGGGCCTTACAAAACATAAATACCCCCGATAAAAAAATAATTACTATCGAAGATCCGGTCGAATATCAAATAAGAGGGATCAACCAGATCCATGTAAAGCCACAAATAGGACTGGATTTTGCTAGTGGTTTGCGTTCGATTGTTCGACAAGATCCGGATGTAATCATGGTTGGTGAAATACGTGACGCACAAACTGCAGATGTTGCTATTCAGGCGGCTCTCACGGGACATCTTGTTTTTAGCACAGTTCATACAAACGATGCCGCTGGAGCCATTACGCGTCTACTAGATATGGGTGTAGAAAACTACCTTATCTCTTCTGCGCTTCTAGGTATTCTGGCACAGCGACTGGTTCGAGTGATCTGTAGAACTTGTATAGAACCTATCGAGGTTGCCCCAGCATTGATAGCGGAAATCGACAATCCTGGTCAAGATAGTATTAAGGCTTTCCATGGAAAAGGATGCAAGGAATGTAACCACACTGGTTTTAGTGGTCGAGCGGGAATTTATGAGTTACTTGTAGTGGATGAGGCAGTACGCCAACTTATATTAACGAAAGCAACTTCACAAACAATTCGTGAATCAGCACGTAAAAAAGGGATGACCACTTTACGCGAAGATGGGTGGAAAAAAGTCGCCAAAGGGATCACAACGGTAGAAGAGGTATTGAGGGTTACATTAAACGAACAATCCTAACTCGTAATGGAACAAACGATTTATTAGCTAAAAACTTGTACAACCTGACTTAAGTTATGAATACTTTCTATTACAAAGCAACAGATCGACTAGGAAAACCGATCGAAGGTAATCTCGAAGCACATGATTATCAAAATGCTGTTGCTCAATTACGAGGACTTAATTATTTCCCCATCCAGGTATCGGATAACCAGCCGGATAAAAATTTTTCTATAAATCGACCACTTCAAATAAATGGATTACAAAAAAAAATATCCGCAAAGGATTTAGTCTCTATTACCCAGCAACTTGCAACGCTTGTGGATTCAGGGATCACACTTGACAAGTCACTGTCCATTCTTGTGGACCTTGCAGAAAAACCACAAGCTAAAGAAGTCCTTACCGAAGTACACAAAAAAGTACACGCTGGAAGTTCGTTTGCCGATGCGTTGGCAGAGTTTCCAAAAGTATTTTCAAAGTTGTACATAAATATGATTCGAGCTGGTGAAACTGGTGGAACATTAGCATCTTCTCTGAATAGCGTTGCTAGTTTTCTTGAAAAAAGTGAAGAACTAAAAGCAAATATAAGATCCGCCATGATCTACCCAGCAATCCTTAGCTCTGTAGGAGGGTTTGCTATATTGGTTCTTTTTACGGTAGTAATCCCGAGATTTTCTAAGTTGTTTGACGAACTAGGCGCAGCGTTGCCTCTCCCAACAAAAATAATGTTATTCCTAAGCTCTTCTATAATAAATCACTGGCTGGCTATCATCATGGCATTCACCCTATTGGTGGGAGGCTTTATTTTTTATCTTAGGCAGGAAAAAGGTCGAATGCACTGGGATGGTATTGTATTAAGACTTCCCTTATTTGGTTCCTTGGCGCAAAAAATAGAAATTTCCCGTTTTAGCAGAACCATGGCCACTCTGTTATCCAGCGGTGTAGCCATTCTAGGGGCCTTAAACATAACACAAGCAATCCTCAGCAACCGCATGATAGCGGCAACTATGGGCCAACTACACCAAGGGCTTAAAGAAGGAAATGGTCTTTCACGGCCACTTCAGCAAACGGGAGTCTTTCCACCTCTTGCGATTCATATGATAACGGTTGGAGAAGAAACCGGAACACTTGGTGAAATGCTAGCCAAAGTTGCGAACACCTATGACCGTGAAGTTGAGCGTTCCATCAAACAACTTATATCACTCATCGAACCGTTTATGATTCTTAGCATGGCGCTCGTAATTGGTTTTATCGTTATCTCTATGCTGCTGGCAATATTTAGTATTAATGAAATCAATTTTTAATCAAAAAATAAAACTTAATCACAGGGGCTAGGCTTGCATGAAAAAACATCCATTAATTTTTCGAGTCAAAAAATACCCACAATCGGGATTCACATTAATCGAGCTGCTGGTTGTCATGGTTATCATTGGACTCCTTGCGGCTTTGGTTGTCCCAAAATTTTTTGGACATGTAGATAAGGCTATGCAACAAGATGCCCAAGCCCAAATTGAGTTACTCGGCCAAGCTCTAGATTTACACCGCCTTGAAAATCATAAATATCCAAGTACCGATGAAGGCCTTAAAGCAATTGCTTCATATCTTAAAAAAGAGCTTCCAAAGGATCCATGGGGAAACAATTATGTATACACCTCTCCAGGGGAACATGGAGATTATGACCTGGTTTCATTCGGAGCCGATAGCGTAGAAGGTGGTGAGGATATCAACAGAGATATTGTAAGTTGGAAATAATGAGACCTGTGGCTTATCTAAAAAAGACTGGTTGTTTGGGGTTTACCCTACTCGAGCTAACACTTGTTATGTTCTTCATGGCAATTATCGCTGGCCTGAGCACGCCCTTTGTCGTGTCAAC
>ERZ651768.3323-NODE-3323-length-10798-cov-32.520194_pt1 | contig 10798 bp, 10 predicted proteins | sample MGYA00514754_ERZ651768 | MGnify/ENA metagenome assembly ERZ651768 | reverse complement strand
TGAAACTACCTATGGCACGATAGGCCTTCATCACACTGGCCACCTGAGGTCGCGATATAAACGCCACGAGGCCGGTGAGGTAGACAGCGCAGTGATACCGCCGTCGATTCGGTTCCAGCCCCTCAAGGTTCAATAGCAGGTCAGCAAGGCTGCTTGTCGAGTGAAATGAGTGATGCTAACCCAGCACAGGGAGCTGGAGAGAGTGGGGGGCCTGATTTGGCCACTCGACTCACGGATATGTCACCAGAGCGGCTCGCTGAGGAGGTAATCTCAGTCTGGGAGGAGGTTCTCAAAGTGGAGGGGGAATTGGCCACTGCGCGGCAGCGCGCACGGGCACTCGAGATGGAGCTCGAGGCCCGTGAGAGTGATGGTTCGGCGCGTGCTAGGGTTGCCGAGCTGGAAGAGGCTATGCGGGTGGCTGACTCAAGGATAGTTCAGATGGAGTTGTTGTTAGAGAACGAGCGGGTCCGTCGCGCCGATGTTGAAGAGGGAGGAGGGCAGGGTCGGTTCGAGGAGTTGCAGGAGGAGAATTCGCGCATGTTGCGTAGTGAGGAGGAGCATATGGTGTTGATACTCGATATGGAGTCTCAGCTCGAGCGTTTGGTCGGCGAACTGGAAGGTCTCAAGAGTCGTTCATCTCAGTGATGAACTGAGTCAGCACACGCTGCAGTTCGTCGGCGTCGTTAAATTCCTCAGCGAGATTTCCTGTGATGATCCAATCGGCCCCGGCCTCAGCAGCCTTCCGGGCCGTGGCTCCGTCACGGATACCACCACCGACCACGAGAGTTAGGTCGCAAGCCTCCTTAGCACTACGTATCAGGTTCTGACCGACCGGGTCAGAGGCTCCACTGCCTGCCTCGAGATAGAACATCTTGAACCCATAGGACTCAGCCGCCATGGCGTACGAGCGTACCCGTTCCTCTTCATCAGGTTGAATCAGGCTGGCCTGGCCGACTTGGCCCGCCCTACCCCCTGGGGCGCATATCAGGTATCCCATCGGTAGGGGTGTAATCTCGGCCTCGCGGATGAAGGGGGCACCCATGACCTGTTCCTCAATCAGGAAACGTGGTGAGGTGCTGTTCATGAGCATCATGAATGTGATTCCATCGGCGGCCGGGGAGAGGGCGGCAGCACCCTGTGGGAAGAGTATGATTGGTACTGTCCACTCCTCGTCCTCAGAGGTTGAATCCTGACTGGACGCCCAAGTGACTAACTCAAGCGCCTCACGTATCGCGACGATTGTGTCGTGCACATTATCCATATCCGTGTCGGAAGAGCCCCCGACCAATACCATCCGGCTGCCCGCCGCTACGGCTGCAACGCACCTCTTGGAGGCGATCTCCGGGGTCTGATCTGCCGGGTCGATGAGAATGGCGTGCCGTGTGCCGGTTCCGGGCCGGCAGACGTACTCCAGAAGCCAGTCAGACGTATCGCTCACAAACCGCCGTCCTGAGTTTCCCCTCTAAGGCTTTCACACCATTAATCAGTTTCAAAGTCGTTGCGAGTTAATATCGTCCTTATCGAAAATCGTACAGCTTGTCGTAAGGCTCCACACCAGATCTCACCATCCCTCCACCCCGAAAGGAGATCTCTCGGCGGTCCTCGTCAATGTTGAGGATGGTGGTGTGTAGGAGGAATCGCCCACCCCTAGAGGCGAGGCGGATCGCCATGCTTTTGGAAAGCCAGGAGCTTGCGTTCGTTGAAGGGGTGTTCCAATCAATCCCCTCTGGAATCGAACTGTACCAATTACTAGGGATGGTGTCCAATGCCTCGCTCATCAGTAACTCTTCCGAGACTGGCGAACTAGGGAATCCCACCTCGGCATCCTCTGTGTAGAGGGTGACTCGAGCGGATGGGGTCTCGTCGAGGGTGGTGTGGGCACATTCCAACGCTGACATAGATGAGCCCAGGATCGCTATATCTATCATTGAATCACCACCATAGAATCTCTCACAATATCTAACGCAAAAACAGGACATGCGGGGATACAAAGCTTACAATGTGTACAAACTGGCTCATCCACATACACCATCAAACCCTCGAGACGGAGTGCGTCGACAGGGCAAAGAGCGATGCAGGCCGCGCAACCGAAACAAACATCCTCATCCACTTGGAAGACATGCCCTGGGACCCTCCCCATAGATCTCTCAGGTTTCCATTCACTCAAATAGTACCCTACCCCTTAATTTCCAATGGACCCAGAATCAAAAGATTTGATTCGATAAAAAGATGATTTTCAAGATGATTTTGATAGCCAATCTCACTATTGCCGCTGTAGTCAATAACAGTTGAGTTGAATCCCTGTAGCTATGATTGTAAAAGAACCCCTTTCCACCGGAAAACAACGGCTTCCTCCGGTTGCCTGATGAGAGATGACTCTCAGCCCCCCCTCATGGTACTCTACACACCGGGCCGTACTAGTCCATATCCTGAAGATCCTGTAGACTCTGGTCTTCGAGCTTTTTTTCTCGGTGGTGGAGATGAAGTTGGGAATGTAGGTTGTATCTTAGAAGATAGAACAGGTACTAGACTTCTAATCGATTATGGATTAGCACCAACCCGACCACCAAAGTACCCCGCGGAGTGTCCTGCGGTGGAACATGCAATCATGACCCATTCACATATTGATCATATTGGGATGGCGCCTTGGTTAGTAGGGCATCTAGGAACCACACTTCATGGCTCCGCTCTGACTGCGAAAGTCTCGAAAATCATGTGGGCCGACACTTACAAAATCTCCAACATAGAAGGCTACCCTCTCGCATGGGATCGAAGGGATATGGAGGAGGCACTACAGTCTTGGGTGACTCATGAATTAGGAGAATGGTTCGAGATTGGAGCATGGAAGTGCCGATTTCATCGCGCCGGACACATACCAGGGGCGGTGATGATAGAAATCAAGACCCCCGATCTTACAGTCCTCTGGAGTGGGGATATGGATACAAGAGACAGCCCCAATGTGTTGGGGGCCACCCCGGTTGACTGCGACATCTTGTTTCTCGAGGGCACGTACGGAAACCGCACCCACCCACCTCGAGCTGAGGAAGAAAAAAGATTCACCAGAAGAGTACAATCTATTGTAAATCGAGGAGGGACCGCTCTGATCCCAGCCTTCGCTTCGGGAAGGGGCCAGGACATCCTCCGTATCCTACACAGGGAGGCACCGAATCTAGAGGTTCACTACGACGGGATGGGCACCCGCATAACCTTAGATTGGTTGGACCATCTAGAATTCATAGACGAACCCACCGTCTTTCGGAAGACATGGAGATGGTGCAGACGAGTTTCAAGCAAGTCCGATCGGAAGAAAGCCCTCGACGCCGATGTGATTGTGACAACGAGTGGCATGCTCGATGGCGGCCCAGCAATTTGGTATCTCAACCGGCTCCGTCATGACATGTCAAACGGTATCCTCCTCACTGGGTACCAAGCTGAGGGATCAGGCGGCCGTCTACTACTCGACGAGAAGAAACTCCGCATCTTCGGTAACATCACTCCTGTTGAACTCGAAGTCGACCAGTTCTCCCTCTCCAATCACGGAGGCCAGGCCGAACTCTCTTCCTTCGCGCGTGGGTGCGCACCCAGACATGTTGTTATTTTTCATGCAGACGAAGAGGGCCGAAATGCCCTTTCCACTGAAATTGGACAGGAAACCAAGGTCCATTTACCCACCAACATCAAAACCATCCATCTGGATTGACCCAATTCTAACCCGAACTATTGATAGGCCCTATTGGGCAAGCCCGAGTCACTAGAGGCGGAAGCCTTGGTATAATGGAAATAAAGGTGAAAAAATGGAAGCATTAGATCAACAATTTGGAGTGACAGAAGCGGGAAGCACTGTCGAGGCTGAGATACGGGCAGGAGTGACGACATTCCTGACCATGGCTTACATCCTCATAGTGAACCCGTCTATGTTGAGTAACTTTGGTGCAACGGGAATTCCCTTTGGCGACGCACTGTTCGCGACGGCTGTAGCGGCCTTCGTTGGATGCGTGGTCATGGGGCTTTGGGCAAACCTGCCCTTCGCGTTGGCACCTGGAATGGGACTGAACGCGTACTTTACGTTCGCTGTGGTCCTCGGTATGGGCATACCATGGGATGTCGCATTAGCCGCGGTTTTGGTTGAAGGAGTATTGTTCCTCGTCATCTCTCTGCCTCAGATAGGCTGGAGAACCACGATGATCAACTCCATCCCGACAGACCTCAAGATAGCCACGGGAGCAGGCATAGGCATGTTCCTGGCAATCATCGGTCTCCGGGAGATGGGCTGGGTCGTGGACAATGGGGCCACCCTTGTCGACCTCGGCGCGACGGAGACGTTCGTGTACGATCACGGTTCGTTAATCTCGATGGTCTGCCTGATTCTGACGTGCATACTGATGGCCCGCGGCCAGAAGGGTGCCATAATCATCGGAATCGCAGTAGCATCGATATGGGGCTGGGCCACATCGGCCTACGACCCGTACAACGACTTCATGGCCGGTGGAGCGGGTTGGGCAGCGATGGAAGCTACCTGGCCTGACCTGACGGCGATTGGATTCGTTGGTATGCCAGAAGAGACGATGGGAGCAGCGCTAGGCGCGCTAGGCGACATCGGTTCAGACGGCGGCACGACGCTAGGCGCGTTCTTGATGGTGATGATCACCTTCCTGTTCGTCGACATCTTCGACACCGCTGGCACCCTCTACTCAGTGGGCCGCCAGGCGGGCTACGTCGATGAGAACGACGAGCTGATGAACTCGGACGAGGCCTTCATGTCGGACGCATCCGCGACGATTGTCGGCGCGTTCTTCGGGACCAGCACGACCACCACCTACATCGAGTCGGTGGCAGGTGTCGAGGAAGGCGGGAAGACAGGCCTCGTAGCAGTGACTGTGGGAGTTTTGATGCTCTCTGGCCTGTTCTTCGAGAACCTCTTCCAGAACATCCCGACCTTCGCTGCAGCGATGGCGCTGGTAATCATCGGCGCTATGATGATGCGCCAGGCCGCAGACATCAACTGGGCCGACGCGGAGATGGCGGTACCGGCCTTCCTGACTATGGTGATAATGCCCTTCACGTACTCCATCGCAGATGGAATCGCTTGGGGCGTCATCTCCTACGTCGCAATCAAGATCGGTATGGGCAAGGTTGACCAGCTGAACACGGTCATGTGGGCTCTATTCGCCCTGATGGCGATGTTCTACCTAGGACCAGGCGACCAGAACACCTTCAACTGGCTGTTCGACACGCTCGGTCTCAACTGATTAGGAATTACGTAACGGGAAACCCGGGCCAGACGGCATAGCCTGAAGGCCCGGGCCCCTCCCACGACGAAGCGGGTAGCATGTCTGACGAGTTGCTCCAAAGCCTGCGGGATGCCATACGCACGGTGCCGGACTTCCCCATCGAGGGAATCATGTTCCGGGATATCACCCCCGTGCTCGGCGACCCAGGCCTCCTGTCAGGCATCACTGAACGCTTCGCTGCGGATATGAGGGATCTGGGCTGGCGGCCCGATGTGGTCGTCGGTCCAGAGGCCCGGGGCTTCATCTTCGGACCTCTCTTGGCCATCGAGCTCGGAGTGGGCTTCGTCCCCGTCCGCAAGCAGGGCAAACTACCAGCCTCGACCAGGCAGGTCGAGTACAGCCTCGAATACGGGACCAACGTCCTTGAGATGCACGAGGACGCCCTATCCTCAGGCCAGCAAGTTGTCGTAATTGATGATCTTCTGGCTACCGGGGGCACCGTCTCTGCCTGTGTGGAATTATGCGAAGGGGCCGGCGCCAAAGTCCTGGGTTCATTATCTGTAATCGAACTGGTGGGGCTTGGTGCTAGGGGGCGTCTGGACCCGGTCCCAGTACACGCACTTGTTGAGTTCCCAGCGTGAGTATTGCAACAACCCCCCGATTTCTTCAAAGGGACCCGGTGTTTGCATGGGGTGTTAGCATGGCGGACAAACCACCTCCACCCCCCCCACCTCCACCTCCACCCAAGGGGAAGAAAGCACCTCCACCTCCACCCAAGGGGAAGAAAGCACCTCCACCTCCACCCAAGGGGAAGAAAGCCCCCCCACCTCAAGGCAAGAAGCCACGACGGAAGAGGGCAAAGCGACCCGTGCCGGGGAAGCCGAAGGGCCCCCCTCAAGCCAAACCCAAGAAGAGGGGCCGAAGAATCCGAATCAAATTAGGCCTCAAGCAGTCCAAGATAGGGAAACAAGAAGATTCCTACGAAGATGAGGTAGGTTGGACGGTCAGCCAACAAATCCTCGATCCGTACGAGGAGGATCTAGAGGCTCAAGAACCCGATGTCGTCACCCACCAGTGCTCGATGTGCGGCTCGATAATGCAGATCCCCCAACCTAAACGCGAGCGTTACAAAGTCATCTGTGCCTACTCAGAGTGTGGCCATGAAGATATGATCGGCGGCTGATTACGTCAAAGACTGAGCACACTCAGCACACGCCTCGAAGCGGCTACAAGCAGGACCGCCACTAACAAATTCCTCACCAACATCTGTGGGGCCACATCCGCACCATAGCGAGAGCCTGCGAGACCACCGAAAAGAACCGCGGTTCCGAAGAACCCCAAAATCTCCAGTTCTATCTGGAGTTGTCCAGAGAGCCCAGCACCAGCGAGACCAGCTGCCGAGTTGAGCCAGATGAATGCCGCCGCTGTTGCCGCTGCCGCCTTCGGTGTGGCCCAGTGTCTGAGCAGGACGACCGGTGACAGGAATATGCCCCCTCCCACACCGATCACACCACTAGCTAGGCCAATCGCTCCCCCCACAGGCAAGGCTTCTCGCAGGTCCGGAGGCCCAATGCCAACACCGACAAAATCCCTCTTGATCAGTAGCAGTCTCCACGCTGCCCAGATCAGTGTCACAGACAGTAGAGTGTCGTATAGCGCGCCATCGACCCTCAAGTACCCCCCAATCAATGCAAACGGAACACTAGCGCATACGAGTGGAACGGTCATCCCCCTCATATGGTGCCCAGCCTTACTGTAATGCCAGAAAGCAATCCCGGCCACGATGAGGTTGAGGCACCAAGCGTACTGCTTCAACCACCCCACCTCCATCGTTCCGTAGGAGGTCAGAGACAGAATGGCGAGGTACCCCGATCCTCCACCATGCCCAACTGACGAGTACAGCAGAGCCACGAGGAACAGACCAGCGAGGATGAGCCCGAACTCTACTGTAACCACATATTATCCACATAGGAAGAACACTTCAACTCAACCGCTGCTCAAGCGCCATGGAGACGAGCGTCACCCTCGAGCATGGGATCCAACTCACTCATGCTTGTCCATTCAATAGACGCACTGAAAAAGTGAGTCTGGGCGAGGCCTCAGGACGAGTCTTAGCCACAGATCTCGCTTCTAAGGTAGACGATCCCAGATTCGATAACTCCGCTATGGATGGGTGGGCTGTACGTGTGGAGGATTGCACTCAGAAAGACACCAAACTGATGATTGTCGGCACCAGTAAAGCCGGAGGCGAAACCCCCCCTCCTGTGTCTTCTGGAGAGGCGTGCAGGATAATGACGGGCGCACCGATGCCACTTGGTGCCGATGCCATCGTCATGATAGAGGATTCAGAGGAACAGGGAGGAACCGTCCGTGTCCTCGGTCCTGCACGACCCAATTATATCCGTCGTAAGGGCGAGAATCTCATCGAGGGCCATATCTCCTTGCACACTGGCATGCAGATGGGGCCTGCTGAGATTTCCCTCGCCGCGACCATGGGTCACGGAGAACTCGAAGTCGTCTCCCGCCCGAGAATCGCCGTGATAAGCACGGGTGACGAACTAGTCCAACCCGGACTGAGCCTTACTGAGGGAGAGATATACGAGTCGAACTCCTTCGGCCTCGCCTCGATGATAGAGAAAATAGGGGGGCAGGCTGTCCGTTTTGATTCCGTCCACGACAATCTCGAGGGTCTCCGCGAGTCACTTGATTCGGCCGCTGAGAGTTGTGACGCAATATTGACCAGCGGTGGAGTCAGCATGGGCCAGTGGGATCTGGTACGCAGACTGATGGAGGAAGAAGGGGAACCAGTATTCTGGAAAGTCAAACTTCGACCCGGTGGCCCACCACTATTCGGCACTTGGAATGGCACCCCTCTGTTCGGGCTGCCTGGCAACCCAGTCAGCAGCCACGTGGTTTTCATCGCCCTAGTCGCGCCTTGGATATCGCATTGCATGGGTGCGGACCCTGAGTTCGGCCCGAAGCTTGCTGACCAGGTGAGGGTAAAACTTGCTGATCCTGTGAAGGGAGCGCCTGGCAAGCTTTGCATGAGGCGTATTTTGATACGACCCGGAGAGGATGGCCTTTCGGCTTCTGTTCATACCCATCAAGGCAGTGCGAACATCCACAGCATGGTCGCCCACAACGGCCTCTCTCTCCTCCCCCCCGACACCAGTGCGGAGGCCGGAGACATCATCGAAGCACTCTGGCTGAGATGAAGCATCTTTCTCCCTCACGAGCATGAATTCAAGGACAACCTCGCACACGCTTGTCCTACGCGCGAGGTGCTGAGGGATGGCTAAGCGATTGAAGAACGGCGCATCCAAGGATGGATGGATAGAGGTTCGAGGAGCTCGCACTCACAACCTCCAGAACATCGACGTCAAGATTCCAAGGGGCAAGTTCGTCGTCCTCTCTGGGGTGTCCGGCTCAGGCAAGTCAAGCCTCGCCTTCGACACCCTGTACGCCGAGGGGCAGCGTCGTTATGTCGAGAGCCTGAGTTCCTATGCGAGGCAGTTCCTCGGTCAGATGAAGAAACCTGACTGCGACAGCATCGAAGGCCTCTCACCCGCCATCAGTATTGATCAGAAGCACGGCAGCCACAACCCGCGCTCCACCGTAGCCACTGTCACCGAGATCATGGATTACCTTCGCCTTCTTTGGGCTAGGGTAGGCCTTCCTCATTGCCCTGACTGCGGAAGGGAAGTCGCCCGCAGAACAGTTCAGGAGATAGTTGACGACGTGCTATGGAGGTTCGAGGACCACGCAGTTGTGGTTTGGAGCCCTGCGGTGCGCAATCGGAAGGGCACTCACGCCGACTTGTTCCATGCCCTGGTAGAGCAAGGCTTCCTCGAGGGAAAAGTCAACGGGAGGGATGTGAACTTCGAGGAGCCCCCAGAGCTCGAGAAGAACCTCCGTCACGACATAGATGTGAGGATAGACAGAATGCGCTTGACCCGCTCAAACCGACAACGACTGACCGAAGCTGTCGACTCGGGTCTTCGACTCGGGGCCGGAGCGGTTGCTGTGGAGAGCCTCAAAGCACCCAAACCACGTAAGTCCGACGATTCCGAGGAGCAGAGATTCCAGACCGAGGAGGGCGAGAGCATAGCCTACTCAGAGGAGTTCGCATGCCCGGAGCACGGCGCTTTCCTCCCAGAGATGAGTCCACGCGTATTCTCTTTCAACAATCCCCTGGGCGCCTGCCCATCCTGCCAGGGTCTGGGCGTGCAGAGGAATTTCTCACACGATCTCGTGATAGATCGTTTGGCCACGGTTGGGGAAGGTTGTATCAGACCATTCCGCCGGTCGATGATGTCTGGCTGGTATCGCAGACAGATGACGCAGACCTGCGATCACTACGACATCCCATCGGACACCCCCTTCGGGGAGTTGGATGATGACGCCCAGGACATACTGCTCAACGGCACGGGCAGTACCACAATCAACTTCGAGTTCCGCTCTAAGAGCGGCTCTTCTTACAGGATGGTCCGGCCATGGGAGGGCGTTTTCGCCCGGCTGAGGAGGACTTACACCGACACTAGCTCAGATCGGACCCGCTCCCGACTCACCTCCTACATGAACGATGAACCCTGTCCGGAGTGCAACGGCCAGAAGCTTAACGAGGCGGTCAGCAGGGTCATCGTCGGTGGCGTATCGCTGCCAGATATCTCATTCTGCAGCGTCCTTGAGGCGCTGGCCGTCGTTCAGCACTGGCGCCTCGGTGGTCTGGATGACACATGGGACAAACTGGATCGCGACGTACCAGACACAATCACAGTCAACAAGACCGAGCATCTCGACAAACGCTCGCTCTTCATCTCTAGAGAGATAATCAAGGAGATTGAGTCACGCCTCCGATTCCTAGCTCTCGTCGGTCTTGACTACCTCACTCTCGACCGCCGCGCCAACACGCTTTCCGGTGGCGAATCGCAGAGGATCCGCCTTGCCACCCAGATAGGAACCCGCCTCACCGGGGTCATGTACGTCCTCGACGAGCCGAGCATCGGCCTTCATCCGAGGGACAACGGCCGGCTGCTCGAGACCCTCAGAGAACTCACCTCTCTCGGCAACACCCTGCTGGTGGTCGAGCATGACGAGGCCACATTACGTCAGGCCGACTGGCTCATAGATCTCGGACCCGGAGCCGGCAAGGAGGGTGGCCGCATTGTCGTTAGCGGTGTGTTGGACGAATTGATAAAGAGCAAAGAAAGCGTTACCGGGGCGTATCTCTCAGGCAGGGAGAGCATCCCTCTCCCTGAAGACAGGGCGAGCCCCGAGGAAGACCGCTGGCTGATTGTCAGGGGTGCGCGTGAGAACAACCTGCAAGACATAGACGTCCGCATCCCTCTGGGCTGCATGGTGGCTGTGACCGGCGTTTCGGGGTCTGGTAAGACCTCCCTCGTGTCCTCGACCATCGCCCCTTCTCTTGTGCGCGAGTTGCACGGAGCGGACACGACTCCAGGGAGTTACGACAGGATCGAGGGCTTCGAGCACATCGACAAGACCATCGCAATCAACCAATCTCCGATTGGTCGCACCCCTCGTTCCAATCCGGCCACCTACACCGG
>ERZ651768.3322-NODE-3322-length-10799-cov-2.684107_pt1 | contig 10799 bp, 7 predicted proteins | sample MGYA00514754_ERZ651768 | MGnify/ENA metagenome assembly ERZ651768 | reverse complement strand
GGATCTGTAACAGTTGTGGTATAATCTGCGCGAAACTGATCACTATTAATAGTTGATATACTAGCATCTTGACTCATAATTGTGACCGTAGAACTACTACCTCGCTCAAAAAACCAAGCGGAAGTGAGATCCATATTATTCAACACGCCTTCATTTCCATTGCCTGATTGATCGTATGCAACACTCCCGGAACCTTCATTAAAATTCCAATAACCAATCAGGTTTTCTTCATCACCGGCAAGACCCTGATTCATAGTAACCCGTATATCACTAATATTTCGGACAATATTCCAAACTCTGACTTCGTCAACCAATCCATCGAAATATCCCATACCATGTCCGGAATTAGACCCTACAATGTATCCATTCCCACCTTCCCACAGACTGTTAATACTTTGAGCTGTCCCTTCTTCATCACCGTTAACATAGAGGCGCATGACACCATTATTTTCTGCGGTACCAACAACATGATACCATGTACCTGGGGTTATGGATGTTGATCCAATCACGGATCTCTCGGATCCATCGAACAGATAATGTTCAAACTTACCACCCGATGTGATGCGTATTTGGTGGGACCAGCTAGATGTGGGATTATTGTTGCTCGTACGAACAAAAAGGTTCATGGTGGTATTATCATCGGGTTTTACCCAAGCTTCAAGCGTATAGGCCGTAGGATCAAAAGAGTCTGAAATCGTTACATGGTCATCGATCCCATCAAAGCTGAGAGCAAAATCAGCAGATATTTCCTCACTCGGAGTGAAGGTTACACTAATTGAATCATTTACTTTTGCCCATGCGGTATCATAAGTATTATTGCTCACAATGGTGACCGGACTTAGGGTTGGTGGCGTCGTATCATAATAGACATTAGATCCATTCGTTGTTGTGGAATATTCACTCTGGTTACCAAGATAATCAGTGACGGTGATGGTGAATTCCAAATCTCCTTCCGGCTCAATCCCGTTTAATGAATAAGTTGCTTCAAATTCCTCGTTTCCCAGATCAGATTCATCAGTCGCGTTTCCCGCTAAAGTTACTGCGGGTAGATCTACGTCCTCATCAAAGGTCATTGAAATTGTGATCATATCTCCAGTTTTGGCTAAATGAGGATAAGTATTATCCGATGCGATGTTTGTCGGCGCTGGCTGACTTGCAACAATATCAATCTCCAAAGTTGATGCACTGGTGTTGCCAGTGGAGCTATTGCCTGCCTGGTCAGTCAATATTGCCGAAAATTGAGCTATTTCACCATGGGCGAATCCAGTGACTAACTCAAACTCTTCTCTCGGTGCATTGATCGTTTTCATACCGGAATTAACATCTTCCATTACGACGGGGATCTCTGGTCCGATAGCTTCAAATCCATTACCCCCGATTTGGGCTAGCATTTGAAACAGTGATCCAACGATTACACCTGTGTCATAAACGGGAATTTGAAAATCAAGTGCTGAGTCATTTAATTGCCATGTGGCACCATTATTCCGAGTACCGTCATTGCCCATATCCGTTTCATCTCCCACGATGGTCCCGGATCCTTCATCAAATTTCCAATAGCCCAGAAGGCCTTCTTCGCTCCCGCTCAGGGCGATTCCTTTCATGGCTTTAATCTGAATTTCTTCACGAACCGTATTCCAAAAGCGGACGTCATCCACAGAGCCGTCAAAATAATTGGTTGTTCCATTTCTGGTAAAAGAACCAATGATGAAATCATCGGAATATCCTGACCAATCCACAGGCCCGTCGTAGTCGTCTTTTTCTTCTATAAAAATACCATTCCTGTAGAGCTTAAGAACTCCATTTTCATATGTAACGGCAAAATGCGTCCATTGATTTACGGACGATGAAGCGTTCACCATATTTGTATAATTGATATCCGTTTCCGTTGTTTTTAAATAGAAGCGCCAACCACCATCCTTATAAACGAAACCGAATCCTTTTTGCCCTCCAGCGTCATCACGGCCAAAATCAAGAAAGCCCTGATAATTGCTGGAACTGCTCACTTTTACCCAAGCTTCAATCGTGAACGTATTTGAGACCTGATAACTGCCATCGAATGGAATAGCGATAAATCCATTGTTTCCACTGAAAGATATGGAAGTTCCTTGCTCATATTCAAAACTGGTCACGGCGGAATCCTGTGGTACGTTAACGTCCACTTCAATGGAGTTATTGGTAGAATTCCATATCCCTGCAAATTCATTACCTCCGATTGAGTTAACGTTCTCTCCCATCACGGGAGACGGTGGACCTGTTACGTCGATGACCACACTTGTACCATCCGTCGTTGTTTTTGCCGTTGCGCCATTCACCCCATCCTGAGAGGTAAAATCAATTGAAAAGGTGATGGGACCCTCATTGTCAATCTCCAGAACCGTGTAATTAGCAGAATACGTGTTTCCTGAAGTATGCGAAACGTCCACTTCAATTCCATTAATCAGAGCGTAGGGCAATCCTGTAAGCGCACCAGGTACGGTAAAGACAAGCGTAACGATATCTCCTGGGATGGCTTTTTGATTGTCAATGCTGTTGTTGGAACTAATACTGACGTTCGTCAACTGCGGGATGGATAAAACCTCTATATTATCAAACACCCAACTGTCAATATAATATGAGTTTGTTCCGTAAGCATGAAACCGGAGCTGTAAATCACCATTGTTTTCTGCATAGAATGACTCCATCCTTCTGGGAATATCAACCGTTTCGCCGTCTTCTGGGCTAATTTCGTAGCTTAACGCCATCACCCAACCATTACCTCCATTATATTCGATTATCATACCATTAGTGTGTTCTTCGGATGGCCAACCATCAAATGCAAAATCGAACTGAACCAAAACGGCTGTATTCTCTCCCACTGGTATTGTCGGTGAAGACATATAATGATCATAAGGATCTTCGCCATCTGGGCTGGCATCATACCATACGTAAAGCATTGCCGGAGGGGTGGTATTGTAAGTGGGAAATTCTTCGCTGACCTTCCAACGACCTTCCTCGATCCATCCATCAGGCACTACACCACCATCAAAATTTTCAAAAAACAACTGTTCACCGCGGGAACTCACGGCTAAAAAACAGATTAATACCTTTAGCCACTGTTTCATTGAACAGTCACCTCGGCAGAACGATCTCCCATCATTTCTACGGCATTGTCATTGTGATCAATTATTTCACAAGCGTCCAAATGATATCTTATGCTATCATTTCCCGGACCTGTAGGATTAAAAATCAAATCCGCCAAATGACCGGTCCCTTCCTGATCCAACTTTAGAGTATCAAGAAAGTAGGTGTATATATCAATTATATTCGTTCCATCGAACGAATAAGCAAATAAGGGAGTCGCCTGGCTGGTATCAGTAATTAACAAACCTGGATTTATGGTATCCAGCGCTAAAAACGAGTTTGGAAACTCAATTTGAAGATGAACGCCTGCAAATGATCCAATTGAGTCTGGGTTGAAAATAATAAAAGACTCAACAACTACGGAGTCCGAAATAGTTTTCGTTTGCGTCTTCGGATAGAAAACCAGTGATGGGGTATCTATCCCCAGTTCTTCGTTTGCTTCATAGTCTAAGGGGTTGTCGAATTCCTTATCATGAATAGCACAAGAACCAAAAAGGAGCCAAATTGAAAAAATGAAAAGAAGTCTGCATTGAAACTTCATGAATCACCCAGAATTTTTTGATGAAGGATCCCATTTTTTGTAAATATTCTTGTACGGTCTTGGTCCTAAAAACCATGCATGAATACTATTAGCGATCCACCCCGCTCCAGTCATACCGGCAAAGATTACAATAAGATTATTATACTTAACATGATCGTCCCAATCACTTTCAGCGAGTGCCTTATATTCGGCTATTTCCTTTTCATCAACGCTGGTTTCATACAAATTTGAATTGGAAAGATAACTTTGCGAGGCTTCGCTGTAACTCAAAAAGCTGGAGAGTGTTGCAAGGGCAAGAAAAGATTCCGCACCTGCCCATATCCCCCCTGAACCCTTTTTACCGGAATAAGCCTGACCCCAACCGGGCACCGTTAGACTTCTCAACATAGCTCCTAAGGGGTTTTTATCATAGGCAATATCTTCTGAATCAAGATAAAGAATGGATTCCCGCATCTTTTGCCAATCCAATCTTACGTTTCCTATAATTTCGCCAATCCACATCTTTAGTTCATTGGTTGGACTATCCTCGTAGTGGTTTAAATCCAACTTTCTTCTATGAATAAGGCCGCCGGATCGTGTTTTGTATAGTTGCCCTTCCAGATAGAATCGACCTTCTACCTTGTTGAATTGATTGAAAAGAATATAATTCACACCATATTTTTCTCCCAATTCCTTAACAAAGTCCATCTGACTGGCAGCAGGATTTTCCATTTGATCCAAATCAATGACCAACTGTTCCATCGGCATTTCAAACTCAAAGGATAATCCGGAAAAATTTTCCATTAGAGTCGAATCGGCAATCGGAACCCCCTGGTTAAACTGATTCAATACAAGAAAGGTAGGGGCCAACTCGTCACTAAACAGAACACCAAGTGAAGACATCCATAGGGAATAAATAAAATATTTTCTCATTATTCCTTGGAAATGGGTTTATTTAAGAAATAATTGAACGTCTTGGGTTCATCGACGGTAATCGTCTGCTCATCAATGACTTCGCCCAGTTTAAACACTCTAAGAAAATGTTCACCTGCCTCCAATTGCAAACGGATTATTTTGTCTTCCCAACGATGTATGTCATTTAATTCAAAAATCAATCCATTTTGGTCCGTCTTGAATTGTATTTTATAAATAGGATTTAGAAAAAAATCAAGTTTTACGGTCTCTGCCGGATTAACCAAGAGATCGTAGGTCAATGGTGCATACCCTTCTTTAATAATTTTAAACTGATGTTCACCTATCGAGATCTTCCCACTGTTGATTGGTGTTTTTCCCAGCGATTGTCCATCTAAAAAGATCTCTACGCGTTTGGGAATTGTATTGACCAATAATCTCACTTGAGCAAAAATGCAGGAAAATGCAAAAATCGTAAGAAGAATACTTTTATAAAGGATCTTCATCTTTTGTCCCTTTATAAACTTTTGCACCTCTTGTAAAAATGTTATTGAACTGCAAAAGTTTTAAATCACTTCTGTAAACCCATCCATCAAACAGAACGTTCTTTTTTCCATCCAGTTCGACTTCAATCGTACCATAGTATTCACCGGGTGTGACCCGTTTCACTGAAATTGTTTCTCCCTCTTCAAGAAGAAACAAAGTTCTTGATCCAATGTCAGGATTTTCTCGAAAGTGAACGTTTGATTTATTAGCCAGATACAATGGCTCCTTGAGTGCTTTACTTGGTCCGATGCCAATTTCTTTCGTTAATACTCTTGAGCGTGAAAAATCCAATTTTTCCTTAAAAAGTTTAAAAACCAAATTATGGCCAGCCACAAGCTGAAGATTTTCATCCTTTTTGTAATCTCCAGGAATAGTCAGTTTAAATTTCCCGTTTTTATCCGTTTTTGTTTCCTTAATGAGCTGACCATATTTTCGGATAGACACGTCGACACCGACTAGCGTACTATCATTCCTATTAAGAAAAACATTACCGTTAACGACCAGAGGCCAAGGCTTGATTTTCAGTGGAGGTAATATTATGGCCCCATAGGTTATCCCTTTAAAAGGAATCATGTAGATTCTAAAGTTCGGATCCAATGGAGTGATTTTAATATAATTGGACGCCTGGTCAACATCCAAAACACCCTGTGGAAGATAAGCAATGAAATTATCCGTCGCAGGCTGTAAAATGGAGATCATGGGTCGGATTGTATCTCCCCTGGAAAATACCTGGAATGAAATGGTTCCAGGTTTATCTCTAGGATAATCCAGTGGCAGTTGAATCTTTATTTCACCATATTCATAAGTTACGGAAATCAATGGTTGTCTATGGTTGTAGATAATCTCCGGGTATTCGGGCGCCTTGATTGCTGCACAGCCGGATAGGAACCATGAGCACAGGATACTCGCTCCAAGAAAGAATGTTCGGAGAATTAATTGTTTCTGCATATGCTGGAATTTATATAAGGAAAACGTTTTTGTCAGTTGATCAATTAAAATGAATTTTGAAAGACTTTTTTCAAATATACAGGCAGACGAATTTACCCTTTGCTCCAAATTTTTGGGTACTAGTCTCACAACTTAGATTCCAAATCAAAGATATCGGGTTACAAATCGGATAATCTTTTTTCTTATGCTCGTGTAGGGGGGAAAGATAAGCCAAACCAAACTTGTTTTTCCATTTTTAAGCATAGCCCTTTCATTGCAAAAGGTTTTGAACCCTTCGAAGCCGTGAGACCTGCCAAACCCACTTGTATTGACACCGCCAAACGGAAGATTCAAGTTTAGAAAGTGTGTTTTCACTTCGTTGATCACCATTCCACCTGACGAAGTGTTGTCGATGATGCGATTGATGTTTTTTCTTGAGTTTGAAAACAAATAAAGCGCCAAAGGCTTTGGTTTTGAATTGATTATATCCAAGCAATCATCCAGTTTGTCGAATGGTATTACAGGCAGCAAGGGTCCAAATATTTCTTCTTTCATAATTTTCATTTCTTGCGTGACGTTATCCAAAATCGTTGGTTCAATAAAATTTGATTCCTTATTCTTTCCACCACCGTGAACAATCGTTGCACCTTGTTTAACCGCGGACGTCAACAAATCATTCAAGCGATCCCAATGGCCTTCATTGACAACATGGGTTAAGTTTGGAGAAGACTCCTTTTCATCAAAAGTGTCACCGAACACTTCATCGATCCTTTTCGAGAGCTTTTCAAGGAATTCCTCCTTTCTGCTTTTATGAACCAACAGATAATCCGGAGCAATGCAGGATTGTCCCAGATTCAAGCATTTCCCCCAGGCAATTTTTTTTGCCGCCAAATTAATGTCTGCCGTTTCATCCAAGATTGTTGGTGATTTTCCACCCAATTCCAATGTAATGGATGAAAGATGTTTTGCCGCAGCGGACATTACAATTTTACCGACTGCTGGACTACCCGTGAAGAAAATATGATGAAATGGAAGTTCCAAAAGCGATTTCGCGACTTCCGCATCGCCAAGACATACGGCAACCTCTTCCGGCTGAAAAAGATCATCTACCATTTTCTTGACCAATGAACTCACGTTTGGCGCCATCTCCGATGGTTTCAGAATCACCCGATTTCCAGCAGCCAACGCTGAAACCAATGGACCGACGCTTAAATTGAAAGGGAAATTCCAAGGTGCAATAATCAGAACAACGCCTTTGGGCTCATAATGAATCCAGGACCGGGCCGGTATCAGCGCAAGAGTAGAGATACCAACATGTAATGGTTTTGTCCAATTCGTCAGACGTTTTTTGGCCAACTTGATTTCTGACAATACATACCATATTTCTCCAAGTTCGACTTCGGATTCCGGTTTTCTTAAATCGTCGTAATGGGCATCAAAAATGGCTTGCCGGTTTGTTTTGATCCAATCCTCCATATTTGAAAGTTTCTTTAATCGTTCCTTGACCGATATTGGACTATGATTGGACAATTGTCGATGGAAAATATCGGTTACACGTTCATTGTGACTCATTTTTTAATACCAGTTTAAACAAAAAATACATGAGTATTTAAAAAAATGGAACAGTTGGTTTATTGAAGGCATTGCTAAAGGTACGATTGGCTAGTCCCCGTTTCATATTAAAAACCCCAAGTTTTTTCATATTCTCCTTGTTGTCATGGGGACTTGCTTTTTTCATCTGTTCCTGTTTCTCTCCCCGTCATCCAATTAAATTCCCACCCATTTCATCATGGTTGAACAGGAAAATATTCTTCTCGAAAGAGTTAAACAATCCGATAAAGATGCTTTTCACCAGCTCTTTACTCATTTTCATGATATACTTTTTCGATTCATCGTTTATCGGGTTCATGATCCGGATCTCGCTGAAGACATAACCCAGGACACATTCCTACGGGTCTGGAAGACACGGGATAAAATTCAGCCGGAAAAATCCTTTTTCTCCCTCATCGCAAGAATTGGCACCAATTTATGCTATGATCATTTCCGACATATAAACGTGCGAAGACGCCACGAGAATTCGATCCCGGAGTTTGGTAGATCGCATTTTGATGAACCTGAAACCATGAATCAAATGACTGAGTTAGAAAATGAAATCCAGAAAATCGTAAATGAAAAATTACCTGATAAATGCAGAACTATTTTCATTTTAAGTCGTATTGAAGGTAAATCGAACCCGGAAATTGCAGAATTGCTGGATTTAAGCGTCCGTACCATCGAGAATCAGATCTACCGAGCGCTAAAAGTACTTAAGAAAAACCTGAAAAATTATTTGTGAGTAATTTAATGGGTTTTAACGTTATTTCTGTGCATTGGAGGAAAGGGAAAAATCCCTTAAATCCGGAAAAATTATTAAAATGATAAAACTGGACAACATACAAAAACAGATCTGGGATAAAAGTGCGCAAATCGAGTTGCCGCCACCTCCTGATAAAGAGATGGTTTGGATGCGATTGGAGCAGCACATGAACATATCAGATACCGGTGCAGGCATGGATCAGAATCAGCAACGATTGGTCCCACCTCGTTCCGGAATTCAATCAATTTTTAAACCAAGATTGAACTACGCCATTGCTCTGGGCCTTGCTTTTGTACTATCGGTCCCTTTCGTTTATAATGCCTTGAACACGGTAAAAATCGTTACACAATATTCCGACGTTCAAAACATAGTATTACCTGATGGCTCCGCTATGATCCTAAATGCCGAAAGCCGCGTTATTTATAAAAAAGATTTTAATTCAGATAATCGAAATCTGTCATTAAACGGGGAAGCTTTTTTCGAAGTAAAAAAAGGGACAATACCCTTTATCATTAATACCGATTATGGACAAGTCGAAGTATTGGGCACATCCTTCAACGTCCGGGCCAGAGAAGACGGTTTTGAGGTAGGTGTGAATGAGGGCATTGTACAGGTTGTATCAAACCAAAAAACATCCGTCATTCTTGAAAAAGGTCAAATAATGGACATGGATACGGATACGGATCTTTTGGTTTCAAGAACACTTTCATACAGGGATTATCCCGATTGGAAATATAAAAAACTCGTATGTGACCAAACACCGTTGCATGAAGTGTGCTCGGAAATTGAACGTACATTTGGAATTTCATTTATATTTACTGATCCGAGTCTATCGGATATCACCGTAACGGGCGTCATTGATACCCAGGATTTAAAAACCGTGTTGAGGACCATTCGCTTATTGACTCGACATGAGTTTAAATTCGATGGTGGTACATGCACGATTATCTAATTCAACTTTTACATTAATCTTTTTACTCGCTGGGATCTTAATTCTAAGTCCAGCTAACGCCGCTCCAACGGCAGATTCAGTTTCGTTCCATTACCAAAACATCCTGCTGAAAGATGCGCTCAATGAGTTGATTTACGAACATGGCGTCTCCATCGTCTATCCGGATGATTTGAAAAATGAATTGATCTCCGCACAATGTGAACTTTGCACTGCTGAGGAAGCGATTTCCTCTCTCCTGTCAACTTCAAACTTGATCTGGAAAAGAACGGGGAAACAGTTCACGGTTTTAAATCCGTCCCTTCCCTTCAAATATGCAATCTCTGGACGGGCTCTGGATCAGGAAACCGGTGAGCCGATTCCTTTCGCAAACGTTTTCATTCCCATACTGCAGATTGGGGACATAACCCGCAACGACGGAACCTTTTCAATCCCCAGTATACCTGTTCGCTCCTGTACTTTAATGATTTCCTATATCGGATTTGAGACATTGAAAATGCATCTACAATTCCCAGCTGCGGAAACAGAATTTCACGAAGTATCCCTTTCACCAAAAATTTTATCAACGGAAACGGTATCCATTACAGGTGAGAATCGCGAATTCATGGATAGATCCAATGCCCCAGGACAGATCTCATTTTCGCCTCGTCATGTCTCAACGCTGCCAAATTTGGGAGAAGTGGATATTTTTCGATCGCTTCAATTACTTCCCGGAATAAACCTGGGGCTGGGCGGTACGTCAGAGTTATATATCCGCGGGGGAACACCGGATCAAAACCTGATTCTTCTGGATGGAATGCCATTATATCATATGGACCATATGTTTGGATTCGTGAGCGGTGTCAATGCCAATGCCATTAAGGACGTTCAGATTTATAAAGGAGGATTCCCTTCACAATATGGCGGACGGGTATCCAGTGTCATTGAACTGACCAGCCGAAACGGAAACAGCCTGAAACCCCATGGATCGTTATATGGTAATTTCATGAGCCAAGGAATTACTACGGAAATACCACTGTTTTCCAGAGGAAGCTGGATTTTAAATGTTCGCCGATCAACTTTAACCGGTTACCAGACTGATTTGTACAATTCAATTCAAAGTTTTGTGACCGGTGACGACCAATTTAATCTTATCGGGGAAAGTGCAGATACGAGTCAAAGTGTGAACTATATTCCGCAATTCTCCTATAAAGATTTAACCAGTAGAATCTCCTATATGCTCTCCCCAAATCATAGGCTCACATTGACAAAAACGGTTGGAAGCGATTCCATCAAGGAAAACAGGGAATTTCGTGGTTTTAAATCCATATGGTCTTATGACACAACTGAAACAAAACAGGGGACTGAGAGATCCACTGATGGGACAACACTTAACTGGAGCGCCCATTGGAACCATGAATGGGATTCCCGATTGACCCTGGCCGAGTACAACTATTTCAGTAATTATGACTCTGAAAATTCCATGAATG
>ERZ651768.3320-NODE-3320-length-10808-cov-4.253192_pt1 | contig 10808 bp, 10 predicted proteins | sample MGYA00514754_ERZ651768 | MGnify/ENA metagenome assembly ERZ651768 | reverse complement strand
TACAGCATTTCCAATCCAGAAGAACAAGAAGAAGAAGGAGAAGTATCAACCAGCCGGACCGTGCTCGCACCCATCGCCCCAGGCGTGGTCCCACAGGTTGTAATCTCCTCGTGGCAGCGCATGGCCGACGGCCAGCGTTTCCCCATCGAGAAGCGGGACTGCACCGTGGCGCTGGACGGCGAGCGAGCATTTTCGGTGAACCGCACCCAGCAACTGGAGATGGAGGTCCGGCGCGACGGCCCTCCCATCATTGACGTTGAGTTGGCCCTGAAAGTTGCCGCCGCCAAAGGTCTGTTCGATCTAGCACAGGGAAACTAAACCCCGCTTTGCTCACCGGCTACGAGTTTTTCTTCGCGATACTGGCCATCGCCGCCTCCTCAGTTGTCATCGGCACCGTCGGATTCGGCTTCGCCCTCGTAGCCGCGCCGGTGCTCCTGCTGTACCTTGAGCCCCAGCAGGTCGTAGTGGTGATCAACAGCCTTATCGGTCTGATGTTGGCCATGGTCTTGGTGCGGAACTGGCGCCATCTGGAACTCCGGCCCAGTATGGGTTTGGTCCTCGGCGGGTTGGCCGCCACTCCCATCGGAGTCCTGGCGTTGAACTCGGCCAGCCCTGGCGTACTGCGGATCACCATCGCCATCGTGGTCATCGTTCTGGCGTTGGTCAGCCTAAAAAATATCCAACTGCCCTTCGCCCGCAGTAAGGTGGCCGGCCCGTCGTTCGGGTTCTTGACATCTCTGGCAACAACAACCATCGCCATCGGCGGCCCAATAGCCGCGATTTACGCGATCTCTCAGGAGTGGAAACCGGACCGGATCAGGGCCACGTTGGCACTGCTCTTCATTACGTCGGACATCGTGGCCTTCGCCCTCTACGCCGCCACTGGGTTGGTGACCAGGGACACCTTAGCCAACATCGGTGTCATGATTCCGGGGCTGATCATTGGGTCCGGCCTGGCCGTGGTGCTGGTGAACCGGATCAACGACCGCATCTTTCGCTACGCGATGATTGCTGTGATCGTGGTTGCCGGGAGCGCAACGCTGATTCGGGAGTTAAGCGGGGCGTGAGCGGGCGGCGGTTGATTCCAACAGCGCAGAATGGGTTAGTTAGTAGGCGCGAGTTTTCAATCCGCCGCATCTTAAAAACAACCTCTTGCCAACAATCGTTCTTGTGGCCCGGCCACTGCGCGCGTCTTTCGTGTCAACGAGGTGGGGCCTGCGTAAATCGTCAGGTTAAAAACCTGCGCCTTCGGGTACTATTTGGAGCGCCCGGAATAGCGAAAGGGGGTTCTGACGATAATTCTCATCAGAACCCCCTTTCATGTGGTCTAAGAGTGTCTTTAATTACTTAGGTCGTGGAAGGCTGCCAGGGCGGCGGTGATGCCGTCTCCCACGGCTGCTCCAAGCTGTCGGGTGGACTCGGCCCGGGCGTCGCCGCAGGCGTAGACCATTGGGATGGCCGTTCTCATGTGAATATCGGTGAAGATGTGGCCTCCCGAGTCCAGTTCCAACAGGTCCGATAGGTATTCGGTATTGGGATGGAAGCCCACGTAGATGAAAGCGGCGGCCATGGGATACTCGTAGGTCTTGTCCGTCTTCAGGTCTTTCACCAACGCTCGGTCCAAAGCCTGGTCACCCCGGAATTCTTCGACCACTGTGTTCCATAGGAATTTGACTTTCTCATTGGCGAAAGCGCGTTCCTGAAGGACCTTGGCCCCCCGGAGTTCGTCTCGACGGTGAATGAAGGTTACCGAGTTTACGATTCCGCTCAGGTAGTGGCCTTCGTCCAAGGCTGAGTCGCCGCCACCTACCACCACTACGTCCTGTCCACGGAAGAAATTCCCGTCGCAGACCGCGCAATACGATACGCCGCGGCCCGCCAGCGCATCTTCGCCGGCCACGCCAAGTTTATTGTGTGAGCCGCCGGTGGCGATGATGATGGCCTTAGCGGTGAAATCCCGGTCATCGGTATGGATGATCTTGACCGGTTGATCGATGTTTTCGATGCCCATGACCTCGGTGTATTCGGTTTCGGCGCCGAATCGTGCGGTCTGACGTTCCATCATGGCGGCCAGCTCCTGGCCTTTGACGCCTTCTGGGAAGCCGGGATAATTCTCGATCTCGTCGGTGATCAGTAGTTGGCCGCCGGGTCCTATCTGCTCTAGGAGCACCGTCTTCAACATTGCCCTGGTGGTGTAGAGCCCGGCCGACAATCCCGCGGCTCCGGCCCCCAGAATAACTACATCGTAATCTGCTTCCATGTATGCCGTATGTCCTCCTAAATGCTTAGTGGGACGTTGGATCAATCATTGCTGCGGTATTACCCGGCCGATGGCACGCCACCGGCGGAATTCATTGTCCCTTTGAAGAAGTCCACCGTCAATCTCAGCCCTTTTTCCAGACTGACCTTGGGAGACCAGCCGATCTCTTTGGCGGCCCGGGACCAGTCCAACGATATCCTGTAGACCTCTCCGGCCCTCTGGGGCGCGTGTAGCGGGTCCCACTTATAACCTGTGATGCCTTGGAGCAACTCAAAGATTCGGTTGACGCTCGTCGCTTCGCCGGTGGCGATATTCATGACTTTCCCGTCGCCCCGGTCGATGGCGGCGAGATTGGCGTCAATCACATCGAAGACCGAAATGAAATCCCGCTCTTGGGCTCCGTCGCCGAAGATCTGGGGCTGTTTACCTTCCAGCATGGCCTGGCTGAAGATGGCTACGACTCCCGCCTCTCCGTGGGGGTCCTGCCTAGGGCCGTAGACATTTCCGTAGCGCAGGGAAGTGAAATTCAACCGGTACTGCCGGTAGTAGAAATCTAGGTATTGTTCAGCCATCCACTTGGACATCCCGTAGGGGGACACAGGCGCCAATGGCGCGTCATCGAAGCAGGGGATGGTCTCGGGGTCTCCGTACAGCGCGCCGCCGGTGCAGGAGTAGATGATCTTCTCCACACCGGCCCGGCGGGAGGCCTCAAGTACCCGCAGTGTGCCCAAAACGTTGGAATTGGCGTCTGCGATCGGGTCTTTCGTAGATTGAGTCACGCTTGTCTGGGCCGCCATGTGAAACACCAGGTCGGGCTGTTCCCGCTCGATGATGCCTCCCATTGCCGGCTGGGTGATGTCTGTGTGATGGAAGACCGCCGCTGAGTCCAGGTTCTTGATCTTACCCGAACTCAGGTTGTCCATCACAACGACTTTAAAATCCAATTCCAGCAGGCGGTCCACCATGTGGGAGCCGATGAATCCCGCGCCACCGGTTACCAGGGCCTTTTTCCCGTCTGCCATCGGCACCTCTTTGGGCTACATAACTGGGGTTTGCGGTCGGACCGTTACCTGATTTGAATACAGAATCTGCCTCCATATCATAAACCCATGGGATTGGCAGTTCAACGCCGCAACCACTCTCCGCGCCCGGCGTTATTACCCAACCAGATGGAGCCCTGCTTTGATCTGTGTTACAGTTTTTGCGCTTGCAATCAGGCACGGACTGGTACAAGAAGTAAACGATCACCCAAGGAGGCCGGTACATGGCCGAACAGATAGGATTTATCGGACTGGGAATCATGGGGAAGCCCATGGCTCGCAACCTGCTCAAGGCGGGGTATTCACTGACCGTCTACGACATCGTGGGGAGCAACCAGGAAGAGGTCGTCACCGACGGGGCCACAGGCGCGTCCTCCAGTAAAGAAGTGGCCGCCGCCAGCGACACGATAATAACCATGCTCCCGGACTCGGCGGACTCCGAGAAAGTCATTTTGGGCCCTGATGGAGTATTGGAGGGAGCCAAAGGCGGTTCGGTGATTATCGACATGAGCTCCATCGCGCCATTGGTCTCCCAGCGCATCGCCGCCGACTGTGCTGAGAAGGGCGTGGAGATGCTGGATGCCCCAGTAAGCGGAGGAGAACCAGGCGCGGTCGCGGGGACCCTGGCCGTCATGGTCGGCGGGAAACAGGAAATCTTCGACAAAAGCCTGGACCTCATGAATGTCATGGGTGGCAACGTCGTCCTCACCGGAGACATCGGGGCGGGCGGGGTCACCAAGCTGGCCAATCAGATAATCGTGGCCGCCAACATCGAGGCGCTGAGCGAGGCGCTGGTGCTGTCCCAGAAGGCCGGCGTGGACCCAGAGAAGGTTTTCAACGCCATCAGGGGCGGACTGGCCGGCAGTGCCGTCATGGAAGCCAAAGCGCCCATGATGCTGGGGCGAAACTTCCAAGCAGGGTTCCGAATCCGGCTCCACCAGAAGGACCTAAGGAACGTGATGCAAACGGCTCAGGAACTGAACATACCACTGCCCGTTACGTCATTGTTGCAGCAGATTCTTGGGGCTCTGGTGAATGAAGGGGAGTCCGAGTCTGACCACTCGGCCATCCTGAAGTTCGTTGAGGACCTGGCCAAGGTAGAAGTCAAAGCCGGGGGGTAATGCCCACCATATCTGATCCGAGCGGCCACCAATAGTGTCCTCTCCGATAGGAAAGACACCTACGGATATGTCAACCTGAGTGGAATGAAGGGTCTATCGACTTAATGATTGGAAGATTCTTTGTCGGCCTGTGGCGCTCCTCAGAATGACATATCCGAATAAACAGGTCCGATACTGATAAGGGGCATCGTTCTCTCTCCCTTCAGGGACAGAGTTAGAGGGAGGGTGGAATTCTAGTCTTCAACCTCTCTCGAAATCGATACCAGAAACTCAGGCCAAAACTTAGTACAGTTCTTCGAACGGGGAGCCCCGCCAGTTCAGGGCCGTCCGTAATTCCTCGGCCTCATTCTGGAGAATGCCTTGTAAGCTCCGGTTATGATTAACTCGTATCGGTGCCGTGCTGCGGTTAAGGGTTCTTCGTGATGTCTATCCCCAGAATCACTATTGGTGTCACCGGGATGTTACTGGGCCCTGTTTGGGCCAGCGATATAGCGTCCGCCACGTCTTGCCCCTGCGTTATCTGGCCAAATATAGTGTGGGCGCCGTTGAGGTGGGGCGTGGGCGCCACGGTCACAAAGAACTGGCTGCCGTTGGTGGCGGGACCCGAGTTGGCCATGGCCAGCTTGCCCGGCTGGTCGAAAGTCAGGCTAGCTACGAATTCATCTTGGAACTTGTAGCCTGGTCCACCTGTGCCTCGCCCTAGAGGGTCGCCACCCTGAATCATGAAAGACGGTATGACCCGGTGAAAGACAACGTTGTTGTAGAACCCTTCGACGGCCAGGAAGATGAAGTTATTAACGGTGACCGGGGCCTCGGCGGCGAACAGTTCGATCTCCATGTTACCCAGGCTGGTTCGCATAGTTGCCGTGTAGTGTGCTGCCGTGTCTATCGTTACCGGAGGCACGCTGGAGTATTGGGCGATCCTGACCCCGCCCACGTCGATGAATTGCTTGACCGGTCCGCTGGATGTTGTGGTCCCAGATTGGGGCGGCTGGGTTGGGGGTGGGACCGGAGATTCGGTGGGTTCGGGACTAGGTGTTACCAACACACAGCCAGCCAGAGAGATTGCCAACACGAATAGCGCAAAAAGAAATTTTAGTTTCATAATCGAAAGGATAACATAGGGCCAACAGCTAATTCATATGTGCCAGCTCGGCTAGCTCTCGTTGATCAACCGCCGGGATTCCGTGATCTGATCAGCGTGCTCTTCCACGTGGGAAGCCAGGTAGCGAATCACCCCTTCCACGGCGATTGGATTGTTCTCGCCCCGGTGGCCAAGGATACCCAAATCTCCCGTCGCGATTCGACCGGTGGCACCGAAGGCCGATTCGTTCGCTGCGGCCAATCCCCGAATCAGTTCATCGAGGGAATCTCTGGCATGGTCTTCTACAGCGGCTGCACGCCGGTCGTTCTCAACGTCTCTTCGGGTGATGATGTTGGGGTCGTCTTCTTGGGTGATCAAGACCGCCTTTTCCATCCAGAAATACTGGATCTCCGCGATGTGGGCCATCAACTGGGCCACGGTCCATTCATCAGGGACCGGGACCTGGCGTATCTCCAGCTCTGCGATGCCGTCGATCGCTTCCATCACGTCTTGATGGGCCGACCTAAGAAGCTGCTGCAAAGCCTGTATCTGTTCCTGGTTCGTGGTCATAGCGAGTCCTAGGCTGTCAACTTTGAGAATTCTCGGTGAGGTCCGATAATCTCCCCATCAGTACGGCCCACTTCTATCTGAGTCATCGTCGTCCCATAGGTCGGGGTCTTCCCATGGCTGCAGACCTTCTTCTGGATAGGGGTCCGGCCGAAGTTTGGTCGCCACATACTGAATGGACACCGCCGCTAGGACAAGCAGCACCAGACCGCCCAAGAGCCAGCTGTTGAAAAATAGGAAGAGGGACGGGCTATCGGGTTCCGGCCTAAATGTTCCGGGGGACGATGGCGCCGGTTCCCGGCTGCCGGAAGGCTCTCCTGCCCAGCGGGTGTCAAGTCCATCCAGGTCAAGTCCGTACACGCTCGTCAACGCGGCGTCCATGGTGCTGCCGTTTCCCAGTTGGGAGATGAACCGCTGGAAACTGGTCTCGCCGAATTCATCGATCATGAACGCCACTACACTCAATGACTTCTGGTAGAAGGTCCCGATGCTGTGGGGCGTGCCGGTCACGGTGTTCATGGCCCGCAGCGGATTTGTGCGGTCGTTGAGGCTTCCATCGCTGAATATCTTTACCGAGGGGTCCATATAGCTGGCGAAGCCCTCATCCAACCAGGCGGGTGTCGGCAAGGCGCTTTCGCCCATAGCCTGGTCGAACAACAGGTGGGCGGACTCGTGGACTATCAGACCCCGGTCCATCCCCAAGCCAAGGAATAGACGGCTCTCAGGAAAGGCGAATCCCTGAAAGGTCTGCTGTTCCGTGGTTGTGCGGCTCTGTTGGGGGAAGGCCTCAAGGGTGTGCGATCTCCGGCTGTAGATCACGCCTTTGATCTCCTCGGTCTGGCCTAGGTGTAATACCCTTTGTAGGCGGGCTAGATCCGCTTCCAAACTCCGGACAACTCCCCTGACTCTAAGGTCGGACTGGTCGTAGTACCGGAGAGTGAGCGGTCCGACTTTGACCTCTTCCCAGTCGAACCTGGTGTCCTCGTATTCCACCACGGTGGGTTCAGTCCGCAGCACATTGCCTTGGGCATCTGTGATCTCGTAGTAATACTCGACCTCGGTGCCGGGCGGCAGGTAGGTGGAGACCTCTCCCGTGAGGTTCAGGCTGGCGGTGACCTGGTTGGCGGGCACGAAATCCGGGTAAGCATAAGCCCATACCTGACCGCCAACGGTGCGGTAGAAGAGCCGTACCTCCACGATATCGGCGTCCCCCTCGGCGGTTACCGAAAGGTCCACGTTGCCGGGGAAACTCACCTCTTCGCCGGTTGAAACAACTTTGAGGTCTCCACCGGCCGCAGAAAGGCTGGAAGCCGAAAGCATGAAGATCAAAAAGACCCCGGTTAGGGCCAGAAACATCGCCCGCAGGGGGGTGATAAGAGTGAAGGATAGATGGAAGAAGGAACTTTGCAAATCCACCGACTCCCAGGGAGTCCTATTTAGCCAGCTTCAAGCCGCCTGCTTAAATTATACGTTGAATCCCTGCTAATGGCTCTTGTGGCAGCCGCCCAGGTTAGCTAATCAACCGCCTGCTCCATCGCCAGCAACGACTGCTTCCGCTCCAAGCCCCAGCGGTACCCGCCCAGGCCGCCGTCCTTGCGCAGCACCCGGTGGCAGGGTATGACCAAGGCCACCGGATTGGCCCCGCAGGCCGTGCCCACTGCCCGGGAAGAATCGTCTTTGCCCAAAGACTGGGCCACCTGTTGGTAAGTGCGGGTCTCGCCGTAGGGAATCGTCCGGAGCATCTGCCACACCTGCTGCTGAAAGGCCGTCGCTTGGATGTCCAGAGGCAGGTCCAGCCCGTTGTTTTCGCCGTCCAGGTAAGATAATATCTCCGCGGTCCAGATCGCCAGATGCCCGCCGTCGGGTTGGTGGTTGGCGGAAGGGAACTCGGCCAGCAGGATCTCTTCCAACTCCGGGTCGGAGTTGCCCAGTTTCACTGAGCAGACCCCCTTGTCAGTGGCTGCCACCAGTAACCGTCCCATGGAGCATGCCGCCACCGTGTGATAGATATTCATGCCCTTTCCTCCCTTACGGTATGCTCTGGGGCTCATGCCCATCTGTTCCTCTGAGGTATCGTACAATCTGCTGGACGAACCGAACCCCGATTCATAGAGCGCCGTTGAGATATCCTGGCCGTCTTTGATCATGGCCTTGAACCGGTCCAGACGCCAGGCCGCGGCATACTGGCGAGGCGTGACCCCGGTGGTCTCTTTGAACACCCGCTGCAGGTGCGAAGGGCTGGTCTCAACCGCCCGGCCCAGTTCGGCCAGGGTTGGCACCGAGCCTAACTCGTCTGATCGCTCTTGAATATACTTGCATACTTTGCTGACCAGGCCGGTGCTGGGAGTTTCTTGGTCCGGCAGGCAACGTTTACAAGCCCTGAAACCGGCGGCCTCGGCGTCGAATGCCCGAGTGAAGAAGGAGACACGGTAGGACGCGGGCCGTCGGCTGGGGCAGGTGGGCCGGCAATAGATGCCGGTGGATTTGACCGCGTACACGAACCGCTCGTCGGCCCTGGAGCCTCGGGTCCGTATTGCCCCTCCCACATCTGGCCGTGAGAGCCAGCATTCGTTTCTATTGTGCTCTTAGCAGTTGTAGCAACCATATTTATTCCGTAAGCCCACTACGTGGGTTCCTTAATCCCGCTGTGCGGGCGGATGTAATGACTTGAGTTGACCAAGGCCAGCAGCTTCCCGCCGTCAGCGGTGATCCGAGTGGTCACAGCCATCAGGGTGCGGCCTGGATGGGTCACCGTGCTTTCGGACCGGAGCGTGCCCTCTTGGACGTTGCCCACGATCTGGGACGAGATGCTCACTGCCACCGGCATCTCTTCCAACGGCACTGCCCGCTCCGAGACTGCCATCGCGGCGAAAGTGGCGGAAGTGTCGGCCAGCGAGACCATGGCCCCCGCGTGGACGTGGCCCGACGGTGTCGTTATGCCAGTATGAAACGGCAGCTTAACCACCGCTCGCTCTTTGCTGACCTCGATTACCTGCATCCCCAAAAGTCCCATCAAGGTACCGTCGAAATGCCGTTCCACCCATTGGGCCAGCGCTTTCGGGTCTAGGTCTGCGGGCCATTTATCCATCTTATTCCCTGACTGGCTTGTTTCCTGACTGGATGGTCCAAAATCTCTGACCACACCAGAATACCTCAATCCTGTGGGGTGTTATATACGGTTCTTGTTTTCAAGGTACGAGTTTTTAGAGATCCCAGAGCCACGGTTTTAGACCTTTTTTAATCGCTTTTTAAAGATAGTGACTTGCGGTCGTTGTTATGTCGTACAAACGTTCTATATAATCCGTGCCCGACCTGGGAATAGCCTCAAATAAAGGCCACAACCGGCCTCAAGATCAGAACACTAAAGACCTATGACCGACCGTTCCATAGCCTGCATGCTAGTCACCCACCTTCCAGTTAAAGCCGAGGTGCGCCGTTATCCCCATCTTCGGGGAAAGCCAGTGATCATCACCGAGAGTTACGGCTCCAAGGACCTGGTGCTGGACAGCTCCGCGGAAGCCCATGGCGTCAACGCCGGCATGCCCCTGGCCGAGGCCATGGCCCGGTGCAAAGACGCCGTTCTGGTGCAGGCAGATGCGCCCTACTACAACAGTACCTTCGATAAGCTGGCCCAGTCCCTGGAACTGCGGAGCCCGGCGGTGGAAAGGGACGGGCTTGGTTGCGCCTATGTGGGACTGGAAGGATTGGAGTTGATGTACGGGGGAGAGGCGCGGATCGTTGCGTCGCTGCTCCAGGCTGCGCCCTCGGAATTCAACCCCCGGGTCGGCGTGGCGGGTGGGAAGTTCCCGGCCTATGTGGCTGCGGTGACCGCCAAGGGAGGCCGCGCCACCAGGGTGCCCAGCGACGCAACGGGACTGGCGGCTTTCCTGGGCGCACTTTCCATCGGATTACTGCCTCTGTCATGGGTCAATAAGACCCGACTGCACCGCTTTGGCATCCACACCTTGGGCCAACTGTCGGCCCTGCCGGAGGGCGCGGTCCAGGCCCAGTTGGGTACCGAGGGACGGCGGGCCTGGCTTCTGGCCAGCGGAGTGGACAACAGCCAACTGACGGCCCACCGGACGCAACAGGTCGTGGAAGAGTGGCTGACGTTCCCATCCCCCACCATCACCTGGAGCCCGATACTGACGGGCCTGAGCACGCTGTTGGGCCGCGCCTTTGCCCGGCCGGAGGTCGGCGGCCGTTACGTACGCACCGCCACCATAGAAAGCCGTGTGTACCGTCTGCCGCCCTGGGTGAAACGCTTCGGGTTCAAAGAGGCGCTGGGCAGTAAAGACCGGGCCTTGTTCGCCCTGAAAAGCCGGTTGGACAGTGTGACCCTGCCCGGACCGCTGGAGGACATGAAACTTACCCTGGCCGGGTTCACCGGCGAGTCGGGCATCCAGACCAACCTCTTCTCCGACGTCCGCAAGCAGGAACAGTTGAAGGAGATGATGCGTCAGTTGGAAGCCCTGTTGGGTGGCAAACCGCCCATCTATCAGATGAAGGAGATAGAGCCGTGGTCGCGCATACCAGAAAGACGCCAGGCGCTGGTCCCCTTCGACCCGTAAAATTAAAGGCCGTAAAACCGGAGGGCGCAAAGCCTATAGCGCCTGGGGCTGTGAACCAGGGGGCCCAGGGCCTGCAGTTTCGCTCCCTGAACCTGCCGGTCCCCATAGAGGTTGTAGAGGGCGGGATGGAAAGACCGGTCTCCGTTACCCTGCCGCCCGCCAGTT
>ERZ651768.3319-NODE-3319-length-10808-cov-8.321498_pt1 | contig 10808 bp, 8 predicted proteins | sample MGYA00514754_ERZ651768 | MGnify/ENA metagenome assembly ERZ651768 | reverse complement strand
GTTGTGAAAAATACGGAAGGAAGGGGCCTGGAAACCAATAAGGCTTTGGCGATAAACAACGTTAATCTTGGCATACAGATTTCAAAGGAGCTGACTTAGGGCGACTAGAAAGCCTTGCGAGTGCGGGGCCTGACTGTACGTGGTTGTAATTATTTAAATTGCGTTTTTTCATTGGTTGAGTCTTGCGGAAGTTTAGCCGCCACCTGAATTCAATAAAAAAATTGTTTGAGCGAATTTGTGCTATTGAAACCAATTCCTTTTATGTTAAAACCAATATAATGAAATACGGGAACCACAAGGCCCGCGGCCTCGCACCAAATTATTTTTCTATTTAGCGCTGCTTTTTTGAATCGTTTTGGCCCAAGAGTGTGCACTATTTTGGTTTCTTGGTTTGGGGGCGTTATATACATGTTCGTCATGTCTGGAAACTGGGGATAATTATCATAGGGGGTCATGCCAATAAGATAGTTCTCACCCGATCTATTCACATGCCCACAAATGTTCACCTTTGGGGTTTCGTTCTTTATACGATCTATAATTACAATATCCCTGTTCTTTGCCGATGCCTTTATGGTGTGAATGTTTTTTGGATTACAGTTTTGTGATGAAAGTTTTTTTGGCCAAACAATCAACTTATTTTTCATAACACCAAAAACATGCCCTGCCAGTTTTTTGGACTCCCCAATGTCCAAGCGCCATGTTTTTGGTCCTGCACATAAATAATATAATCCAGCGGTGTTTTTGATTATCCCTCCCGTGGCCCAAACAATGCCGTGCCCAGTCTAACCATTGTGCTTCCCTGAATTATTCCTAATTCGTAATCATTACTCATACCCATTGATAAAACTGTCAGTTTTTTCTCTTTATCGATCTGTCGGTTAAGGCTATCTTTGATTTTTCGAAGTAGCGCGAAAGCCTTAATTGTGCTTTCCTTTTCTTGTGATGCTGGACCAATTGTCATCAGTCCTCCTACAACTATTTCATCTAAGCTCATGCACTCCAATAGGTCGTTGTCATTGTTGGGGTCAAAGCCAAATTTTGTTTTGTCTCCACTAGTGTTTATCTCTAATAATACTGATAGTGGCTTTGTTGAATGCTTTAGTTTGTTTGCCAGTTGTTTAGCGATGCGCAGGCTGTCTACAGAGTCTATCGTGTCAAAAATGCGGAGTGCTTTATTGATTTTATTGGTTTGCAGGTGGCCAATCATTCTTTTATTGTATACTAGTTCGGTCTCTACGGCGCTAAACTTTTTGCTCGCCTCTTGCACGCGATTCTCGCCAATATTTACAATACCGTTTCGAATGCACCTTTCAACGGTTTCTGGGTTTCGTGTTTTTGTGGCGGCGACAATGGTGACGCTATCGCTACGGTCGCATTGTTTTAGTGTAGAGTCAACTTTATCTTTAACAAAACTAATTATGTCAATCAGATTCACGACTCATTGTTTTCACTTTTCTCTTGTTCGTTTTCTTTCTTTCCGCCAGCAGTCTTTTCGTTGCTTTCGTCCTCGTGCCCATTTTCAGTTTTGTCATAATTATCTTTTGGTGCGTCTTCATTTATAACGCGGGAAATTGAAGAAATTTTTGATCCGTCGTCAAGCTTAACAAGCTTAACTCCCTGGGTTACGCGACCTATTGTTCTTATGTGGGATACGGGCTGACGCATAAGAACGCCCTTATCTGTAATTACAATTAGGTCATCCGCATCCACAACTTCCATTATAGAAACCATTTTTCCTGTTTTTTCAGTAACGCGCATTGTCATAACGCCCTTACCTCCCCGAGTTTGGGTTCTATACTGAATCACATCGGTTCGTTTACCAAGACCCTTTTCAGTTGCTACTAAGATTGTTCCCTCTCTTTTCACAACTAGCATGGCAATAACGTAATCTTCTTTGGACCCAAGCCTAATGCCTATTACTCCCATTGTTTTTCTTCCGGTGGGTCGTATGTTTTTTTCTGAAAAGCGAATTGATTTTCCTTCGCGCGTACCCAGTAAAATGTCATTTTCACCGTTGGTAATTCGCGCTTCAATTAGAGTGTCTCCATCGCGGATGTCTATAGCATATATTCCGCCTTTTCGTGGCTTACTATAGGCTGATAATGCTGTCTTTTTGACAAGACCATTCCTAGTGGCCATAACAATAAAATGTTGGTCATCAAAATCTTTTACGCTAACGAATGCCTCAACTTTTTCACCGGGCTCACAACCAATGAGGTTTACAATTGCTCTTCCACGAGTTGCGCGCCCTCCTTGAGGAATATCATACACTTTCAACCAGTGGCATTTTCCACGATCTGTAAAAAAGAGCATATAGTTGTGGGTGGTGGCTATGAAAAGATGTTCTACAAAGTCTTCTTCTTTGCTGGCCGCACCTTGAACGCCCCGCCCACCGCGCCGCTGGGTACGATATGTGTTCAGCGCGGTCCGCTTTATATACCCCTCATGCGTGATTGTTAACACCACTTCTTCGTCGGCGATCATATCCTCCATTGAAAAATTGGTGTCAACTGGAATAATTTCTGTGCGACGCGGGTCACCGTATTGATCCTTCATTTCTTGAAGTTCTGTCTTAATAATTGACATTCTTTTGCCGTGACTTTCAAGAATACCCCTAAGGTGGGCTATAACCTTTATTACATCTTTATATTCTTCAACAACCTTATTCACCTCAAGGCCAGTAAGTCTTTGCAGGCGCATATCCAGAATTGCTTGTGACTGTTTTTCAGAGAGGTTAAAATTATTCATCAGGCCCTCCTTAGCAAATAGGGGGTCCTTGCTCGCACGAATAATTTTTATGACCTCATCAATGTTGTCAAGAGCAATTTTTAAACCTTCTAGAATGTGTGCCCGAGCTTCAGCGACTTTTAAATCAAACTCTGTACGGCGAACAACAATTTCATGGCGAAAATCGATAAAATGATTAAGGGCTTCTTTAATGGGCATTATTTTTGGCACACCCCCAACCAGCGCTAATAAAATGATACCAAAGGTGTCCTGAAGTTGTGTGTGTTTGTAGAGTTGGTTCAATATTACTTCTGGCACGGCGTCTCTTTTTGATTCTATTACAACCCTAACGCCATCCTTATCTGACTCGTCACGTAGCTCGGTGATTCCCTGTATTCTTTTATTTCGAGCCAGGTCTGCTATCTTTTCAATCAGATTTGCCTTATTTACTTGGTAGGGAAGCTCTGTTATCACTATGTTGTCTTTACCGCTTTTTGTTGTTTCAATGTGTGCCCGGGCACGCATTTTTATTTTTCCTCGACCAGTCTCATACGCTTGGATTAATCCATCCACGCCCAATATCAGCCCTGCTGTAGGAAAATCTGGTCCCCTTATGTGTTCCATCAGTTCTAATGTTGTAATATTTTTATCATCAATAAGCGCCACAAGTCCGTTAATTATTTCTCTCATGTTGTGCGGCGGTATTTTAGTGGCCATACCAACAGCAATTCCTTCTGATCCATTAATTAACAGGGTTGGGACAGCTGCTGGAAGTACGGTAGGTTCGTTTAGCGTTTCATCAAAGTTTGGTTGTAAGTCAACCGTGTTTTTTTCCAGATCCTTAAGCATTTCACCAGAAAGTTTTGTCATTCGTGATTCCGTGTAACGCATGGCCGCAGCCCTGTCTCCATCCACAGAACCAAAATTTCCTTGTCCATCTATCAGTTCGTGTCTCATCGAAAAATCTTGAGCCATTCTAACAAGCGCATCATATATAGATGCGTCTCCATGGGGATGATACTTACCCATAACATCTCCCACAATGCGTGCCGATTTTTTGTAGGGGCGATTCCAGTGGGATCCAAGCTCATACATTCCGTAAAGAATTCTTCTATGAATTGGTTTTAAACCATCCCTGACATCTGGAAGCGCCCTAGACACGATCACAGACATAGAATAATTAAGATAACTTTCATTCATTTCATCAACTATGTCGCGTGGCAGGGTGTTGTCTCTATTATAATCTACCATTAATGCTTCCTAGTTCTTTAAACGTCAAGGTTTACGACAAATTTAGCGTTTGTCTCAATGAATGTGCGGCGGGCTTCCACATCAGCGCCCATGAGGTTTTGGAAGGTCTCTGTTGCCACGCTAGCGCTTTCTACAGTAACCTGCATTAGTGTTCTCCGCTCTGGGTCCATTGTTGTTTCCCAAAGCTGTTCTGGGTTCATTTCACCCAAGCCCTTATAGCGCTGAACGTTAATTTTGGTGTTTTTATTGTTTTTCTGCATTCGCTCAACTGTAAGATTTTTTTCGTTGTCATCATAGGCGTAGGCCTCCTTTTTTCCCTGAGAAATCCGATAAAGGGGTGGTAGTGCTAAATATAAATAGCCACCATCAATAATGCCTTTCATCTTACGGTAGAAAAACGTGAGCAGTAAGGTGCGTATATGGGAACCGTCTACGTCTGCGTCTGTCATGATAATAACTTTGTGATAGCGTAATTTTTCTATATCAAAATCACCAGCAGATCTTTCACCTGTCTCATCCTCCGCACCTCCAAAGCCCGTTCCTAGGGCTGTTATCATAGATTGTACTTCGTTATTTGAAAGAAGCTTGTCTATGCGCGCCTTTTCTGAGTTGATAACCTTTCCCCGAAGTGGTAATATGGCCTGCGTATGGCGATCTCTCCCCTGCTTTGCTGAGCCACCTGCAGAATCTCCTTCTACTAAATAAAGCTCACAAAATGCGGGATCTCGATTAGAGCAATCGGCAAGCTTTCCCGGAAGGGAAGATCCTCCCAGGGCGCTTTTTCTACGAATAAGTTCGCGCGCTTTTCTAGCCGCCGACCGGCTACGAGCGGCCAAGAGCGCTTTCTCAATAATGCGCCTACCAATAGAAGGGTTTTGTTCTAGAAAATCCAAAATACCCTCATAAACAGCCTTATCAACAACCCCCTTTACGTCACCATTACCTAGCTTTGTCTTTGTTTGGCCTTCAAACTGCGGCTCAGCAACCTTTACGCTTATAATTGCTGTAAGCCCTTCCCGAAAATCTTCACCGCTAAGCGTAATTTTATCGCTTTTTTTAGATTTTATTAAATTGTTCTTTGCTGCATAAACGTTCATAGACCTGGTTAGTGCAGACCGAAAACCTGAAAGATGGGTTCCTCCCTCTATGGTGTTAATATTGTTAACAAAGGTTAGAATGTTGTCATTATAGGTGTTACTATATCGCAGTGCAACGTCTACAGGAACCTGCGTATCTTCCTTTTTAACGGTGACTATTTTATTGTGCAGCGGATTGTTTTTTTTGTCTAGGTATCTTACAAAATCACTTAAACCGCCCTTAAACTTAAAAGTATCTGATGCTAGCTCATCTGAGCGCTCGTCCTTTAGAATTATCTCTAGTCCGTGATTTAAATAGGCCAACTCCCTAAGACGTTCAGCAATAATGCTGTATTCGAAAATAATTTGATTAAAAATTTCTTGATCTGGAAGAAAACAAACCTTTGTACCGGCTTTTTTTGTTGTGCCTAGTTCTTTTAATTTGTTTTGTGTGATTCCTTTCTTGTAGTCCTGCTTGTGTTTCTTACCGTCTCTTTTTACCTCCACCCACAGCCATTCAGATAAGGCGTTTACGACAGACACGCCAACGCCATGAAGCCCGCCAGAGACCTTATAGCTGTCTTTGTCAAACTTGCCGCCAGCATGCAAGACTGTCATAACAACCTCAACAGCTGGTTTCTTTTCTTCCTTGTGAATACCAACCGGTATACCTCGCCCATTGTCCTCGATTGTCACAGATCCATCAACGTTAAATGTAACTATTATTTTTGTACAGTGGCCGGCAAGGGCTTCATCAATCGAATTATCAACAACCTCATAGACAAGATGGTGTAGCCCCCGCTTTCCAAGATCACCAACATACATTGCCGGCCGTTTGCGAACCGCCTCTATCCCCTCGAGAACCTTGATGTTCTCTGCGCTATAGGTGGGTGGTGCCGCTACCGCTTCAGTCATACAAACCTGATGTCCTTAATTGTTTTTTTACCCAGGGATGAGTTAAGGTTGGATAAAATTTCTTTCTTTTTAAATTGTAGTTCCTGTGCCCAAACAGGAGATTCTGCGTGTACAAGTAATATGCCGTGTTTAACATCTTGTACGGTTGTGTTTTCAGCTATTTTTTTACCCACGGCTGTGGGCCAAAGACTCACTGCCTGTTGCTGTTTAACACCCTTATCGAGACCCGTTTTAAATAAATATGTATTTAATACAGTTTTAATGGATTTCATTTTTTAGCTGGACCGCTAATAGCGTTTCAGTCATTTAATCGAATAGGCATCAGCAACATTGTGATTTCTACATTATCGCTGATTGGCGTAGGATAAAAAAGTCCGGCGCTGATTGGCGTATTAAGCTTTATAACTATCTCATTTGAATTCATATGTGCTAATACATCCTTTAAATACGCAGCGTTATAACCCACGTCAATTGAGTCTCCAGAATATTCTAATTCTATTGTTTCCTTGGCTTTAGATGCTTTTTCTGGGTCTTCTGTTGTTATTGTTGCTGACCCACTTTCGGCGCGTATAGCAATCTGGTGGGTGGCTTTATTTGAAAATATCGAAACTCGTTTAACCGCTGAAAGCAAATTAGTACAATTAACCCTAATCTCTTTTTCATTATCTGTAGGTATAACACTTTGATAGTCTGGAAAACGTTCATCAATTATACGGGTATATATTGTGTCCGTGCCTATGGTGGCAGTGAAAACATTTTCTCCTAACCAAAGTTGTATGGGTTCGTCGTTAGAAATATATGCAGTAATTATATTTAAAAATTTCCTTGGAACGATAACCTCTCCTTGAAATTGTCCTGCCTTAAAATCTTTACGAACATATTTGGCGAGCCTATGACCATCTGTTGCAACTGCAGTAAGGCTATCATTTTCAAACTTAAAATAAACACCCGTAAGCGCTGGCTTGAGGTCGTCTCTACTTACAGCAAAGCTAACTGTTGATATTATTTCGTTCAAAATGTTTGCTTCTATACCTGCATCAACGCGTTGATCAGCTTCAGGGGTTACTGGAAACTCATCGGCAGGTTTACCCATCAAATCATAGGATCCAACGTCTGTATTTATTTTAACATTATTATTTTTATTAACATCTATTGTTATACGAGTATCATCAGGTAATTCAGAAGTTATTTCTGATAGGGTCTGAAGAGGTATTGCCGCGGATCCTGTTTCTTCAATACTGCTTTCTATAGATGTTATAATTGTTATTTCAAGATCTGTAGTTCTAAGTGTTGTTCCTGTTTCTTCTGCCTCAATTAGAACGCAGCTTAATATTGGTATTGTGGATCGGGTTGGTGTTGCTTTAGAAAGTTTTTGGAGTGCTTTTTGAAGTTCAGATTTCGAGGTAGAATTTTTCATATATTTTTATGTATGTGGATCAAGTATTTAATGGTTTTATTCTTAATTAATAGTTGTTGTAACATTACCTAAATCGGGTCCATTTCACAAGGCATTTTTATCTATTTTACTGAGAACAAAAGTAAAATAATTAGTTAAGATAAAAATATAAAAATTATTTATTATTAATATATATTAGTATGGTTGTGTATAAATATTTTTTTCAACCATATAATTGTTTGTTATTATGATATAATACGGGTTTAATTAAACTATTTCTTCATGTGTATAAACTATGGTGTATTGTTAATTATTTGAAAATGGTCTGGAAAAAATGATTCTAATCGAAACAAAGATAATTATTGAATAAATTGTTGATAATTCGGTGAATATCTTTTTTAGCTAACATTTATTTCTTTATATCTATAAAAAAGTTGGAACGAGCATCCATCACCCAACCCTGGAAATAAACCATTCTTTTATGGTTAAGCGCTATTTCTTCTATTTCTACCCAATGTGTATTAAGTGAAGGTGGCCCCCCCGGCTTTACCGCCTCAACCCATAATAAATGATATCCGTAATCTGATTTAACGGGTCGACTACACTCATCTTTTTCTAGTAGTCCTAAAACCTCCGCAATCGCTGGAATTGGTGAATTAGTAGGATTTATCCATCCTAAATCGCCGCCTATTTTTTTTGTTGGATCATCATCAGAAAATTTTGTTATTAATTTTTTAAAAGAATCTAGGTTTTTAGAGCTGTCTCGCAGTGTCATCGCATAATTGTATGCACGCGTTTCATCATCTTCATTAATTGCTGGCGATATCAAAATGTGTCTGACTTTTATTTTTTCACCAGATTTTTCTGTTGTTTCCAAAATATGAAAACCAAACTGTGTTTCTATAGGTTTACTTAGCGTATTTATGTTTTGCGTGAAGGCTACTGTCTCAAAATTTTTCACCATTTGATTTCTTCGTATGTATCCTAAAGACCCACCGTTATTTTTTGAACCTGGATCTGCAGAATATCTTTCAGCTAAATCTGAAAAAGACTCGCCGGTTAGGATTCTTTCTCGTATGGTTTCTATTTTTTCTAGAGCATCTAAACGGCTTTTTTCACTAGGTTTTATTCTTACAAGAAGGTGTCTAATTTTCATTTTTACTTGGAATACCGGTAAACTATCATTGTAGTTCGTGAAAAAATCAACCACACCCCCCCGATTGATATTTACGGACATAATTAATTGTTGCTGATATTGTTCTGTTATAAGCCTGTCGCGCATATCATACCAGTATTCTCTGCGGAAATCGTTCAGTGATTGACCCAACATTGTTTCCGCCATTTCTTCGGTGCCTGCGCGCATTATAAATGTTTCTATTTGCTGTTCTAGGGCGCGGTCTACATCCTTATCGTTTACCTCTATTGAATCTAATTTTGCCATTTCAAGAATAACCTTCTGATCAATAAGTGAACTTAAAACGTCTCCCTGCAGTTTTTCGAGAAGAGCCCGGTCTCTTGTTACATCTAAACCCCTTTGTAGTGCCGTCATGCCCACCATTTGAGAGACGTCGCTTTTAAGAATAATGTTTTCACCGACAATTGCAGCAATACCATCTATCTGTATATCTTGATTTTGTCCGTATAAAAAGAATGCGCAAGTAAGTAAAATCTTAATAAAATTATACATTGTTTACAATCCCTCGAGGTTTAACTCAAATAAATATTCTTGCTTTAAGCTGTCTATAATAGATGCAGATTGTATTGCTGCCTTTCTTTTTTGGATAACCAAATAAATATTGTCAAAGACATCGTCAAGGCTACGATAAGTTCCTTTTGGAAATCTTTTTATTACCTCGACAACAGTAAAGCTGGCACCCGTTTTGATTGGACCGATGTAATTGTTTTTTGAGCCACCGAACACTGCTTTATTTATTGTCGGCAGCAGTTGATCCTCTTCAACACTAATTGCACTAACACCATGTTTTACGAAAAGTTCATTCCGTTTTTTATTGCCCACACCCCTTTCCAGAATCGCTCTTATTTTATTAGCACTCTTTTTATCATCTACACTAAAATTGTTTATTAGCGCCTCGCCCCGACGACGTTTAAACATTTCTTTTTGCTCTGTATAGAAATCTTTTATTTCCTCTGTAGAAACATAAACCCGCGACTGCAAGACCATGTCTAGGTATGTTTGTCCAATAAGTTTTTTACGATAATCATCGACTTGACCTATAACGGTGAGGTCTTTGTTAAAACCAGCATGAACGCCAGCAAGATAAAGTAGCTCAGCGTTGATCCATTGAGTTACCTGGTTTTCTACCTCTGCCGCCCGGTATTCAGGAAGCCGATTCAACACCACATCTTTTGTAAGCACAGAATTTCCCACCCTTGCCAAAACCTCGACACTATCATTTGTTTTGTTGCAGCCAACAAGGAATAAGAGGGCAACAACGGTAACTATACCCGATGGTTTAAACATCGTTGTAAATTAAGTATTATTGTTATCATAATAGAATAATTCCGCGTTCTGTATAAGCATTGTTAGCGGTTCATCGCTCATACTACAGAAAAACTCCAGTCCAAAAGAATCTTTATTTGCCTGTTTAAACATGTATTTTATTCCAGTTTTTTCTAAAGCGTTCATTAATTCGCCTATAGACAGCTTGTTTGGTGTTCTAACGTCAGCATCTGTGAGCGTAAGAACAACCCGGTCTTTTTTGATAAAAATGCTCTTAACTAACGTGTTTGTATATGCTATTCTTATTTCAGTTATTTTATATAGATTTGTTGTGTCAGCTCCGGGCCTACCAAAGCGATCTGTTATTTCTTCGTGAATAGCACATATGTCTTGTCTGTCTTTGGCGGTGGAAAGTCGTTGGTAATAAAACAAACGATCTTGTGATAGGGGCATATAGCTGTCGTTGAATGAGGCGTTCCCGAAATATTGTATTGTGGGTATGCGAAAATTGTTTACCACGCCCCTTGATTTGTTTAGCTCTTCATTAAACATTTTGCAATAAAGATGATAACCTACGCTTGAAATATGACCACTTTGTTCGTAGCCGAACACATTTCCCGCACCACGAAGCTCAAGATCTTTTATAGCTATTCTGTAGCCAGATCCAAGGTTCGTATTTTCTTGTATTGTTTTTAGTCTTTCTATTGCTTCCTCAGAAAGCGCCCCCTCTTTTGGTATAATTAAATAACAAAAACCCTGTCGATCGCCGCGCCCAACTCGGCCCCGGATTTGGTACAGTTGGGATAACCCATACAGGTGTGAAGCGGTTATGATGATCGTGTTTGCGTTGGGAACATCTAAACCAGCTTCTATAATGGTTGTTGAGATCAACACCTGAATATCACCACCAAAAAATGAAAGAACCACTTTTTCTAATTCGCGACTGTTCATTTTTCCATGGGCTGACGCTATTTTCACATCA
>ERZ651768.3316-NODE-3316-length-10815-cov-2.077668_pt1 | contig 10815 bp, 11 predicted proteins | sample MGYA00514754_ERZ651768 | MGnify/ENA metagenome assembly ERZ651768 | reverse complement strand
CACGCTGTCAACCGCTGGGCTGGTGCCGGCCATACAACGCTGTGGACGAGAGCTGCGGGTTAATCTGGCGATTTCTCTGCATGCGGTGCGAGATGAGGTGCGAGACGTGCTGGTGCCATTAAACCGCCGCTATCCCATCGCTGAGTTGATCCAGGCCTGCCGCCAATACCCGTCCGCCAACAATGCCAGGCGGATTACCTTCGAATACGTAATGTTAGAGAATGTCAACGATAGTGCGAAGGACGCACACGAACTGGTAGGTTTGCTAAGTGGTTTGCCGGCGAAGATTAATTTGATCCCCTTCAACCCTTGGCCTGGTTCGCCCTATAAATGTAGTCCTAACAACCGCATTTTACGATTTTCCAGGATCTTGAATGACGCCGGCTACGCCGCCCCGATCCGTAAGCCGCGCGGACGGGATATTATGGCGGCCTGTGGCCAGTTGAAATCAACCAGTAAAAAGAAACCGCGCCATGCTATCGGGTAATCCGGGCTTTCCTAAAAATTGCTAAGACCCTATTACGGCGGTTTTCCCGAGCCAGGTCGAAGGCCGTCCGCCCCGTAAAATCTGTCAAGGTGTGATCGGCGCCCGCCAACAACAATGTGGCCACGGTAAATTCGCTGCCAGCCCCAGCTGCACGCATTAGTGCCGTCTCACCTTGCTTGTTGGCTCTATTGATCGATGCGCCGGCCGCCAGCAAAGTTTTTACGACTTCTTCGAAATTATTCAGAGCGGCATGAATCAAGGCAGTATTTCCTTCGTCCTCCACCAAATCTGGAATGGCGTCATGTTCCAATAATAGTTCCACCACGTCGACGGCCCCAACCCGCGCCGCCGCGATCAGGGCGGTGATTTGTTTACCGCCGCGCACGTTTGGCGAGGAACCCGTCAGAAGGGCCTTTTGGACATCGGCGTAGTTACCCCGTTCGGCACCGTCGTACAACGGATCAGGACTCAAGATCTGTGCATTTACAAGACCGGGTGCGACCAGGAAGAAAAACAGGCATAGCACCCTACATATGACGGAAAAAAAATTCGTCATGACCCCAATATTCAAATAAGTGCTGTATAGGCAATGAGATCCTACGCTATTGTGGTAGCTTGCCACCATGATAAGAAAAAGAATTATGGCCGGCGTCTGTTTGGCAGGTTTGTTAGCATTGCACGCAGCGCCCGGCGCAGAAGAAGGTTTTGTTGCCGGCATCACGGATCTGCCGTTGATACCTGGATTACACGTGGTCGACGAGGCAACTGTTGTCTTTGAAAAACCTGGCGGCCGGTTGGTCCGCGCTATCGCAAAGGGAGATAGGACAGAAGAGGCTTTTTGGCGATTCTACGAAGAAACCCTGCCTCAGTTAGGCTGGCGAACCGTAAAACGAGGCAAATTCGTAAGAGACAAAGAAAATCTGCACATCGACGTGGAAAAAAATGAGTCCCAATTGATCGCGCGCTTTGCTATTGGCCCGGGAAAATAGAAGCAGGACAGACGGTACCGGCTGTTCAAACACCATCACAGCGAGGAGAACGGGTCATGACGTATGATAACATCCTGGTCGAAACCAGGGGCGGTGTGGGAATTGTCACCCTTAATCGACCTGAAGCTCTGAATGCCTTGAATTCGGCCCTGGTGGCGGATGTGGGTCAAGCACTAGACGTTTTCGAGGCGGACAAGAATATTGGTTGCATCATATTGACAGGCAGCGAAAAGGCCTTCGCTGCTGGGGCTGATATTACGGAAATGGCGCCTAAGAGTTACATGGACGTCTATCGCGAAGATTTCATTACGAAAAACTGGGAATGTGTCAGTCAATGCCGCAAACCCATTATAGCGGCTGTCGCCGGCTTTGCCCTAGGCGGCGGCTGTGAAATGGCCATGATGTGCGATTTCATTATCGCAGCCGACAACGCTAAGTTCGGGCAGCCGGAAATTAATCTTGGCATCATACCCGGCGCCGGCGGCACACAACGGCTGACCCGTTTTATCGGCAAGTCTAAGGCTATGGAAATGGTGCTAACCGGCCGCATGATGACGGCGGAGGAAGCCGAGCGCGCCGGCCTGGCTAGCCGCGTAGTGCCCTTGGTCGAACTACTGGACGAGGCTGTCGCGGTGGCCGAGAAAATTTGTAAACTGTCCCAGCCGGTGCTGATGATCGCGAAGGAATGTGTCAACCGAGCATATGAAACCACCTTGACAGAAGGTGTCCGATTCGAACGTAGATTGTTCCATTCCACCTTCTCCACGGAAGATAAATCGGAAGGCATGGCGGCGTTCATGGAGAAGCGTACGGCGCAGTTCAAGCATCGTTAGGTTGCCGGATCATCTATCCATTTGCAGCCGGAGCGCCGATTGATTATGACTCCAGTCTGTCCACACCATAGATATCTGCTGATAGCGTTTTTGTTCGGTGGGAGGTCGCCAAGCGCCATGAAATTGCTCTCGGGAAACAGTAACCGCCCCTTGTCCGAAGCTATAGCCGCCTATCTGGAAACGCCGCTGACCAGCGCGGATGTACGGCGGTTTTCCGATATGGAAGTGTTCGTGGAAATCCATGAGAATGTACGTGGAGAGGATGTCTTCATCATCCAGTCCACGTCATCGCCCGCCAATGACAACCTAATGGAGCTGCTGGTCTGTATCGATGCCCTTCGCCGTGCCTCGGCCCGGCGTATCACCGCCGTACTGCCTTATTTCGGCTATGCGCGCCAGGACCGGAAACCGGGGCCCCGCACACCCATTTCGGCCAAATTGGTGGCTAACCTGATCACCACGGCAGGTGCCGACAGGGTACTGACTTTGGATTTGCATGCAGGCCAAATTCAAGGGTTTTTCGATATTCCCACGGATAATTTGTTTGCTGGCCCTGTATTCACGCGGGAAATCGCCGCGAATTACGGAGATGAGAACCTAGTCATGGTCTCCCCCGATGTTGGCGGTGTGGTCCGTACCCGGGCCCTAGCCAAACGCCTTTCTGCAGACCTGGCCATCATCGATAAACGGCGGGAACGGGCCGGGATGTCCGAAGTCATGAACATTATCGGCGACGTCGAGGGGCGGACCTGTGTGCTGGTTGATGATATCGTCGATTCCGCCGGCACACTATGCAATGCCGCGGACGCCTTGAAGGACCAGGGCGCCAAAATGGTGTTCGCTTATGTCACTCATGGTGTCCTGTCCGGCGGCGCCGTGGCGCGGGTGACGGCATCAGCACTGGAACATCTGTCCGTCACCGATTCGATTGCCGCAACAGAGGCCATGCGCCTTGCACATAACATCCACTCTATCCCCATTGCGCAATTGCTGGGTGAGGCGGTCCGTAGAATTTCAGAGGAAACGTCAGTTTCCTCCCTATTCGAATAGCTCAATAATACGCCACCAAAGGGTTTGAGTTTTCCGCCTATAGGGCGTATATGGGCGGCTTTCAACGGCAGAGGCGAATTCAAACCCTGAAATTGGGTAGGCATACTGGCACCCCTGGAGACCGCATGCTCGCATCGAACAAGCAAGACCCCAGCCCAACGCCGTCATTGAGCGGAGCGAACGAAAATGTTTGAGAAAATAATTACAGTTGAACTACGTGAGCAAGTAGGCAGGGGGTTCGCCCGGGCGGCAAGGCGTGCGGGTTTTGTTCCTGGCATCATCTATGGCGACAAATTGTCGCCTCAGCCGGTTACAGTCGACCGCAAACAGATGGATAAGTTACTGCAGCAGCCAGGTCTATTCAACAGTCTGTACGAGCTGCAGGTAGGTGACAAAAAGCAACAAGTTTTGCCGCGGGACGTTCAGTTGGACGTGGTGACGGATGCACCATTACACGTCGATTTCCTGAGGCTGTCAGACACCACGGAAATCAATATTGACGTTCCCGTCGTCTTCCTGAACGAAGAAGAAAGCGAAGGACTGAAACAGGGTGGCGTATTGAACATTGTGCGCCATCAGATAGAGGTTCGATGCAAGGCCAGTGCCATTCCCCAATCCATTGAGGTGGACCTGGCGGGTTCGGAAATCGGCGATTCCATCCACATCTCTTCGGTGAGCCTGCCCAAAGGCGTGGCCTCAACCATCACCGACCGTGACTTCACCATCGTGACAGTTGCCGCACCGACTATTCATGTCGAACCTGTCGATGAAGAGGAGATGGAAGGCGAAGAAGGGGAAGAAGGCGAAGTGATGGAAGGCGCTGAGATGGACGAAGCCACGGCTGAAAGCCCGGCAGAGGAGGACGGTGAGGAGTAATCCCACCGCTGGATCAAGCCAAGCCTTGGAGAGAGCGCCATGCTGTTATTGGTAGGTTTGGGCAATCCCGGTAACAAATATGCCCACAACCGGCACAATATTGGCTTCATGGCGGTGGATGAAATCACCCGCCGCCATGGCTTTGGCCCGAAACGCAAACGCTTTCACGGTCTTGTCAGCGAAGGTATGTTGGCGGAAAAAAAAACTCTGGTCTTGAAACCCCAGACCTTCATGAACGAATCCGGCCGCAGCGTCAGCGAAGCATCCCGTTTCTATAAGCTGACGCGGGATCAAATCGTGGTGATCCACGACGAACTGGATCTGGCACCCGGCAAATTGCGTGTGAAGAAGGGCGGAGGACTGGCCGGCCACAATGGACTGCGCAGTTTGGCTGCGCACATCGGTGCGGGCTTCCGGCGCATTCGCCTTGGCGTCGGGCATCCCGGCAAAGAAGAGGTTTTAAGCCACGTGTTGCGGGACTTCGCCAAGGCTGACGACGAATGGTTGGTTCCGTTATTGAACGCTATGGCAGAGGCGGCGCCACTTTTGGTCCACAATGATGATGCTGCCTTTGCTTCCAAGGTCGCATTGATCCTAAAACCGCCGCTTCACAAATCACAGCCGGAAAACATGCCTGAGAATGGCGATCGATCCACTGACTAACCCCTGTCTAGCTCGCGGTCCTAGGTGCGTGCGATCCATATGGTAATAATCTCCAGGATGGGCGTGTGGAAGTCCGGTAACCAAAGCCACCTGTAAAAACACTATAGCGACATTCCAGACTGCAGGCGGGTCACCCAGCATGGTCAAAACGATCTTGGGAAAAACCGATTGCATTGTGCATATCAACAATGCGGTCCCAACGTCACGCCAAATAACGTCAGCGCAGCCGTCTCGCCTTTGTTTCGACTCGTTTTCGGTCTAACCAAATCGGCTATAGGGGACTGGACAAATCGAGGCTCGGGCGGTATGCCCCGCCCTCCTCGTTAAATTCGGGCCGGCACGCCCTAGTGGAGCAGAGCATGGGTTTCAAATGCGGCATCGTCGGGCTGCCCAACGTGGGCAAATCGACATTGTTCAATGCCTTAACCAAAAACGCCATGGCGGTTGCCGAAAATTATCCATTTTGTACCATCAAACCCAACATAGGGCAGGTGCCAGTGCCTGACCCGCGCCTGCAGCAAATCGCCAACATTGTAAAACCCAAGAAAATTGTTCCCACCTTGCTGGCCTTCGTGGATATCGCCGGTTTGGTACGTGGTGCCTCCAAGGGGGAGGGTCTGGGCAACCGGTTTCTGGGCGCCATTCGCGAGGTGGACGCTATTCTCCACGTTCTGCGTTGTTTCGAAGATGACAACGTTACCCATGTGGATGGTAAGATCGATCCTGCGGACGATGCGGCGACCGTGAACACGGAATTGATGCTGGCGGATTTAGAGAGCCTGGAAAAACAAGTTCAGGGCGCTATCAAACGGCAGCGCGGTGGGGACACGGAAGCGACGGCGCAACTGAAACTATTGGAACGCGTAATTGCCACATTGCAGGAGGGTCGCCCAGCGCGTCAAGTTGAGATTTCCGCAGAAGAAGGGGGGCATATGCGGCAGTTGCAATTACTGACTAGCAAACCGGTGCTTTACGTTTGCAATTTAGATGAGGCCATGGCTGGTAAGGGCAACGAGTTCAGTCGGGCAGCCGAGAATTTTGCAGCGGAAGAGAAGGCTGGTGTTGTGGTCATTTCAGCAAACATTGAGGCGGAACTAGCGCAACTGGAAGACGGCGAAGAAAAGAGAGCATTCCTCCAGGACCTGGGACTGGCAGAGGTCGGTCTGGATCGTGTTATCCGGGCTGGATACGACCTGTTGGGACTATTGACCTTTTTTACTGCCAACCCTAATGAGGCTCGCGCCTGGACCGTCCCCAATGGCACCCTGGCCCCTGCCGCCGCCGGCGTCATCCACGGGGATTTCGAACGCGGCTTCATCCGTGCCGAAACCATCGCCTATGAAGATTACCTCACGTGCAACGGCGAACAGGGTGCCAAGGATGCTGGCCGCATGCGGTCCGAGGGCCGAGACTACTTGGTCAACGATGCCGACGTCTTGTTGTTCCGCTTCAACGTCTAATCAAACGCCTCTAGATCATAGGACTGCCTTTAGAGTAACGAGAGTTGCCCGTCTGCCTCCAAAGGCACCCGAAACTGGCCACAATCAAGGGTGTTTTCCTCCCGCCCCCGTCGCAAATGCAGCCGTTGGCAGGCTAGATTAAACCGCTGGGCGATCAATTCGGCATAGGGCCCCTCACCAACCATACGGCGGTGAAATCTGCTGTCATATTCCTTGCCGCTCCGAGCTTCGCGGATATGACGCATGATGCGTTCCGCCCGGTCGGGATAATGTTCCGCCAACCATTCCCGCCACAGAGCCTTGATCTCTAGTGGCAAGCGCAACAGAATATATTCGGCTCCAATTGCTCCGCAGCCCGCAGCCCGGCCTAAAATTACCTCAATCTCCATATCAGTCAGAGTCGGAATGATGGGTGCTACCATTACGACCGTAGGAATGGTGGCCTTCACCAGGGCATTAACAGCTGCCAGACGTCGCCCAGGCGTTGCCGCGCGGGGCTCCATAAGGCGGGCCAGCTTTCGATCTAGGGTAGTGACTGAAAGGGCCACCTTAACCAAGCCACGCTCCGCCATAGCCGACAATATATCCATATCTCGGCAGACCAGATTAGATTTTGTTACGATGGAGACCGGGTGATTAAACCTATCCAGGACCTTCAACAGCTCTCGGGTTACGGCCAGACGGCGTTCCACGGGCTGATATGGGTCAGTATTGGTGCCCATGGCCATAACCCGGCATTTGTAGCCGGGCCGCCGCAACTCCCGTTCCAGCACCGCAGGCGCGTCGGGCTTGAAAAACAACCTGCTTTCAAAATCCAGCCCCGGCGAAAGCCCCAGCCAGGCATGGGTCGGCCGGGCGAAACAATAAATGCAACCATGTTCGCAGCCGCGATAGGGATTGATCGAGCGGTCAAAGTCTATATCGGGAGATTCATTGAAGCTGATGACCGTCCGACTGCGGTCCTTGGTCAGGGTGGTGGCCAGCCTGGGCGGTGCGGCATCCAGGCTGCCCCAGCCATCGTCGATCCATTCCGCCTTGTGCGCTTCGTAGCGGCTGGATTGGTTACTGACGGCGCCCCGACCCCGCCGGCCCACGGGATGCATGCGGCTGGTTGTATCGGTGGCGATCCTGTCTATCATGATCAGCGCACTCTACTATTACGAAAACCAGAGTCAAGAACAAAACAGAAACATTTACTGGAGTAGTTTTTCCGCTATAAGGACCGCCATGTTATCCATCGTCATACCCACGTTAAATGCCGCGAAGTCGCTGCCCACAACAATTAGTGCCCTGGAATCGGGCCGGGACAGCGGCCTGGTCGGCGAAATTCTGATCAGCGACGGCGGGTCCCAGGATGACACCGCCAATCTTGCCCGGGGCATGAATATTGATGTGGTCATCGGACCGCCCGGACGGGGTGGGCAGCTGCAACGGGGTGCCTTGGAAGCGAAGGGTGAATGGTTTCTGTTTCTCCACAGCGACACTATTTTGGAAGCGGAATGGTTGTTCGCGGCGGAGGAATTCATTACCCAACAGAGCAATGGCAAGCGCGCGGCTGCTTTCCGCTTCGCACTGGATGATGAACACCCCAAAGCCCGACGCCTGGAAAATGCCGTAGCCTGGCGATGCGCCAGATTTGGTTTGCCCTACGGTGACCAGGGACTGCTGCTATCACGGCGGTTCTATGGTCAAGTCGGCGGATATCGGGATCTGCCGCTAATGGAAGACGTAGATCTGGTCCGCCGTATCGGACGCAGTCGTTTGCACATGTTGCCTGCTGCAGCCCGAACCTCCGCTGCGCGTTACCAATTGGAAGGCTATTGGCGCCGCCCAGCCCGCAATTTGCTCTGCCTTGGGCTCTATTACCTTGGCCTGCCACCTAGGCAAATTGCGAGGGTCTATGAATGAAGGCGGGACGACTGATCCTATTTGTCAAGGCCCCACGCCTGGGAACAGTGAAGACTCGTTTAGGCGCGGAGATCGGACATTTGTCTGCCTGGCGGTTTTACAACGACATGCTGCAGCAACTGTGGGTGCGGCTCGGTCATGATCCTCGCTGGCAAACCTACCTCGCCGTCAGCCCAGACAGAAACTGCGCCCGTTGGCCGGTTCACCTGAAACAGTGGGGACAAGGCCGTGGCGGGCTGGGAATACGCATGGCCCGGGCCATGCAACGCCTTGAGGGTCCCGTTGTGTTGGTAGGGGGCGATGTACCCGACCTTGACAGTTATCACATTGCCCAGGCGATGCGGTCCCTACGACAGGCAGATGTTGTCTTTGGCCCGGCTAACGACGGTGGCTTCTGGTTAGTCGGCTTACGCCGGACGCAATGGGCCGGCCGCTTATTTAGAAACACCCGCTGGTCGAGCCCTCATGCCCTGGACGATTGCTTAGCCAATTTGCCGCGAACAGCGCGGGTTGCCATGCTGGAAACACTGTCGGACGTGGATACATCCGACGACTACGCTGCCTATTCCAAATGCTCTCGAAGGCGCGGTAGGAGTTCTGCGAAATTGCAGGGCCTGTAACGGATATCCAACTGATCCTTGAGAATATGATCCCAGCCATCCCGACAGGCGCCTGGGGATCCTGGCAAGGCAAATAGATAGGTGCCATTAACCACCCCGGCCGTAGCGCGAGATTGAATGGTCGAAGTGCCGATGAACTTATAACTGATCTGCCGGAACACTTCACCAAAACCCGCAATTTCCTTTTCATAGACTTCGGCAAAGGCTTCCGGCGTTACATCACGCCCGGTGACCCCGGTACCGCCGGTGGAGATCACCACCTCCACGCCATCATCGGCGATCCAGGCCTGCAATTGCGTCTTAATTTTAGCGATGTCGTCGATCAAGATGGCTCGGTCCACTAGATTGTGGCCGTAGTCTGTTATTCGCTGCACAAGGATGGCGCCCGATTTATCATCACCCAATGAACGGCTGTCGGATACCGTCATCACCGCGATATTGATGGGTCGAAAGGTCAAGTTCTCGTCAATTCCCGGCATTGCGCGCCAACGATGTTGTTGCCCCGTCCAAATTGAAATAAATCGGCCAATGGCCCGTCGCCACTGCGTCCAGAGAAGGGGTGTCCTGGCGCAGGCGTTCTCGGTAAATCCAGAAATTGGTCAAGACGCGCTCCACGAATAGTCGGCTCTCCCGCCATGGAATACTTTCGACGAACAACAAGGGATCACCGTCGAAATTTGCCTTGCGCAACCATTTGCGCAAGTTGCCAGGCCCAGCATTATAGGCCACCGCCAGGTGGAACAAGTCCCTCTTCACCAATTGGTTACTCAACAAATAGGTCAAATATTTCTGCCCTAGTTCCAAATTGTATTCCGGATCATACAGTTTCCATTTATTGCGCCGATGTAACGTCCGGTCACCGGCCACGTAGGACGCCGTACGCGGCATCAGTTGCATCAAGCCAAGTGCGCCCATAGGACTTTTCGCTCTTTCGTTGAAGCCTGATTCCTGACGCATGAAAGCGAATATCAACGCCCTGTCCATGGCAAAACCTTTCGCCGGTTGCCAGGGCGGCACGGGGAATAGGGCCTGGTCATAAGGCCGATTGTCTTTGCCCCGAATACCAAGGGCCATGCGCATTTGCATCGCCGGGAATTCAAGCTTGTAAGCCAGAGCCAACAGCGTCGGACCGCTCAAATGATCGCCTAAAAGGTAACTGCGCCGCAACTCCTGCTTGGCCAAATTGCGCCGGCCCACTTGAGCCAAGGCAACTGCCCTTCGAGCGCCCGGTATATTGCCGACCTTGGCCACGCCGTCCGATGTTAGCGGCGGCGCCTTCCACTGTAAATCCAATTCCACACCCAATTGCCTGGCTGCGATCAAGCCATAAAAGGTTCGTAGGTTTCCCGCCGCCATGGCCAATAACGGGTTCACACGGTCCGGCTGGCGGTCAATCAGATAGACCCGCGCCGCCCAAAATGCGCCCGCAGCCCGGTTCCATTCGTCCGCGACCGTTGAATGGGCCAACGCCTCGAAATGCCGGGCAGCGCGCTTGAGATCCTTCAAACGCCAGGCAGACAGACCAGCGACCCAGTCAGCGCTGGACAAAATCTTGCGTGACCGGTCGGCCGCAGGGCCCGCGATTGCCAGGGCTTTCCTTGCATTGCCGCGATAGAACCAGCCCGCCGCTATCTGGCTTAACAGGTCATCTTGCTCCGCCGGGTCCAATAGACGTTTCACATCCTTGCGGTCTAGAAAATTTTGCGAGACCGTGAGAATTTCACGGCGTACATTGCGGCGAATCTGATACTTAATTTGACGCACGCGCCGCCACTGCGCCTTGCTGCGTTTTCTGGGTGAGCGATAGTTGGCGGCTGGCACCAAATCAGCAAATCCATGAATACGACTGGGTCCGATGGGAGCCTTGGGCATGCGATGGTTCTTGGGCCGCCGCCGCAATGCCAGCTTGTAAATCCGTGTGGCACCAGG
>ERZ651768.3314-NODE-3314-length-10820-cov-4.777809_pt1 | contig 10820 bp, 6 predicted proteins | sample MGYA00514754_ERZ651768 | MGnify/ENA metagenome assembly ERZ651768 | reverse complement strand
AACGCTATGTATTCATAGTGATACACCCAATGCAGTTGCAATTGCTAAGGCAGTGAATAAAGTAATATCATAAAATTTTAGAAGATTTCAAAAAAGGAAAACATGAAAAAGCAATATACAATTCTAATGATTGGGCTAACCCTGCTTTGTGTAGGATATGCAAATGGATTAACCAAAACAGAAAAGAAAATCCTTAATTATGTAGAAAAGCATTCGGATGAGGCTATTAACCTGCTAGAAAAGGTGGTCAATATTAACAGCGGTTCCCTGAATATCGGAGGGAATCGAAAGGTAGGTGCCATATTCCAACGGGAACTGGATAAACTTGGTTTTAGAACGTATTGGGTAACTTATCCAGACAGCATTAAACGATCAGGACATCTTTTCGCTGAAATGAGGGGCGGTAAAGGTAAAAAGATTGTAATGATTGGACATTTGGACACAGTTTTCGAGCTCGATCATCCATTTCAGAAATTCAGCCGTGACGGAAATACAGCCTATGGACCTGGAGTTGATGATATGAAAAGTGGGGATGTATCATTGGTTTATACGATGAAAGCACTTCATCATATTGATGCTTTAAAAGACATGAACCTGACATTGGTGTTTATTGGGGATGAAGAAAAGCTGGGTGCTCACTCATCTATTGTGCGGAAAGAATTGATCTCAGCAGGGAAGTGGGCCGATATCGGGCTGGGATTCGAGGGTGCACATGGTATGGAGACAGGTACGATTGCCCGCCGCAGCTCTTCATCATGGATATTAACCACTACCGGTGTTCAAGGGCATTCTTCTCAAGTATTCGGTGAAACGCTTGGTTATGGCGCTATCTTTGAGGCTTCGCGCATTATTAATACTTTTAGAGAAGAGCTATCTGAAGAGCAATATTTGACTTTCAACCCAGGTGTAATGGTAGGAGGGACAGACGTTTTGTATGATCCAATCAAAGCGCGAGGAACAGCCTTTGGAAAAACCAATGTTGTTTCTCAGTCAGTTACTGTTCATGGTGGTATACGGACAATTTCGATGAACCAGTTGGAAAAAGCAATGGTAGCTATGCGTGAGATCGCGTCTAGAAACCTCCCGGGAACCACAGCCAAGATCGAATTCAAAACCAGCTATCCTCCAATGGAACCCACTGAAGCTAATTATACATTATTAAGCAAACTTGAGTCTGTGAATATGGATCTTGGTTATGGGAAATTGGAACCTTTAGATCCGAGCAAACGCGGCGCGGCAGATATTTCCTTTGTGGCACCTTACGTGGATGCAGCCCTGGCTGGCATGGGACCGGATGGTTCCGGTGCCCATTCTGAGAATGAAAGTCTGGATTTATCTTCCTTCCCAAAAACAACCGCAAGGGCGGCAATTTTTATTTATCGATTAACTCGATGAATAATCAGCCATTTTTATCAATGTGATCTGATTTAATGAGATTATTTGTTTTTGTGAAAGATAGTCTCAACTATTAGTATATTTTACTGGATAATGCGCCTCCCAATAATCAAAAGTTAACATAGTAGGTAATTTGAATAATTTTTTTGAAGAGTTAAAGAGTCGTAAAGTATTTAGAGTAGCTGCAACTTATGGTGTAGTGGCTTGGATATTAATGCAAATTGGAGAGGTGACTTTCCCTGCATTAAATATTCCAGAATGGGTTATGTCAACACTCGTTGTTGTTTTACTTGCTGGATTTCCAATAGCGGTAATTTTTGCCTGGATATTTGATAAAACTCCGCAAGGGTTTGTTAAAACGGATGTAAAAGAAACAGAAAATGTGGGTGGAATGAACGTAATAGTTGATAACAGACCTTTCTATCAACGAAAACGAAATATTTTTCTTGTATTAGGTGTATTAGCCGGTGTCCTAATAGGTGCTTACGGTGGTTCTGCAATAACAGGATCAATTTCTGATGATAAATCTGTTGCTGTTCTCCCTTTCGATAATTTAGGTAATGATGAAAATGATGAAATATTTTCAGATGGTATTACTGAAGATATAATTAGTCAACTTTCTAATATTAAAGATATAAGAGTTATTGCCAGAACATCTGTTTTACAATACAAAGGTACAACAAAGAATGTAATTAAAATTGCTAAAGAGTTAGGTGTAACTACAATTTTAGAAGGTAGTGTTCGAAGGATAGGAGATGATGTAAGGATCGTAAGTCAACTTATAGATGTTAAAACCGATGATCATTTGTGGGCAGGAACATATGATCGAAAGATGAAGAATATTTTTGAAGTTCAAACTGATGTAGCAAAGAAAATTGCATATGCATTGAAATCTAAATTATCACCGGAAGAAGAAGCACGCATAGATCAAGTTCCCACTCAAAATCTTGAAGCATATACTTTGTATAAGCAAGGAAAGGAAAAGTATTATCAATATTCTGAAGATGCATTTAGAGAATCAATTGATTATTACAAAAGGGCTTTAAATGTAGATCCAACATTTGCTTTAGCTTTTTCAGGTTTAGCTGATTCTTATGGGCAAATTTATTCAATTACTCGTGATTCAGCATATCGCGATCTTGGATTTTCAGCTGCGGAAAAGTCATTAAAAATAGATGAAAATCTAGCAGAGGGCTATAAGGCATTGGGTTTGCTTTTTAATTATGATGGTGATCCAAATAATTCATTAAAATATAATTTAAAAGCGATTCAATTAAAACCTGGATTCGTAGGTGCCATTTCAAATGTTGGAGCGAGGTATAGTGGCAAAGGGGATTTGAGTGAAGCTTTGGAATGGTTTAAAGAAGCTTACAAGTGGGATCCATATAGTCGTAGAGGTAATTATAAAATTGCTTTTACTTATCAATTGCTTGGAGAAAGTAAAATAGCTGAGGAACTATTTTTAGAAGGGATTCTTAAGCATAACGATTCTTACGAGAGTTTAAATGGACTTGTGAATTATCATTTAAATAATTCTAGGTCAAATAAAGCTAAATACTATCTAGATGAGTTATTGCGATTAAGACCTAATGATAATCGCACGATGGGAGTAGCTCTTAATTATTACTTAAAAATTAAAGACTTTGATAATTCAAAAAAATATGGCTTGAAGCTGAAACAACTCAACCCGCCAGCAAAGATTCGTCTAGCCTATCTTGAAAGACGATCAGGTAATAATACTAAAGCAAATACATATTTAAATGAAGCAAGAATACGATTAGAGGATTGGGTTAAGGCAAGCGATCAATCTGCTGGTGGTCATTATCATTTATCCAAGATTTATATAATGAATGGAGACTTTGATAAAGCTTTTGAATTACTGGACACTATGGTAAGCATTGGTGGTTTGGATTATAAAAGATTAATGGTAAGCCCATTTTTCGATAGTATAAAAAATGATCCACGCTATTTCAAATTGATTGACAGAATTAAAATAATTATTGATAGAGAACGAATTGAGGCCGGGTTAGCTTCTTAAAATGAGTTTTTTCGATGAACTAAAACGCCGAAAAGTCTTTAGAGTAGCAGCATCATATGCTGTAGTTGCTTTTATCATAATGCAACTTGTAGAAATTCTTTTTCCGATGTTCGACTTCCCACAGTGGACACAGCAGTTTACAGTTATCATTGTTTTATTGGGGTTTCCCATAGCTGTTATTTTGAGTTGGGTATTTGATAAAACTCCGCAAGGGTTTGTTAAAACGGATGTAAAAGAAACAGAAAATGTGGGTGGAATGAATGTTAAAGTTGATAACAAACCTTTTTATCAACGAAAACGAAATATTTTTCTAGCTCTAGGTATAACTGCAGGAATATTAATTGGGACTTATGGCGGAGAAACATTTAAGAAATCAGTTGATAAAAAATCAATAGCAGTACTTCCTTTTGATAATTATAGTACAGCCCCAGAAGATCAGTACTTTTCTGATGGCATTACTGAGGTGATTATAGCAAATCTAGCAAAAGTAAAAGATTTAAAAGTTATTTCTCGAACATCTGTGATGCAATACAAGAATACAACGAAGAAGCTCAAAGATATTGCAGAAGAATTAGGAGTAGCTCATATTCTTGAGGGAAGCATTCAGAGAGCAAACGGACGTGTGAGAGTGATAGGCCAGCTTATTGATGCATATACAGATAAACATATTTGGGCTGAAACGTATGATAGGCAAGAAACGGATATTTTTGATTTACAATCAGATGTAGCAATTGAGATAGCAGAGGCTTTGAAATCTGAATTAACAACTGATGAAAAGGCACGTATAAATGAGAAGTTAACTGAAAATACAATTGCCTACGAATATTACTTAAAAGGGAATATGTTTGATAATGAAGGTCACAGTCCAGAAAATCTTCGCGCAGCGATTGCTGAATATGAACGAGCAGTTACTATAGACCCTGAATTTGCTGAAGCTTATGCACAGCTTGGTAAAATGCATGCTCATATGAATTGGTATCGTGTTGATTTATCTGACTCAAGAATGAACATGTCTAAAAATGCAATCGATAAAGCGATGAAATTAAAGCCCAATAATGCAATAGTTAGAATGGCACAAGGCACATACTTTTATCATGGTTTTAGAGAATATGGTAAAGCGTTAGCGGAGTATACAAAAGCAAGAGATTTAGCTCCGAGTAACTCATATTCTCATTTTTATATTGCCATGATTTATCGGAGATTGGGAGATTTTGATAGATCCATTGAAGCCAATGAAAAAGCTGTTGAGATGGATCCACTCTCAACACTAATGATTCAGAATCTAAATCAAACTTATAATGCAATTCGTAAATATAGTAATGCGTGGCCAAGCATAGATCGTATTTTATCAATTAACCCAACCGAAACAAATATTTTATGGATTAAATCTATAATATTATCTAATCAAGGTAATCTGGAAATGGCTAGACAATTTGCTGAAAAAAATGTTTTATCTTCAGGTATTATTAATAAAATTAATTATGATTATCTATCAAGGGATTACGAAAGTATACAAAAACGATTATCTAATAGCTCCGTTAAATCAGTTAGCAATATATGGGCTTATTATCCAGCTGATTATTATTATGGAATAGTTTCGACTTATAAGAATGATAAAGGAAAAGCAATAAAATATTTTGATTCATCGGTATCACAATTACAATCACAAATCAAAACTTATCCAAATGATCCAAGATTTCATTCTGCATTAGGATTCACTTATGCAAGATTAGGTCAACATGACAAAGCAATTATATCTGGTTTAAGGGCCACTGAGATTTTACCCGCCAGTCGTGATGCCTTATTTGGCCCAATATACGAAAAATATCTTGCCGGTATTTATGCTCTGGTGGGGGAGAGTGATAAGGCTCTAGATAAAATCGAATATCTTACTAATATTCCCGGTGGTTTCCACTACGGAGAATTATTATATGACCCTGATTTCGATTCAATACGTGATAAACCCCGTTTCCAATCAGCTCTTAATAGGCTAAAACCTAAATCATGAGTTTTTTCGAAGAATTAAAACGTCGCAAGGTCTTTAGAGTTGCAGCTTCATATGCGGTTGTTGCATTTATTATTATGCAGTTAGTGGAAATACTATTTCCAATGTTCGATTTTCCACAATGGACACAGCAGTTCACGGTAATAATTGTTTTACTGGGTTTTCCAATAGCAGTAATTCTGAGCTGGGTATTTGATAAAACACCACAAGGTTTTGTTAAAACAGATGTTAATGAAACAGAAGAGCTTGGCGGAATGACTGTAAAAATTTATGGTAGACCTTTCTATCAACAAAAAAGAAATATTTTTCTTGTACTTGGTGTTGTTGCAGGAATTTTAATTGGTACTTATGGCGGAGGTACATTTAAGAAATCAGTTGATGATAAGTCTATAGCAGTATTGCCTTTTGATAATTTTAGTAAAAGTGAGGATGATGAATACTTTACCGATGGAATTACTGAAGACATAACAATGAATCTCGCAAAGATTAAAGATTTAACAGTTATCTCTAGGACATCTGTAATGGGTTATAAAAACTCTACAAAGAAAATGAAAATAATTGCTGATGAGCTAGGAGTTAAATATATCCTTGAAGGAAGCGTTAGAAAATTAGGCAACAGAGTAAGGATTGTAAGTCAATTAATTGATGCTAAAAGCGATAAGCATGTGTGGTCTGATTCATATGATAGAGATATGAATGACTTATTTCAAATTCAAGCAGATGTATCTAAAGAAATTGCGAATGCCATGCAAGCTGAATTAAGTGATCAAACTATAGCACAAATAGAGTCTGTTCCTACCGATAATATGGAAGCTTATGAATTATATAAAAAAGCTCGAACTTATCATTATAGGAGTTTCAGAGAAACTGATTTTAATCTAGCTGTTGATTATTACAGAGAAGCAATAGAATTAGAACCGAGTTTTGCATTAGCTTATGCAGGTTTATCAGAAGTACATGATTTTATTATATGGATGGGTTATGATATTTCTGAAAATCGGAGAAAAATGGTTAAAAACAATTTGAATAAAGCTAAAGAGTTAGATCCACAAAATCCTGATGTTAGGTTAGCTAACGCCATTCATTTATATAGACAGAGGAATTACTTTCCAGCAATGGATGAATACAGAGCAGTTAAAGAGCTTCAACCGAATAACAGTGAAATATGGGAAAGAATTGCATTTATCCAATATAGAGTAAATCAATTTGAAGAATCTTTAAATAATCTTTTGGATGCTTATAAAGTAAATCCAAAATCACCTAGACTTGTAGTTCAAGTAGGACTAGGCTATCAGCTCATGTTTGATTATAATAATGCAATTAAGTATTATGATATTGCAATTAATCTTGCTCCTGATATATCAGCTTCAGCATATAATTATAAAAGCCAATGCATCCTATTAAGGGATGGAGACTATGATTTATCATCGGAAGTTTTAGATCAGGGGATATTAAGAACGTCAGATAAAAACTCAATATGGTCAAAAACTACAAGACTGGCCCAACAAGGTAAATATCAAGATGCTCTAGAAACTTTGTCTAAAGAAAAAAGTGATTTTGGAAATTTTTTATCTACAGATCAAATGGTAGATGGCTCAAACCCTGCATTAACTATAAAAGATGATATAATAGCAACTTCAGGAGCTAGAACTGTTGAAACTTCTATTGGGGATCAACCTGAAGGAACAGGAATATCCTATTCAGTAGATGGCGGAGAATCTTGGAGTTTTATGCCCCAGCCAATGGACAGTAGCCATCAAGATAATTCGTCGTATACTAATAAATGGGCATGTGCGTGGGATGCCTTTGATGCAAATTCATTATATGATAGTAACCTTGAATGTGACCTTAATTGTGCAGATTGCGCTGGAAATCAAAAATCATGCATGATGTATGATTATATATCATGGGGAACTCAGGATTCTCTATTGAATTTTTCAGTAACAACAGATATACAAAATGTCTCATATGGAGTAGCCATCCTAGGTGATTATATTTATGCTGCAAGTTGGGCAGGCTCCTTAAGGAGGTTTAATTATAGTATTGAGGATCCAGCTTGGGAGGTTGTTCCTCTCCCCATGGACAACCAATCAACACTTCAGTGTAATTCAATTGATATATCATCCTATCAAATTAATCCCATTGGTAACTATATTAATACAGAGGACTGTGGATATGAATTTGATAATCATAAAGTTTTCTCTGTTTATTCAGTAGAAGATACTCTGTGGGTAGGAACTGCAAATGGTATAAATAAGGGTATTGTTGATTCAGAATCATGCATTAATTGGCAGCATTTTACAGCTGATGAATTCGGATTTTATGATGATTGGATAATAGGGTTTGAAAATCAAATTCTTGAGGATGGAATCACTAATCGCTTATGGGCAATCACCTGGGATAGACAATACTCTGGTTCTCAACTGATATATGGGGGACCCCCAAGCTACACAGATGATGGTGGAGTTACATGGAATGTTTCGACTGAACTTGATAATAAAAATTTACTAACATACAATATATCTTCAAGCTCTGAGAAAGTATATGTTTCATCTAATCAGGGACTATATTTTACTGCAAATTATGAGACCGGGAACCTATGGGACACATTTGTTCTTCCATCTGAGATTTCAACTCAATCTGTTTTTGATGCAGAGCATATGGAGTTTTTTGATGATATTTTCATAGCAACTCCGCAGGGAGTTTGCGTGTATGATGGAGAATCTTTTAATTGCGAGTCATCTAATGGGAATGTTAATAAATCTTTTTATGCCTATCCTAATCCATTAAACTTTGATCAAACAAATCAGCTTACGTTTGTATATAGCGGAGAGGAATCAAATATTAATGGTGAGATCATTATATATGATTTAGCGATGGATAGAGTTGGCAGAATAAATGGAGAAGGAGTTACAAGATGGGATGGGAATAATGATTTTGGTGATAGAGTAACAAATGGAGTGTACATAGCAAAGTATACCCACACAAGTGGAGATAGTCACCTCTTTAATGTTATGGTAATTAATTCAAAATGAAAACCATTAGATTTATAATGATTGTTTTATTTATTTCACTATTATCCGCTGATTATGCGGGCGGATATCCTGGCTCAGCCTTGAGACTTGGTGTGAGTGCAAGAGACATATCTTTATCTGGATCGATGGTGTCTGTTTACAATCAAGGATTTAGCTCATTTTCTAATCCCGCATTAATTTCAAAAACTGATGGCGTTATTATTGGAAGTTCTCTATTTTCATTAGTAGCTAATAATGTAAATATGCAGGTTTTTAGCATTGCAAGGGATCTTCCTCCAAATGCAGGAGCTGGTCTTTCGGTTGTTCATATTGGAGTTCCTAATATTATCGGAATCGATCAAAATGAACAGTTAACTCAAAATTTAAGTTTCCATGATTCTTATGTCATGATGTCTTTTGGAATTAATTTCAGTAAATATCTATCAATTGGAGTAAACACAAAGGCATTATTCCAAAGATTCTCTATATCAGATAATGAAACATTATCATCTGATGGAATTTCATTTGATATAGGTCTATTTAGTTCACCAACAGACAATTTAAATATTGGCATAAAGGTTAATAATATATCAGGTAAATATAAATGGGAAGAGAGTGAAAGCAGTATTCCGGCTCAATTCATATCAGGAGTTTCTTATTCTCCAAATGAATCATTATTATTATTACTTCAACATGAACTAATTGATATTAATCAAAAGTACTTATCTCACCGTTCAAGTTTTGGCGCTGAATATAGAATAGATAGGTCTATGCCTATTTTTATAAGGTGTGGATTAAAACAAACCCAGTGGGCAATTATCAATGATGAATTAAAAGATAATTTATTTAAAGCTACAGGAGGGTTTGGAATTAAATTTGAATCTTTTAATAAATCAACTATAAATTTAGATTATGCAATTGGATTCAATCAAATAGGAGTAAGCAATTTAATTAGTATATCCGCTAAACTATAATGAGAAACAGTATTTATTTATTTATTATATCTTTCAATTTATCTGCGATTGGCTTTGACGCAGTAAATATCTTTACTTCACCAAGTGACTTATCGCTATCGGGGGCAGGTGTAGCAAGTAAAAATTCTATATATAATAATCCTGCTATTTCTTCTAATAAAAATTCTACTATCTGTTTTTCAACAAATAAATGGATACAAAATTTTTCAGGTAATTCATTTTTTTACTCTAAAAATAAATTCAGGTTATCGTTTAACAGCATTGGTGTAGATGATATCAAGGTGTATAATGATACGCCCTCTGATAGCCCCTTGGATATTATAGGTTCTCATTATTTGTCATTTGGATTATCAAAGGGATTTGAAATAAATAATTTTAGAATTGGGATAGGCTCTCACCTTCAATATAGTCAACTATTTACTGAGAATCTGTATGGGTTAACTTTTGATATTGGCATAAGAAAAATATTTTCAGATAATTTTAGAATTGGATTTCTAGCAAAAAATTTAACATATGATAATCCTAATGTTCCTCAGAGCTATACAGCAGGACTCTCATACTCTAATTCAACAATCAATACAGAGCTATTAGTAGATTATAGCCACTCAAGCACCTATGATCAAGGTTTTCATCTTGGAATTATTCAGAAAATTAAGATTATAACAATTAATCTTGGCTATTCAAGATATGAAGCAAGGGCCACCCTCTCTTCTGGTTTAGAGGTAGATATTAATAAGAATTACACATTCCTTTATTCAGTATTATCATTGCAAGATTCCAATCTTGGACTTTCACATTATTTTGGAATAGAAATCTCCATTTAATCCGTTGAGGAATTTATAAAAATTCCTTAAGTTAATTTATAATATTTCCCCAAATAAACGGATAAATACGGAGAAAATAATGAAAAAAGTAATACTTCTTTTTGCATCGTTAAGCGCTATACTTAACGCCCAACTTTTTATAAATGAAATTGATTATGATCAACCAGGAACAGATGCGAGTGAATTTATAGAATTGTCTGGCCCGGCAGGTTCTTATTCAAATGTAAACCTTGTACTAATTAATGGAAATAATAATTCTGAATATGGTTCTTATAATTTAGGCACAGTTACATTGAATGACGAGAGTCAAGGCTATGGATTTTATGTCATTGGAACGTCATCAATTCCAAATGTAGATTTCTCTTCCGGATTTCCATCAACAAACGCAATTCAAAATGGTGACCCAGATGGAATTGAGCTATGGGTAAATGGACAGTTAGTAGATGCAGTTTCTTATGAAGGAACTATGGATGATTCAGCTGGCGGGACTATGGAAGAAGCAACACCAAATGATTCTGATGATTTTTGGGAAGGTGGCGAGGGGTTATCTATAGGAAGATTAGGTGTTGA
>ERZ651768.3312-NODE-3312-length-10823-cov-27.739810_pt1 | contig 10823 bp, 10 predicted proteins | sample MGYA00514754_ERZ651768 | MGnify/ENA metagenome assembly ERZ651768 | reverse complement strand
ATAAATAATTTTAATACTAAAAATAAATATCAAACTAAAAAAGATAAAAGATAAAAAGGTGATTCTGTTTAATGAAACTTTTACAAGTTTAGTATCCTCGTTGTTAACAGTAATGTCAGACTCAGTGTAATCTTTAAAATAAAAGCCTTTTTTTTTAGACTCCTTATTATTATCTTCATCTTTCATTGGAAATTATCTTCCTGGCACTATAGGTATACCTAGAAAAACTTTAACGATTTGCAGTCCAGCCCAGTTTCTTGCTTTTTTTGATTTAAATATACTGTAGGGATCAGAGGAAAACTCCTTCAATTCATTCTTTTTTATTTCAATTTTTTTTGCAACTTGAAGTCTTACCACACCTGGCAACCTTTCAGGTGCCGAGTAAAGCTCTTGAAGTTTTCTCAGCTCAGTTTTTGTTGTTTCGATCTTTTTTGCAATTCGTAATTTTATCTTATCAGTTTTCACTTTGCTTTTTTTCTTAAAAGTTTTTTTATCTTTTTTTTCTTCTAACTTGGCTAAAGTTTTTACCTTTTTGTTTAATTGTCTAATTTGAGATTTTTTATAAAAAGAAAAGTCGGATTCTAAATATTCTTTTGCTAATCTTGATATATTTTGTGGGTTTGTATCATGCCATTTTTCTATCTTATCAGCTGTTGGCATATGACCTGGGTCACGTGATCGGGAAGGTCCCCAATCTCGTATCGGAAACATTCTGGGTGCAGTTATTTTATTTTCATTTGATAATTTTTGTTGTTTTAGTGCTTCAGACCAACCACGTCCCGAACCGTTTACCATCGTAGTTACTCCATGTGCTAGTTTCATATTATAAATATAATTCAGAGGAAGCTCTGGTGTACGAATATGTGTATGTAAATCAATTAAGCCTGGCATAACATACATCCCAGTAGCATCAATTATTCGATCACCTTTAGGGAATTTATCTTTAGGGCCTCTGCCAGTTAAACCATTATAAGAAATAATCTGCACTATACGATCATTCTCAATAATTATATCTGCCGGTCCATAGGCTGGACCACCATGACCTGGTATTATCATTGCATTTGCAATGACAAGTTTATTATAAGGACCTTTTCGTACGAGGTCTTGTTTATTTTCACCGCTGAATAAAACTGAAATAAGTATAATACTTGTTATAATAATTTTTTGTTTAATTGTGTTCTTACTCATTTATTCTCCTTTATTTGATCCAGAGGCGTTTCATTTTAGTAATACCATCTTCTTTGTCTTAACAAACTGATTTGCTCGAAGCTGGTATAAATAGACACCCGCACCTACAGGGTCACCATAATCATTAGTGGCATCCCACTTGATTGAATGGTAACCCTCAGGTGTATGAATGTCTTTAACTTCTGACCCTATCTAGGGGGGCTACTCGCTTCTTTAACGTATCTCCAAAACTCAGTCCTGCGTGACCAGGGATTCGCCACCATCGTCTCTTCAACGAGTTTACTGAATTCATTCCAGGATCCCTTTCCATGCACCTCTTCATACATGGTGACGAAACCAGTCCTTTCAAGATCGGCCCATTCGTAGAATCCAGTAGAATTGAGCCAAGTATCCCTGGAACCACCGCTCACGAGGCTAAAGACATTGAATAAGGCATCTGTCTTCTTGGCTTCGTGCACCTCCTTGATGTTCCTGCGCAATTCCATGTATTTCCCCCACATACCAGGCTTGACGTGAGAGAACCGCTGCCTTGCGAAGTTAGATGGCGGTGCATTCTCGCCACGACCGTTATAACTTAGCTCAGGGTCATACCGCCAGGTCTCCATGTTTCCCTGCTCCTTAATATAGGGATTGACGTTTTTCATCCAGTAATCGCGTTCTTTCTGAGCAGGAGGAGAGTCAAAGTCCGACCATGTAGTGCCAGCCTGTCCACGGACAAACTGCCCCTGGCGAGGACCATCCATAATTTCCCATGTAAAGAACCTTCGTGAACCCTCTTTGCTATTGAACCGCCTGGTCTTCTTACCCGCAGCTTCAATGAACTCGTCGCTCATACCGTCCTTAACTGTGATGTAGCGTACACGAATAATAATAGGCGAATCCTGGGCAGCAATGAACGTTGGCACCGCCATTAAAATGGCCAGGAATGTAATCAGGTTTCTTTTTATTGTATTCACAATGAACTCCTTTTTGTTCTGGTTAAGTCTTTTGGAATGGTTTTCCCTTTAAAGGGAATTATGGCCCTTGAGGAAGGATAGAGAATTATATATCAAATTTATTTTCATAAGCGTTTCAAATTCTTTATGGTATGTGGATCGCTATATAAAACTTACAAAAAATTATACAACAATGTGTGTCGGTCTTTTATAAACAAAAAAGCCCCCGTGAGGAGGCTTTTAAGTTGTAATAGTTGAAAGATAAAATTATTTAACCATAGTTCTGACTTCATCTGACCATCCGTCAGTATGTTTATCCCATACATCCAATAATAATTTCCTTAAACTACCCTCACCATTGTATTCCTCAAAAGCACGTCCGGTGCCAGGAGGTAACGCGTTAGGGCCTTCAAATTTCTCCCAACTTTGAAATGGGTACACCAAAGAGATATCCCTACGGTCAAATGTGCGAAATTCGTTTCTATAAACCCTGCGGGCAACATTACTGTTCATTTTTTCCAGTGTCTCTTTAATTAGTTTTATCGCGCCACGTACTGCTGGCATATCTTCAGACTTATTGTTAACATCAAAAGTGCGAATTAAAACATTCTCACCAACCGTTTCGTTGTTTGGATTGTAAGTTAAATCCTCATCGCGCAAAAAATATTGAATGTTATGGCTTCTGCCATATTTATCTACATTCATTTCCCAATCCTTAGTATGGGCTTCTCCTGCTGCACCATCCAAATCAGACCATTTTATTGGGCCCTTGACCCATACATATTGACCTGAATACTCGCCTGTCCAAACGAAAAATAAATATGCTTTAGGGCCGTTTACGCCATCATGATATTTCGCATTATGTTTTTTTACGCCTTGTACAAGTTTTGTGGTCTGACCATTAATAGGCTCAAGATAAATATTTTCAAATAAAATATAATCTTGAGCAAATAAGCTACAGCATGTAAGTAATGGAATAATGATTCCAATTAATCTTTTTAACATGATTTTCTCCTTCTAGTTTGGTTTTGGTAGAAAATTACAAAAAATTACCCAACAATGTGTCTGTCACTTTTGAACCCAGTGTCTGTAATTTTATCAGACAATAAATTGAACCGGATCAAACTTCAATTAAGATTATTGGGATATCAAATATGAAAATGTACCGCAGAGATTTCATCAAAATAATATCTGCTGCAGTAGGCTACTCGGCTCTGGGAGCTGGACTAATGGCGTCTTCAAGAGGTCAATCCACTTCTACCCAGAATTCTTTGGTATTTGATGCCATGGGAGAAATCCGTGATGTCTATCCTCGTAAATTAATCAAGGAAATCTTGGATAGCGGCCTAAATGCCATAACAGTCACACTCTGTGATCCTAAAACTTTTGAGCATGAAGCTTTTGAAGCTGCGAAAGATGGAATCTTGCATTATGATCGTCTTATTGCAAAATATCCCGATCTGTATACGAAAGCCATCAAAGTCTCAGATATTAACATATCCCGCCAGGAGGGCAAACTTGCTATATTTTATCTGTTCCAAAATTCTACACAGTTTAGCCGTGACTTGGACTTAGTTGATACGTTTTATGAACTGGGTGTTCGTTCAACGCAAATAACCTATAATTATCAGAATTGGGCAGGTGCTGGATGTAAAGAAAGGACAGGTGCGGGTTTGACATATTTTGGACTTGAGCTAGTTGAAAAAATGAATGAGGTTGGTATGTTGATCGACCTCTCTCACGCCAACATGCAAACCATGTCTGATACAGTTGATGCGTCTAAAGTACCGGTCATCGTTTCCCATACAGCCTGTGAGGCGGTGTATAAAAATGTCAGAAACACCACGGATGAAAACATGAGATTTGTTGCAAATAAAGGTGGTGTAATTGGCATATGTCAGATCAGACCGTTTGTGACAAATATTAGAAAAGGAGCTTTTGAACATTACCTAAACCATATTGAACATGCTATCAAAGTTGCCGGGATTGATCATGTAAGTATTGGCAGTGATCGTGATCACCGTGTGATTGAAATGTCTGATGAATATATCGCTGAACTAAAGCGGGAAGAAGGCAGCAATTTTGATACAAGCCACTGGCCTCTTTTCATAGATGAGCTTAATGGTCCTCGGCGAATGGAAGCGATTTGGGATGGCCTTAAAAAAAGAGGTTTCTCCGAACGTAAGCTTGAAAAAGTTATGGGATTAAATAACTATAGAATCTATAAAGAAGTGGTCGGATGAATCCCCTATGCATCATGACAAATGGGGTTATGAGACTGACTGAAGTGCTTCTATTGCGATACTGACTGCTGCTTGTACCGGTTCAATAACGGGCACTTGCAGTTCTTTCTCTGAGGGCTCCCTGTACGACGCCATCCCGGCGCAGCCAAGGATTAACACATCAGCTCCCAATTCGTCGATAAGACGACGGCCCTGATTGATAATTTTTTCAAAACTACTAGCATCGTTGGCAGCTTCATGAACCGAGATATCTAACGGCAACTCACCTGCCAGTTGTTCATCAAGACCAAGACCGTGCATGTAGGCCATATGCCTTTCGATGGACTGTTCTGATAATGCAAGAACACCAAATCTGCCCCCGGTTAATATCGCTTTCTCAATTGCGCTTCGCTGCATACCAAACACGGGTTTACTGAACAGTTCGTTACATTCAGCAAGTCCGGGGTCTGAATAACAAGCAATCACGTAGGCGTCGAATTTGGGTGATTTCGAGATTCTTTGTACGACCAGTGGTATAACGTTTGCTATATCTTCACCGGTTTCGATGCCAAAAGGCCCATCTTCAAGAGTGCAGCACTCAATTTCGGCCGAAGCGTTGAATAAATGAAGTGATTCCCTGAGGCCTTCTGTTACGCTCTCATTGGAATTCGGATTGATTACGAGGATTCGTGACATCAGATTTCGAGGTCAACGCCGAAGTTCTTATCCGGGTCGAGTTCCGGCGCCAGCCTGCCGGGCATGCCCGTGATCTCGGCTGTTTTGCGCGGCACAAACTCGCCAGCACCCCGAATGGCTTTCAGCTCGTTGCCTTCAACAATGACTTCGCCGCGCTGAATAACCGTGGTCGGCCACCCTGAAATCTCCATGCCTTCGTATGGCGTGTATTCCATATTGTCGTGCATATCTTCTGCTTTGACCACGCGCGTGACGTCAGGATCCCAGATTGCGATGTCCGCATCCCTGCCTTCAGTGATTGAGCCTTTGCAGTGGTCCAAACCATAGATTTTCGACACATTCGTGGCCGCCAACGCGACGAAATGATTCAAAGTGATGCGACCCTTAACGAAGCCCTCGGAAAATAGCAACGGCAGGCGCATCTCGATACCTGGCAGACCATTGGCTATTTGCGGGAAGCCCGGATTTGGACCTGCATGCAGTTTCCCGGTGTCATCATAACGATAGGGTGCGTGATCGGACGAGTAGACCTGGAAAGTGCCATTTTGTATACAGCGCCAGATTTTTTCCTGCGAAGCACGATCGCGTAATGGTGGACTGCAACAAAGTTTGGCGCCGTGCATACCCGGCAAATCCATTTGCTCCGCGTTCAAAAACATGTACTGCGGACAAGTTTCACCAAATACCTTACGTCCATCATAACGGGCTTTAGCGATTATCCGTGCGCCGGCCTCCGTTGATACATGCACAATCAGAATCGGTGCATCAAGGAATCCGGCAAGCGAGATCGCCCGGTTGATAGCTTCGGATTCGGCTGTTCTTGGATGACTCAGCGCATGATATTTCGGTGCGCTATGACCGGAGTCGATAAGCTTGCCGCTCATCCATTTGATCATCGCATTATTTTCGGCATGGATCATAGTCAACGCACCATGTTTTTTCGCGACCGCCAGAATATCCAGCATTTGTCCGTCATCGACAATCAACCGATCGTAGGTCATGTAGACCTTGAAGGAGGTAATGCCCCCTTCGATCGCTTTTGGCAATTCCTGATGCAGAACCGCATCCGTCGGGTCAGAAATGATGAGATGAAACGAGTAGTCAACAACAGACTTCGGCCCGGCCCGATCGTGATAAGTCTCGAGTACATCCTTCAATGACTGGCCTCGATGCTGTGCTGCAAATGGAACGATGCAGGTGTTACCGCCAAATGCCGCCGAAACGCTACCGGAGTAATAGTCATCCGATGTCATCAGCCCGCTGGAGGATTCCTGTTCGATATGGCAGTGCGCCTCGATACCACCGGGAAGGACATACTTTCCGCTTGCATCGATCTCGTGATCAGCATCGCCAAGTTTTTTGCCTATGGCGATGATCTTTCCATCTTTAACACCAATATCAGCGCTGAAGGTCTCCGCCGAATTGGCGACAGTCCCGTTACTGATCTTCAGATCAAAATCAGACATCTCAATCAAACGCCTCTGATCGATCCACTATCATAGCGAATCAGTCCATTTGTCATATTACTTGCAGGCTCGCTACTCATTACGAGTGTCCGTTTTCCCTTAATTCTAAGATCCATATTTACATAGCCTCCAGATTTTTTTCTACGCGACTAATCAGCCGCGTCAGTTCTTTCTGATCAATTGAGTTCAGCTTTAGCCCTGGCCCACGTACTTTCGGCGACGAAATTACACCGCGGCGGTGTAGTACTTCTTTGCGCAGGGCCAGTCCAAATCCAGGTTGCTGTTCATGCCTTACCAGCGGCAGGTAGGCGTCAAAGATATCCTCGGCCTTGTCGTGCTCGCCCGCCTGATATAATGCAACCATCGCAACAAGCATCTCGGGGTAGGCAAACCCGGTCATCGCGCCATCTGCACCGCGCGCCAGTTCCTGCGGCAGATATAGGCCACCATTTCCACAGAGAATCGAAACGCGACGCAATCCCTTGTCTGATGCTTGTCGCACTTTCGAGATCTTGTTCAGACCCGGACACTCTTCATGCTTCAGCATGACCAATTGGTCGAAGTCGGCAACCAGCCGGTTGAACAGTGGCACCGAAATCTCGGTTCCGGTAGCAAACGGATAATCTTGATAGCAGACCGGGATATCATCGCCGAACGCATCGAACGCCTGGCTGAAGTAATTGTAGACCTTTTCTTCGGTCCTCAAGCCGGCCAGCGGTGCAACCATAACCCCGGCAGCACCCCTATCCATACTTGACTTCGATAGATAAACAAGATTGTCAAGCCCGGCGTCAGATACGCCTACGATCACCGGCACTTTGCCTCCAACCCGCTTCATGATCCTGTCGAGAAAACTCTCGGACTCCTTGAGCGCCATTTTCTGCGCCTCGCCCATCATGCCAAGTATGGTTATTCCCGACACTCCTTTTTCTATGTAGAAGTCAACAAGCCGATCGGCACTATCCATATCGACTTCGCCATTATCGGTAAACGGGGTTGCCGAAATGATGTAAACACCACTCGCGGATTCATCTAGTTTGTGCGACGACATTGTTTTGATACTCCCTTAAGTTATTGATTTGCCATTCGTACATATTGTTTGCTCGCATCCGTGCTGGCCGTTGCGAACCGGTTTTCTCCTGAAAGGTAATCCTTCATCAATGTCATGAAGACACCAGACAGGATCAATAATGCTACGAGGTTAGGCAATGCGCTGGCCGCCACGGATATGTTCGCAAGCGCCCAGAGCTGATCAACATTGATAATACCGGCAAATACTACGCCGGGCAAAAAATAAACCCACTTCACGTAGCGGAACACGTTTTCCCCGAACAGGCTCACGACTGCAGTCTCGAAGTAAACGAAGAACCCGATCTGGGTTGATAAACAGAACGTCAATATCGCGATTGAAATAAACGCATTGGTCAATTCAGGCGAATAATATGTTGCAAATGCATCCAGCAACATCTCGATACCGGTGTTGCCATTGGCAAGAACACCGGATGAAAGAATGATAAATGCCGTAATCGTGCAGACCACGGTGGTGTCGATAAATACTTCTGCCGCACCCCAGAGACCTTGTCTGAACGGGTGCGATGTTTCCGCGTTTGCATGCACCATTGGAGCTGTCCCTAGCCCTGCTTCGTTTGACAACATACCACGCGCCATACCCATCTGAATCGCCGAAAGGACGGCGGCGCCCGTAAATCCGCCAACGGCCGGCGCCGGTGCCAACGAAAAACGGAAAATTTCTCCGATCACAGAAGACAGTTGCGACGCGTTTGCTATCAGAATGACAATACCACCGGCCAAATACATCACGGTCATAAAAGGAACAAGCGCTTCGCAGAAACGTCCGATTCGACGCACGCCGCCTATTGCAACTGTCGCCGTAACAATAGCCATCACGCCAGTGACCAGGTAGGGGCTAATGCCATAGCTTGCATTAAACGCGCGTCCAACGGTATGCGCCTGCAGCAATGACGAACTAAAAAAACAATTAATTGTAACGCCGATGCTGAAGAGCACAGCAAGGGACTTCCAGCCCAGGGCCTTGTTGATGTAATACATCGGCCCACCGTGGGTGTGCCCATTCTCATCGACGTCACGATAGTGAACACCAATCGTGACTTCGGCCATTTTCGTAATCATGCCGAAGAAAGCCAAAACCCACATCCAGAAGATCGCACCGGGGCCACCGATGGAAAGTGCAGTCGCAACGCCAGCCATGTTGCCCATGCCAACCGTGCCCGCCAGTGATGTCGTGGTCGCCTGGAAGGGTGTTATTCGTTCCTTACTTTGATTGCTACTTCGATCGAACATGCGCCCGAAGGTATTGCGCAGTATGTATACAAAACTCGACACCTGGAAAAATCGGGTGCGAATGGTCAGGTAAACTGAAACGAAGGCGATGAAGATCATCGTCCACGGGCCCCACATCAGATCACTGATACGTGTGATCAGTTTCAGGAAAACGTCATACATTACTGTTCTTTCAATATCTTTAACAGCTCTTCATTATCCGGAACATCGTTAAATACATCCCATTCTATATAATATCCTTCGGGATCATAGCCGACAAACGCACGGTATTCTGGGCTCCCATCTTCAATCTTTCTGGAACGCATCTTAATGGCTTCGTGGGTGCTGGCGTAGGCGTACCAATCATCGAGACGATCCGTCCAGAACGACATGGTTACGGCCTTCTGTTCCGTGAAATTATGCATGCCGCGTTGTTCGTCGACCAGACCAAAATATCCGGACGGTGAAATGGGATAGATCTTCGCCCACCCCTGGTCCACGATCAGATCGAAGCCCATCACGTCCTCGTAAAAACGCTGAATACCTTCCATATCCTTGTAATAGAACCAAACCACAGTGGCCTTAAAACCAAGCCCCGGCGGGACGGTTGTATTCTGATCGTTGGGTGGATAAATGGTGGGCGATTTATCCAGTACGGGACTCAACTTTTCATTTTCCTCATGAATGTTAAACCGTTCGAATTCAAGGAAATATCCTTCGGGATCAATTGCAACAAAGCCATGATGAGGCCGTCCTTCTTTGGGGTTGTAAGGAGCCTTGATCTCGACATCCTGTTTCTCGATATAATCAAACCACTCATCCAACTGATCCGTAATCAGGGCAATCGCCACGCTCTTGGGCTCACTGGACTTGTGCATCCCTTTGGTTTCATCAACCAGTGTTATGAATGAGGTCTGAGCGACTTGGAGAATCTTGGCAAACCCATAATCTGCAGCAACGTTCAACCCTAATGTCTCGGTATAAAATTTGGTCGCCCGAGCAAGGTTAGAATAATAGAAAAAAACATTGCTGGCCGTCATACCAAAATCATTCATGGGATTTATGTGCATAGAGTTCTTATCCAGGAGCATTGTATCTTTTCCTTGGTATTTTCCTTTTGCATTTTGTTTTCCCTCATTCTGTATTCTTGAAGAGCATGATGCCAGAAATAGGGTGAGTATCAATAGCGGTAGTAATAGTTTATGCATTTAATTCTTCACTCTCTTATCAACCAATTTAATCGCGTCAATCTAACAAAAAATACCATGCAAACAAAAAAGCCCCCGTGAGGAGGCTATTTGAGCCAGAGGCGTTTCATATGGAATTATAAATCCAATTCTTTTTTAAGTAATTCACGAAGGTCGGAAACTCTCTTCACGATACTTTCGTATTGACGTAATTGATGTTCGTGATACCATAATTTATGAGAAGCATAAAATCGCAATTTTTCAATGTTTGGTAATTTGGTCAGATTTATTTTTGGGTAGAGTGCAAATACTCTATTTTTTTCCCTCCATTCTTTTTCACCAGACCAATATAATTCATTACCATAGTTTGATAGGAACGGAACAATTTCTTCATAGGTATAGTCCCATGTATTTCTATCCATATAATCTGACCACTCCAAGGAAGAGTTATAAGAGTGCAATTTTCTAATAAGAATTTCATTTTTAATTAGATGCATTTTACCAGAATTTTTTAATGAGTTATACTCCTCTTTATTATGGCCAAACCACGTTGCAATTAACATAGCTGATATATCTTTTTCGATAGAATCATTAATCATCGAAAAACTGGGATTCTTATCACACCACGTTATAACATTTTTAGATCCCTTTATTGCTCTTTCATATGCTTTTTGATTCCACGCACCATCTGAAGAATCACTTCTAAGATTATGATATAACCTAGTAAGTATCTCTTCATTTTGTTCACGCGATTCATTTTCTTTGATATTACTATCGATCCAAAGAGAGCCAGAAAGTCCTAATAGAACAGCAATAAATTCAATACCT
>ERZ651768.3311-NODE-3311-length-10823-cov-38.581705_pt1 | contig 10823 bp, 7 predicted proteins | sample MGYA00514754_ERZ651768 | MGnify/ENA metagenome assembly ERZ651768 | reverse complement strand
CATAACATAAATCGGTTTGAATTACAAGGAAGTGGGAAGATTGTGGAGGGTGTCTGATTGTGAAGAATTAGTGGGAGTTACTCACAGGAGATGATGAGTGTTGGTTTTAGGGGCCTTGCGCACGTGTAGTGGTTTTTTCGTGTAGTCTATACCAAAAGAAACAGCGAAAAAGCTCTTCCGAGCGGAAATGGTGAATGAGCTGTTAAGAAACAAAGCACAGCGATTTATTGTATTTTTACCTCTATAATACCCCATGTCTTTATCTCATCAATGGTTAGTTCTAATTTTTGGCCTATTACATTTGGAGTAATATCTGAAGGTAATTCATCGGGTCTGTGAATATATATTTTATATATACTTCCTTTAATAAAACCAGAATCAATATTAATGTGTAAATTTGTTTTACTTGCTATTGAATCTGTAGAATTATCATAATTTCTGTTAAGCAAATGAAAAATGTATGAAGCTTTATTATTCTTTTTATTTTTACGAGGAACAATTGAAATATTACTATTCGTAGGTGTGGTCGAAACTTTAGATGTCAACATTTCTTTAATACCACTTAAATCTGATATATCTTTTTTTTTACTTCCTAATTGATTAATTATTTCTAATTGTTGACTGGTAAAGTATTGTATATCTGAATTAACAATAATCACGTCATATAGATTTAATTTATTTATATCAAGATCATTTTTACCCCATCCATCACCTGCAGAAATAACATCAAAAGGGATATTATTTTCAATTAGATCCTTCATTGCATTGTAAATAGCATCGCTAAATGCTAATCCTGCTTCAGGGGAATATATTAATGCTGTTTTTGTGTTTGGATCATAATCGTCAAATAAATTATTGTTTTTACCAATAAAATCATACAAATCATCATAATGGGTTTCATTATCTGTTTTAAACCAGTGTGAATTTCCAGAACTGTCATAAGCCCATTCATTAATCGGTACCATAAAAATTGCACCATAGGCATATGCTTGTGAAATCCACATGCGGACCTGTTTAGGTCTGTTATTTTGAATGATTGTGATCCAATCCGGACTTGGCAGTGCATTGCAAACAATTCCATAACCTGCTGATTCTGAAATTTTATAGCTTAATATTGGCTTAAATGGATTATAACCTGAGAAATCTACTCCCTGTTCTAATTCTTCGGTAAAAAATTCTACACCACTTACAAAAGTACTTCTATAAGGATCCTTAACTGGAGAAGATGTACTAAAATATATTTTTTTATCTGAAAATGTTTTTGCGTACTCTACTAATTCAGATACTAAATTACCAATACTATAATGATGAAAGGCAAACCAATCTTTTATTAAAGGAGTATTATTTAAATTCCAGTAATATCCACCCCAGTTTGTTGATGTTGGAGAATAACCTTTGTTCACAAGAAATGTCTTGTAATTAAATGTTGATATATCTGTAATGCCTTTGTCTAATAATTCAGGTTTTGAATATTTTTCACCCATATATGTTTTGAATGCACCTAAACTGAAACTAGAAAAATCACCACCATAAGATTTAGCATTAAGTGCTGAAGATGTTTGTGCATCAATCATTATGTAATCTGGATTCGCTTCCAGAGAGGAATTTATCTGGTCCTTTAACCATTCAATATAATAAGCAGAGTATGAGCTAGTCCAATAGAAGTCAGGGAACCATGGGTAATATATTTTATTCCCATAAAAATCCAAACTTGCTTGATCGGTATGATTTTGTTCTTTAGTTTCAAGAAAACTTGTCAAATAATTTCTCCCTGCATCAAATTCAACTCTTGCTTGGCATTTAGCTCCATAACTGTGACAAGTTTCTAAATCTGTTTTCCAAGTAGAATTTGGATAACTCCATCCCTTACTAATCCAGCCAACATGAGTCACATTAAACCGTTCATATTTTGATTCATCTGCTGCTCTTGACACAAAGATTGCTGAATGTTCGATTACATCCGTTGTGGGAATGGCACCATGTTTTTCCCCACTTTCGAGTTCATCTTTCAGGAAACAACCTCCGAGAATTAACACTACTCCAAGGAACAGGACAATGATGACTTTAGTTTTGTATCGCAAATTCTCCAAATCATCCTTGATATCTAATATTTAAAGATATTCTTAAAAGTTACACACTTAAACAATTCAATAAGACAGATTATTGCCACCCGTAACATTCTCACCAAATCCAGTATATCCGTAATAGAACCTAGTCCACTGATGACAAGGTTTTTTGAGAGCCCAAAATATACTATCATTTGGAAGATTTTACAAGAATTGGGCAGGTTGTGTGTGGTCACTGACTGTGAAGAATTAGTGGGAGTTATTCACAAGTGATTATGTGATTGACCTTGTGTGGAGTATTGAGGTTTGAAGTGGTTATTGTTAAATTTTTTTTGTTAATTTTGCTATCTCTTTAATATGTGAAGGTCTTATTTCGCAACAACCACCTAAAATTGTTGCACCATTTTTCATAAATTTTTTTACATATTCATAGAATTTAGATTCATTTAAATCAGTGTTTATTCCTAAAACATTTATTCGATTTCCTCGGTTGTTTCCCTTTATTAAACTTAATCCTGTTGATGAATCAAATTCATATGAATCTCCGGAGGCTACTGCATAATCTTCAGGTATTTTTTTAAATGCATTTAATTTAAATCCATATGGTATATCCAATTGTTGTAAATCTTTAGAAACTGCTTCATAGGCTTTAGGAGAAATACAAGCCATAATAACACCGAGCCAGTTTTTATTTTTATATTTTTTAACTACATTGGTAATTTTTTCACCAGAAGGCAACAGACCATTATCTCTCAGATGAATTCCAACTAGGACAGGTAAATTAAATGATTCAATCATCTTAAGTGCAATTTCACACTCTAATCCACTGCTAATGACATCGAGATATAAAAAATCAATTCCTTGCTTAAGAAGTTTAGCTTGGTCGTAAAAATTTTTTTCTATAAAATCTAAGTCTTCTCCTAAATCAGCACTATAGGTTGTATTTTGATTGGGTAAACTTCCTGCAATTAAAATATCTTTTTTTGAGATATCTCTCGCTCTTAATGCTAATTCAACAGCTTTAGTATTTATTTTTTCAAAATATTTTTCACTATCATTTTCTATCAATCTTAATCTTCGAGCAGTAAATGTTGCGGTAACTATAACTTCAGCTCCAGCATTTATGAAATCTAAATGAGCATCTATAACCATTTGATGGCAATCTTTGTCAATTAATGCTTGAGCAGACCATAATGTACCTTTTGGTTTTAACCCTCTATGAAGCAATTCTTGCCCCATACCTCCATCTAAAATTCTTGTTTTATTAAAAAAATCCTTATCCATAAATGTTATAAAAATAATTTAATTTTTCTTTGGTGTTTAAGTAGAACCCAATAAATAACACGAATCGAATTGATTTACAAGATTTGTTTTACAAGAATTGGCGATTTTACGGAGGGTGTCTGACTCTGTGAAGAATTAGTGGGGGTTACTTGGAGGTTGTCTGACTCTGTGAAGAATTAGTGGGAGTAACTTGGAGTTTCTCTGACTTGTGAAGAATTAGTGGTGGTTACTCACAGGAGATGATGGGTTTATTCTGTAAAAGTGACCGAATTGAGATTATTTGATGTTCCAGAAGTCCTATTGTCCCAAGAAATTCCATCTGATGAAGTGAGGATGTTACCGTTATAACCTACTGCCAAGAATTTACTGTCCACGTAAGTAACTCCCATAAGATGCTCTGATGTGCCTGAAGTCCTAGAAGACCACGAGGTTCCATCCGATGAAGTGAGTATTTCCCCTGAATTTCAAAAACTAAAACGTAGTCCCACACCAAGGCCTCCTGGATGAGCGAAAGTATAAAAGCGAGTTTTAGTATTCAGGTAACTCACTTTTCGTGGCACCGCGTGATGTTTTTGAGTGTATTCATTCCAATCGTCAATTGCTTGAGTTGGAGCTGTAATTGTTTTCAATTCACCGGTAAGAATGCCCATTGAGGCATTAATAGCGCCGTCTTGTTTGGGAGTTTCCCTGTGGTCTCCAGTATCATTAGCAATGGCCAAGCCGCCTAATATATTCAATACAGCTATAAAGACGTGTGAAAACAAAGATGTTTCTTGCTTCTCACGTCTGGCGGTAGAATGAAGAAGCATCTCGGCTTTCAGCAGTTTAACTTTTCGTTCCTCCAGTGTCCGCTCAGGAAGACTACTTAATTTCTCGGCGGCGGTATGAGCGACAATGGGATTGGTTAACATACTGAAAACTCCCAAAGTCGTTTTGATCAATCCCACACCAGCATCGAATTTATCTTTATTATCCTCTGTTGTTGTATAAACACCAAGTTGGGTGATGTTACCCAAGCTAAAAAAACCCAGCCACCCATAATACCAATACTTGGCATGCTGAGATCCTTTTTCCAAATGAAGTTGAATGAACTCGATTCTCTGGGAAACTTCATTGTCGCCTAATGATTCTTCTTCAACTGGGAAAGCGGCGGAGGTTAAAAAAGTTATGAAGATTATGAGAAAAGAAATGATAAAGTTTCGCCATTTTCGATTCCTGTTGGACGGGTTTTGGTTGTGTTTGGATTCCTTTGTTATCACTTTCAATTAACGGTCATATTACTTGGCGGCAACTCCCCCTTTTGGGCGTCCCTTTAAAGTTTTTAATACACCTGTGAATAAAAGCCAGTTTAAAGTCTTTGCTATTTGGTTGGTTTAATCGAAGATCATTCCCCATATTGTTTGTATCATTAGATTGATTTTGCGCCACGACCACCCTTCATTAACGGCGGGTTCTCCAGCCAGATACGTGCCTACGATTTCAACGCTTTTCCATTCTTCTGGTGGTATCTTTTTAATGTTTCTAGAGAGAACCGTGAAATCAGCTAGTTTACCCACCTCCAGGCTTCCTCTGGTGTCTTCTTCAAATATTTGCCAGGCGGCATTGATTGTAACCGCTTTAATCGCATCATCCACGGTGATCGCTTCGTCATGTCCGAGTACATACTTACCAGAGCGTGTTTTTCGAGTCACTGCAACACGCATCATTCTAAGGACTCCGATCGGAGAGGAGGGAGAATCTGTATGTATAGTAAATCGGTGGCCAGCCTTTTTTGCAGAATTGATTGGCATAAAGCGTGAGGCTCTTTTGGGACCGACAATCACTTCTTTTAAAGCATCACCATAATAATAGATATGATCAATATAGAAACTTGGAGTCACTCCAAGACGAAACGCACGTTTTAGTTGCTCACTGGTTACTAAAGCATTGTGCTCCATGCGGTGTCTGTAATCTTTTCGGGGAAAACTTTGTTGTGCCTCTTCAACTGCATCCAAAAATTGCTTTGCAGCCCGCTCTCCTTGAACATGAGCTGCAATTTGCCATCCCTCTTTATGAAATTTATTGATTAAGAAAAAAAGCCTTTCATCATCATAATTTAGGTGTCCTTTTTTACCAGACTTTATGCCTAATTTGTTGCGGGTAAACTCGTTGTCGAGATAGGGTTCCTTCATAGCCATCCCACCTGCATAAGGAGAGCCATCAATCCAGAATTTTGGTCCCAGAACCTTGAATTGATGATTACCATGAGTAGGTTTGAAATCGGTCTTTTCCAGTCTATCAAACAGAGGATAAGTGAAAACTCTGACCGGTGCATTTGGATGTTCAGCAACTTCTTGAAGAGATTGAATGTGTTTGGGAATGATGGGCTGCAGACCAGGAGCAACAATGGTGGTATAACCGGCTTTTGAGTAAGTTTCCATTTGCTTGGTCAATAGATAGACATAAGCAGCCCTTGGATATTTTGGTACTGCATCTGAAATTTTTGCCATTGCACCAACTTCCACAATGAGTCCAGTCAACTCACCATTTTCATCTTTGTCAAAATATCCTCCCACAGGGTTAGGAGTATCTTTAGTGATTCCGGCCGCCTCAAGTACCAAACTGTTAGCAAAACCTGAATGGATAGTTTGTGAAATGATGAACAAAGGGTTCTCTGGTGCCATTTGATCCAATTCCTTTAATGTTGGAGCTTCCAGATTTCGGAGAATTGCCGGATCCCACCCATAGGCAATTACCCATTCCCCACTATCTTTTTCTTCGATTCCTTTTTTGAGACTTTCCATCACCTCTGCTTGATTCTTATGATTGAACCCTGAAATGTCGATGGTTTCGGCCGTCTTTGCGGATAGAATTGGATGAGTATGAATATCGATAAAGCCCGGTATCAGCGTATTTCCTTTAAGATCAATGACTTTTGTATTAGATCCTTTATATTTTGATACCTCCGTTTCACTCCCAATCGCCTGTATCTTTCCATTATGAACAGCAACGGCCTTGGCCTCAGGATTTTTATCATCGACGGTTATGATATCTCCTCCTAAGAATATTTTGTCTGCTTTATTTTTCTGAGCATGTATTCCCTTTTCTCCAAAAATTATTAAAGAACATACAATAAAAGATAGAGCTATCCTTCTTGCCAATAAATATTTACTAATGAGTCTGAATTCCAATTTAATGTTCTTTTGTTGACACATTTCAATCATAGGTTAGCGGAGAATTAATGAGAAAGATTCCCAGCTAAAACCCTATTAGTTACAATCTAATCTAATGTATAACATCATTTTGTGTTTTTTACAAGAATGAGGGCGTTAGGTTGTGGTGGGGGCGTCTGACTGTGAAGAATTAGTGGGGGTTACTTGCAGGAGGTGCTGAGATACTTGGGACTCAAAAATTCTATTCCTGTAACAGGATTTACTGAGGAGAGAGGGCCCGGTAAATCAACCCTGCAATTTCACTCTCAAGCGGAAATGAAAGCATCCCCATCACCGTGTAACCCAGCAACCAGGGCATCAGGTAAAACCGCAGCATGTAAAAAAACCAGGCGACATAGAGCGGAATCAGAGCAGGCAAGAGAAAGCCCGGAGTGACTGGAGCAACAAAACGGAGCAAAGGATTGGTGGAGCGGACAAAGAAACGCATGAAGAAAAAGGACGAATCTTCAGGAAGGAAAAAACCCATCGCCGTTCGTCCGATCAGTGTCCACATCACTACCCCGGAGACATAATCCAAGGCAATGACCCAAAGCGGAAAAACTTCCGACACAGGGTCCATCGATACAACTTCATCTAAGGAGTTAAAAAATTCCCCGGGGCAGGAACCCCGGGGAAAATCAAGTTTACAGAATCAGTGAGATGCCGAAAGAACGGTCTCACCCTTCGGATATCTGACATCATCAACCATCTTCTGGGTCGCTTCATCAGGTTCTTCGGTGGCAAGGCTGACCACAATCATGGTCACCAGGTTAACAGAACAGCCGATGATCCCAAATCGGAGGTGATCAATACCCAACCAGGGTTCCATTCCTCCCCAATGCACCATGTAGAGATACCAGGTTCCCGAAAGGAATCCCATAAACATTCCTGCACAGGCTCCCTGACGATTGGCCCGTTTCCACCAAACACCCAGAATCAGAGGAAAGAACAATCCCGACATGGCAAAGTCGAAGGCCCAGGCAACCGCACCAAGGATGCTGGTCAATTTCAGACTTGCAACAAAGGAACCTGCGGCTCCAAGGACTACCAGCAAGATACGTGCAGCAATCAACCTTTTGGCGGTTTCTGCGGTTGGATCTATGATCTTGTAGTAAAGGTCATGGGAAAGAGCATTGGCAATTGCCAGTAGCAAGCCATCGGCTGTCGACATCGCAGCTGCCATTCCACCCGCCGCAACCAGTCCTGAAATTACATATGGAAGTCCTGCTATCTCAGGGGTCGCCAGGACCACGATATCCCCACGCATAAAGAACTCGTTGATTTGCAGGATTCCATCCCCGTTGCTGTCGGATATTGCCAGAAACCCGACCGTACTCCATTTCTGGATCCAATCGAGGGCATTCACATCGGCAATTGCTTTACCAATAATTCCTGATGCCAGGTTCGGATCAAGGATCTGAAGCTTGGTAAAGGTCGCCAGAGCTGGTGCGGTGAAATACAGAAGGAATATGAAAAACAATGACCATGCCACTGAACGTCTCGCACTCTTCACCGAAGGGGTGGTGAAGTAACGCATCAGAATGTGCGGAAGAGACGCCGTACCGGCCATCATACAGAAAGCAAGGGTCACGAATTTCCAGGCCTCCATTACACCGCCGGCCGCCACGAATGGAACAGTCAGCGCCTTGAGGCCGGCAAAAGACTCCGTCGGTTTGAGCACCCCCACCTGATGCAACTGCTCTAGTTCCGTGACTCTTTGCACCGCATCACCATAGACCAGTTGCGGGATGAGTCCGAAATCCTGTTTGTTGGACATCCAGATAACCGGGATAAGATAAGCGATGATCAGGACGATGTACTGAGCAACCTGAGTCCAGGTGACAGCCCTCATCCCACCGAGCATAGAGCAGAGCAAAATCCCGAATAATCCGAACCAGACTCCAACTTCGAAAGGAATCTGTAGGGCCCTGGCTGCAATCGTTCCGGTAGCATTGATCTGTGCTGTCACGTATGTGAAGGACGCCACGACCAACACGATCACGCCAAACAACCGTGCCAGATTTCCTCCATAACGGGTTCCAATAAAATCCGGTACCGTATAGCAGCCGAATTTACGCAGATAAGGTGCCATCAGAGAAGCCACCAAAACATAGCCTCCGGTCCAACCCACCAAAAAGGCGAGATATCCATGACCGCCAAAATAAATCCCGCCGGCCATTGCGACAAAAGAAGCTCCGGACATCCAGTCCGCTGCCGTAGCCATCCCATTGAACAAGGCTGGGACCTGACGTCCTGCCACATAATAGGCTTCCACCTGCATCGTCCTGGAAAGCCAGCCGATTCCCGCATAAACCACAACGGTAAATGCGATGAACAGAATTCCAATCGTCTCGGCACCTAAACCCATCTGTTCAAGGATTGCCATCAAGATGATGAAGGCAATGAAACCACCCGTGTACAGTCCATAAACTTTGGGCAGCATTTCAATAAAGGGCTTTTTTTCTTGTTCCATATTTTCTCTCCTTATTCGTCTTCTGCTAAGCCATATTTTTCATCAATCTTCTCCTGCTTGGTGTTTAACACCACAATCAGGACAACAAAGATGGCAAGTGAACCCTGTGCGGCCATGTAAAAGCCGAAGGGCCACCCAAAGAATGTAAATGAGTTAAGGGAATCCGCGAAAAAAAAGATTCCTATCGAAAAAATGAACCACAGGATTAAAATCTTCGTGGTCAGGCTACGTGTTTCAGCCCAATGCTGGGCAATATCACTCATGATCGCTCCCATCTGGTCTCTATCCAGGACCAAGGCGGCGATGAAAACCTCCCATCGATTCATTTCAGTGGGAAAAATTTCACCGCTTGTTTAAATTGCACTTAGAATATTAGAAGTTGATTGTTTTTGCAACTATAAGATATTAGAAGTGTTGTTTATAAAAGTAAGTATTGTATTAGAAGTTGATTGTTTTTACAATAATTTTATGAGAAATTGGTTGACAAATCTGTTTGGAACGGCTTTTTTGCGCTTTTTTTCATTTAAATGATCATATGAAATGTTCAAAGGATTGTTAAAACTTGTACTTCCATTAATAAATTTTTTAGGGCGGCAAAATCGGATTGACGAGATTGAATCCCTCAGGTCTTTTGTTTCAAGCCGGTCCAGTTATGTGGCGCAGGTCAGTCTTTATGGATACCTCAAAGCCCGGGCCGGTACGCGGTATGTTTCTCTGATCAAGGAACCGCTTTTCGCATCCTCTATGAAAACCGCGCGTGACCGGATTTTTTTTGCCTGCCTGATGGATTTGACCCTCCATGTGCTCAAAACAATTCATGCCCGAAAAAAACAGAATTTTCAAAATTTAGATCCATTTACCCGTCAATTTTTTATCCAAACCCTGGCCAAAGCCCCTGAAGAGGTTTTTGAAAGCCTGGAACGCGAGGAAGTCATCCTGGAGTTCGAGAAACACTTGAGTAGACATAACTGGTCCGGTACTGATGATTCCCATGAAGCTTTTTCCGGAAGCCGATCTACCATGTTGGAATGGGCACCGGTTGTGGAAGAATTCAAGATCCAGGACGAGGAAATCGTCTCGAATTCGATTCATTTCAAATGGCTGCGGGTCTGCCAGGAATTTGAAAAACTGACGGACTTTGAAAAGATCCGGCTTGAAGCGGATCCAGATCTTCCTGATCTAGAGAAAGAAGTCCCGGAAGGTCCGAATTGGGGTCTATAGTGGACCCAATAAATGAGACAATGTGCTAAGGTGTATTTTCAATTAAAAAAGGAGTATAGTGGACCCCAAAAATGAGACTAACTACTTTATGTATTGATGGGCGGCCCCCAGACTCTCCCCGTTTATTGGTCCAGGCATTGGAATTATCTGCAGGAAAAACCAATGAAGACAGATTTTATTATAGCTGTTCTGCTGATTGCAGTTGGAACTTATCTCATTCGCGCAGTTCCGTTTGTACTTAGTTCAAAAAAGGAAACAGGAAAGAAAAGTTGGCATCAAATCAATCTCTTTTTTCAACTGATGGGTCCCTCGATGATTGCCGCATTGCTGGTAGTTTCTGTTGCATCTCCACTAAAAACACAAGATACTTCGCAGTTGATTAATGTTGCAATGGGCTTTTCAGGAGTAGGAGTGAGTCACTGGCTGTGGAATAATTCCGGAATCAGTGTACTTGCAGGAGTTATTTGTTTTACTACTGCACTGTTGTTTTTATAGCCACTGAAATTTCCGGAATTTTGGGTGTTAGCAAAAAAGCTTATTCTTCCGTTTCCGGTAAATCAAAACTCAAACGTCCCAATTTTCCTGCCC
>ERZ651768.3309-NODE-3309-length-10826-cov-2.981580_pt1 | contig 10826 bp, 9 predicted proteins | sample MGYA00514754_ERZ651768 | MGnify/ENA metagenome assembly ERZ651768 | reverse complement strand
GCTTATAACTGCAGATAGTGGGTCTATATTCTTAGATGGAAAAAACATCACTCATCTTCCTATTCATAGACGAGCAATGATGGGGCTTGGCTATCTACCGCAAGAAGCATCAATATTTCGAAAACTTACTGTAGAACAAAATATTCTTGCTATCTTAGAAACACGGCCAAATCTATCAAAAGAAGACCGAGAGCAAGAATTGGATAAATTATTAGAAGAGCTCCATGTAGGTCATGTTAGATCAACAATGGGTATTAGTTTATCTGGGGGAGAACGAAGGAGAGTAGAAATTGCCAGAGCCTTAGCAGCAAACCCACAGTTTGTGTTATTGGATGAGCCTTTTGCAGGAGTGGATCCAATTTCAGTGCTTGATATTCAACGTATCATTAGACATTTATGTGATCGCAATATCGGTGTGCTGATAACAGACCATAACGTACGAGAAACCCTCGGTATATGTGGAAGAGCCTACATACTGAATGAAGGCGCTTTAATTGCTTCTGGAACACCTGAAGAAATCTTGCAAAACCAGCACGTCCGAGATGTCTATCTTGGTAAGGAATTTAGGCTTTGAAACAACAAGCGAAAAAACAAACTGACCTGGAAGAATTAAGAGAAAGACTTAATTCTGGCGAGATGCAGCCAGTCCGAACGCTAATGGGTAGCTTACATCCAGCTGAACTCGCACGATTGATTGAATCTCTACCTCTTGAAGAAAGAACGATTGTCTGGGAAATGGTTGATACCCAACTGGGCGGTGAAATATTAGTCGAAGTTTCAGAAGAGGTACGCGATGGTTTAATCGAAGGCATGCAAACTCAGGAGTTAATCGATGCCATTGAGGGTATAGAAGTTGATGACCTTGCAGATTTAATTGCAGATCTACCAGAAACATTAACACAAGAAGTTTTAAAATCTCTTGGTCACCAAGACCGAGAAAGGCTTGCCCAGGTTTTAGCATATGATGAAGACACTGCCGGCGGATTAATGAACATTGATATCGTTACTGTGCGACCTGACGTCACCATTGAAGTCGTAATGCGACATCTACGAAACCAAGGAAAAATTCCTGATGGAACGGATTCAATATTCGTTGTTGACAGAAATAATAAATATCAAGGCGCACTAAAACTATCTAGATTACTAACGAATAATCCTGAAACCCCCGTAGCAAAAATAATGTCACAAGATATTGAACCCATTCCTGCTGATGCTCCATCCGAGGAAGTGGTATGGGAATTCGAAAACAGAGATCTTATATCAGCACCGGTAATAGATTCAGATAATCGACTCGTCGGACGCATCACAGTCGATGATATTGTTGATGTCATTCGTGACGAAGCAGAACACTCACTGATGGGTGCAGTAGGACTTGACGAAGAGGATGATATGTTTGCTCCTGCAACTAAAAGCGCTAAGAGAAGAGCACTTTGGTTGGGAATAAATTTGTTAACAGTACTGCTGGCGGTATCGGTAGTTGATATTTTTAAAACAACTATTGATCAACTTGTTTTGTTAGCAGTACTGATGCCAATTGTCCCTAGCATGGGTGGAATTGCAGGCACACAATCTTTAACCATTATGACAAGAGCAATTGCGCTAGGACAAATTGACAAAACCAATGCTTTGGGTATTTTCAAAAAAGAAATTCTCGTAGGTATACTTAACGGTTTCCTGTGGGCATTGGTGGTATCTCTTTTTACCTATTTATGGTTTAAAGATTGGCGGATCGGATCGGTTATTGCTGGAGCAATGTCCATAAATCTTATCGTTGCAGCTGCGGCAGGTTTTGGTATTCCCCTTATCCTGAAAAGAATGGGAACAGATCCAGCGCTTGGTGGCGGTGTTGTTTTAACAACCATTACTGATGTAGTAGGTTATTTCTCATTCCTGGGATTAGGCGCCATATTTTTACTCTGAAAAATAGGGTTTTTATTTTTCATTTGTAACTCTGATATTTAGCCAATTTGGTATAAATAATCGGGGCACATCATTTCCAAGTATAAAATCCAGTAAGTTATTTTTTACTGCCATAGCGTCTTTAAAGCCAAGCTCAATCAGGGAATTGGTATAAAGCTGCTCAAAAAGCAAAAAACTTATTAATTGGTCCGTCCCCCGATGATTCTTACCCCCCACTCCTCTAAAGAGAGCTCTGATTGGCAGAGGCAAGGTATGACGACATTCATGAGCAAGATCACGTAGATTTTTACTGGGTGCAACAACCATGGTGTCGATGGGGTGAATATCTTTGTCATTTATTGATTTATTTTCCGATGATAATTTATCCACCAAAAAATTAATCCTCGTGATTTGCTCTAGATCAGAATAAAGCCCATCCATAAAAAGAGTATCAAGCATATATCCAGCAATTTGGGGAAACGTAGGTGATAAAATTTGTGATTTCTCTTGAACTAAATGCTCATTATTTTTGCTGCCCTCGTTATTCACCCCAATGACTAGGATTCGATTAGCGCCAAGATGAATTGCCGAACTCAACGGCGTCGCTTGGCGCATTGCACCATCACCATAATATAATCCATCGATAAGGACCGGCGGGAAAATTAAAGGTAGCGCAAGACTTGCCATTAAATGATCAAGATTCAAGGAACATCTAACACCTTCTCTTCGAGTCCTTGACCATTCTTCGGTTCTTTGATTGGCTTGAAAAAATGATGTTGAACGTGATGATGAGTACCCTGCGGCTACTACTGAAACGGCATCGATGAAGCCCTTATCAATGGAGCTTTGCACTTGTTCGCATTGGATATTGTCAGCTAATAATTTCCTTAAAGGGGAATTATCGAGCAATGAACGAGGCAGGCCAAAAGGATATCCGCCGAAAACAATTGCAGTAAACCAATGCATTGTACTTTTAAGCATTGTCCAATTATCTGACTTATATACCTGATGACTCTTAATACTTCCCCAAACTTTGATGAGTTGATCAACGGCATGACTAAAACGTTTAGCTTCTGCCGCGAGAACAACTGCATTGACGGCTCCTGCCGAAGTTCCACTGATAACTGAAAAAGGATTCTTTCTTTTTTCCGGTAATAATTCGGCAATGGCTTTTAATACACCAATCTGATAGGCACCACGAGCACCTCCTCCGGGTAGTACTAGACCGGTCTTAATTTTTTCTTTCTCCATTTCCATATGTATAGAGTATTATAGATAGTCACAAACAAAACAATATGTTCGGCTATTAATCAAAAAGTTTTAGAGTTAACATTATGAAAATTTTTATTTCATTAATCTTGGTTGTAATTTTTTCAATGTTTTTTAATCCACAAGCAAAAGCGGAAACATTTAATCTAGGCGATGCAGCCCCCGAATTCGAGCTTCCCGATCAAGATGGTGTTGTCCATTCTTTGAAAGACTATCGCGAAAAATGGGTCGTCCTCTATTTTTACCCAAAAGATGGAACGCCAGGTTGTACCACAGAGGCTTGTGAATTTCGTGATGACATTTTTAAATTCAATCGTATGAATTGTGAAATTCTTGGCATTAGCCTGGATGATGTGTCATCCCATAAGAAGTTTGCAGAAAAACACGGGCTACCATTCCCGCTACTCGCTGACAGCAAGGGATTAATGGCTGACGCCTATGGTGTAAGAAAAAAGTTTCTTGGCCTGTCTTTCGCTAAACGACAAACGTTTTTGATCGATCCGAATGGTAATATTGCGAAGCACTATGTAAAGGTTGATCCAAATAAGCACTCCGCAGAAATTCTCGCTGATTTGGCTGAAATAACTCAAAAATAAATCTTTTACTAAAGTTAAAAATAAAATTTTATTGATCGGTAATACCGTTTAATTTTACTGGCGTAATTTCTTAATACCGTCAGAAAGTCCATTAACGGTCAAAGGAAACATTCGCTGATCCATCAAATCTTGTGTCATCTGTATTGACGGAGTGTATTCCCATCTCTTTTCTGGTTCCGGATTTAACCAGATAGCCTTAGGATAGGTATTTAACATTCTTTTAATCCAAATGGCCCCTGCCTCTTCGTTCCAATGCTCAACGCTGCCCCCGGGATAGGCAATTTCATAAGGACTCATGGTTGCATCGCCTACAAATATAAGTTTGTAATCTTGACCGTACTTGTGGGTAATTTCACTTGTAGAAATTCGCTCAGCATGACGACGCCTATTATCTTTCCACATACTTTCGTAAACGAAATTATGGAAATAAAAATACTCTAAATGCTTAAATTCACTTCTAGCGGCAGAAAACATTTCCTCACAAATACGTACGTGATCATCCATCGATCCGCCAATATCTAAACAAAGCAGAACTTTAATACTGTTATGTCTCTCGGGAACAAACCGGATATCCAGAAGACCGGCATTACGTGCGGTTTTATCTATTGTATCATCAAGATCTAACTGATCGGCCGCTCCTTCGCGTGCGAATTTCCTAAGTTTTCGTAATGCAACCTTGATATTTCGGGTTCCAAGTACTACTGAATCATCGAGATTACGATACTCTCGTCTATCCCAAACTTTAATCGCCCGACGGTGACGAGAACCGGATTGCCCAATACGAACTCCTTCAGGGTTATATCCGTAAGCCCCGAAAGGGGAAGTTCCTCCGGTACCTATCCATTTATTACCGCCCTCATGACGTTTTTCCTGTTCTTCTAAACGTTTACGAAGCGCCTCCATCAACTCTTTAAAACCACCCTTAGCCTCAATTTTTGCTCTTTCTTCTTCACTTAAAACTAGTTCTGATTGCATGCGCAACCATTCCTCGGGTATATCACGCAGCAAATCTTCAAAAAAATCTTCAATACCCTCAAAGTGAGCGGCAAAAATTCGATCGAATAAATCGAACTTAGTCTCATCTTTAACAAAAGATGCTCTAGCAAGGTAATAAAATCCTTCGGCGCTATGCCCTACCACGCCACTCTTCATCGCTTCAAGCAAACTTAACAGTTCAGTGATGGACGGTTTTAAACCTCCTTCACGCAACATAAAGAAGAATTTAACTAACATTACTGCTGGGAATTACGAGTATGGCGATCTAAGAAAATCAATTGCTCAAATAAATGAACATCTTGCTCATTCTTTAATAAAGCGCCATACAGCGGAGGTATAGCTTTTTTTGCAGTATTTTCACGCAAAACTTTGGGAGAGATATCTTCAGCCAGTAACAGTTTTATCCAATCAAGTAATTCTGAAGTGGATGGTTTCTTTTTCAATCCTGGTACTTCTCTTAACTGATAGAAGGCGTTTAAGGCTTCTTTTAACAGTGTTTTTTTTAATTTCGGAAAGTGAACATCGACGATCTTCTGCATCGTTTTAAGATCCGGAAACTTAATGTAATGAAAAAAACAACGTCTGAGAAAAGCATCTGGTAATTCTTTTTCATTATTGCTTGTAATAATGATGATCGGGCGGTGTTTTGCCTTAATTAATCGCTGGGTTTCATAAACAAAAAATTCCATACGATCAAGTTCTTGGAGAAGATCATTTGGAAATTCAATATCTGCTTTATCAATCTCGTCAATTAGTAGGACTGGCTGCACATCCGATTCAAATGCATCCCAGACCTGGCCTCTAACAATATAATTTGCGATATCATGGACTTTTTCATCACCTAACTGGGAATCACGCAATCGTGCGACCGCATCATAATCGTAAAGTCCTTGTTGTGCTTTGGTTGTCGATTTTATATGCCACTCAAAGAGTGGATACCCCAATGCGCGTGCAACTTCCATGGCAAGTTGTGTTTTGCCCGTTCCTGGTTCCCCTTTTATCAGTATGGGGCGCTGTAATTCCACAGAAGCATTAACAGCTGTCATCAAATCATCTGTCGCAATATAGGTGCTTGTACTACTAAATTTATTCTCAGACATATCGCTCACTAAATACAAAAGAATAAGGAGTATCCATACTATATTCGATACATACAAGTATTATTAGAAGAATCATAGTCATCGTATCTGCTTAAAGTATTTTCATGCGGTTACTCTTATAATTCTCATGGAATTTGTACCGCCTGATATACCTTTCATCTCCCCTTTTGTAAAAATGACTAAATCATTTTCCTCGACTAACTGTTTATCAAGCAAAATGGAAAAAATATTTTTATATAAGGATTTAATATCGTCCGTGTCATATTTAAATGCAACAGGATAAACGCCTCGATAGAGCGTAACTCGTCGACTTGAAGAGACATGTGGGGTAAAAGCATAAATCGGAATATCAGAACGAATTCTTGACATCCATAAGGCTGTAGAACCTGATTCGGTCAATGAAATGATTGCCCTCACAGCAAGATGATTTGCTGTATACATGACAGCCATAGCAATTGATTCATCAATATGTTCGAACTGGTCATCTAGCCGATGCGCCGTTCTTCCTCTGGGTAATGTGTATTTTTCGGCGCCATAACAAATATCATTTGTAGCGCTCACCACTAACACAGGGTTCTTTCCAATAGCTGTTTCTGCGGACAACATTACAGCATCTGTTCCATCCATAACCGCATTAGAAACATCGGAAACTTCAGCTCGAGTGGGGACAGAATTATGAATCATTGATTCCATCATTTGGGTGGCAGTAATAACCACCTTATTTTTATAACGGGTTTTTCTGATAATTTGTTTTTGAATCCCTGTCAGTTCAGTAAAACCTACTTCTACACCTAAGTCTCCACGAGCAACCATGATGACATCAGATGCGTCTATAATTGAATCAATACATTCTACAGCTTCCTTGCGTTCAATCTTTGATACAATCAGGCCATTACCTCCGGCATCATGATAATGCTGACGTACATTCTCGATATCCTGAGCAGACCTTATAAATGATATCGCTAGAAAATCAATTTCTAGTTGAGCCGCTAATTTAATATCCTGTATATCCTTTTTTGTAATCGCCGGGGTAGATAGCCCTCCTCCTTTACGATTCATGCCCTGGTTATCGTAAAGAATCCCTCCCTCTATAACTGAGGTAAGAATTCGGGTTTTACGTATTTTTTCTACTTTTAATTTAATGCGTCCATCGCTTAGTAACAGCGTATCTCCGGCAACAACATCCATATGAAAGTTTTCGTAATCAACACCTACCCCTTTTTTGTCACCCTCCAATTCATTTTATTTAGTATCAAGGAAAAATTGCTCCCCTTTATTTAATTCAACCTTTCCCTTGTCGAACGTTTTTATTCTAATTTTTGGCCCTTGTAAATCTCCAATAATCCCAATATCACGGCCACATTGTTGAGCTATTTTACGCACCATTGCTACGCGATTCTTATGATCGCTGGCTGTATCATGGGAAAAATTAATACGGACTACATCGATTCCTTTTTCAATCATATCCAACAAGATTTCTGGATTGTCAGTAGCAGGGCCTAATGTTGCAATAATTTTCGTTCTTCGTAACATTCTTTTAATTACTACTCAGTAATGTAATTGGTGTGTTTCTCATATGTGACATTTCAATAATATCAGATAATTATAAAATCCTTTAAGATATACAGATTATCAAACAATAATAGAAACAGAATAATGAAAAGAAGAAATTTCCTTAAGGGAGTACTGTTAGCTACAGCAGGCGTAAGGTCAGGAAATACGCAAATAAATAACCAATCCTTATTTGGTCCATTAATTGCTGACCCGGAAACCATACTTGATCTCCCAAAAGAATTTACTTACCAAATTATCGCGCGTGTTGGAGATGAAATGGATGATGGCCTTTTAGTTCCAGGTCGGGCCGACGGTATGCATGCTTTTAAAGGCTCTGAAGGAAAAATTTTCATTATATGTAATCATGAAAATCATCCTACCTCCTTCTCTCATGGACCATTTGGTAAAGAAAATGAAAAATTAGGACTTATCGATCAGAATTTGGTCTATGACTTCGGTAAAGGGAAAACGCCATCAACTGGTGGAACAACATCAATTGTTTACAATCCCATGACAAAAAAAACAGAACGCCAATATCTCAGTCTTGCAGGCACTGAAATTAATTGTGCAGGTGGGCCTACACCGTGGGGAAGCTGGTTAAGTTGTGAGGAGACTTTTAAAAATCCTGGGACTGCATTTGAAGGAAGTTTAGTGGTGGAACGTGAAAAACGGCATGGATATATTTTTGAGGTGCCGATAACATCAGAAAAATCTGTCAAACCTATTCCGCTTAAGGCAATGGGGCGCTTTGAACATGAAGCCGCCTCTGTGGATCCTGTTTCAGGCTTTATTTATCTCACCGAAGATAAACATCGAAGTCTATTTTATCGTTTTACACCCAATGTTCCTAAAAAACTTTCTCGTGGGGGTCAGCTGCAGGCATTGTCTATAGTTGAAAAACCCTCATTTGATACTCGCAACTGGTTTTCCCGCCAAATGGAAGAAGGTAAATGGATGAGTACAAACTGGATTAACCTGAATGACGTTGATAGTAATTCCAATGACCTCAGATTAAGAGGGTATGATCGGGGGGCAGCTATCTTTGCTCGTGGCGAAGGAATCTGTTATGCAGATGACAGTTTTTTCTTCACAGCAACCATTGGTGGCACGGAAAGAATGGGGCAGATTTTTGAGTATCGACCGAACAGAACGAATAATAAAAATGAAGCAGGACACATCCGATTAATCACGGAATCAACAAAAAATAGTCTATTACGGCACGCTGATAATCTTGTCATGAGTCCCTGGGGAGACCTCATCATTTGCGAAGATACATTTGAACACTGCGGGTTAGTCGGTATTAAACCAAATGGAGAACAATATACACTCGCAGATAATCCCTATACAGATTCAGAACTTGCAGGTATTTGCTTCTCACCCGATGGCTCAATCATGTTTGTCAATATTCAGGAACGAGGATTAACTCTTGCAATCAGCGGTCCGTGGCCATCTTAAATGTTTTTCAAGCTCGCTTTTGAAGCATTTCAATAGAGGGAAGTATTTTCCCTCCAAGAAACTCCAAAAATGCACCGCCGCCGGTTGAAATATAGGAGATATCATCGCTAATACCGTACTTTTCGATGGCTGCGAGCGTATCACCACCGCCGGCAACAGAGAAAGAATTACTCTCCGCTATGGCTTCACATACTGCTCGGGTTCCCTCGCTGAATTGCTCGAATTCAAAGACACCTAATGGCCCATTCCATAGAATAGTGCTTGCTTGTGAAATAATTTTAGAAAAATTATTAGCCGTAGCAGGACCAATATCGAGTATCAATTCATCATCTTGAATATCTTCGATTGCCTTTATCTGTGCTTTGCCATCTCTACTTAGGACATCAGAAACAACAACATCTACTGGTAGTGGAATCGCAGCCTGATTATCTCTATCCTCAAGTAACATTGCGGCTGTGTCTAGCATTTTTCGTTCATACAAAGATTTACCGATATTAATATCTTTCGTTGCGATGCATGTGTTAGCAATTCCTCCACCAACAATCAAATAATCAACTATGGGGCTTAATTTTTTTAAAACAGCTAGCTTGGTTGAAACCTTAGATCCGCCCACAATGGCGACAATAGGTCTTTTGGGTTCTTGTAATACTTTGTTAAGGGCATCTATCTCAGATCTTAAAAGTGGACCTGCACAAGCGATAGGTGAAAATTTTATAACGCCGAAGGTACTCGCTTGTTTGCGGTGAGCAGTTCCAAAGGCATCCATCACAAATACATCACATAGTGCAGCTATTTTTCTTGCAAATTCTTCTTCATTTTTACTCTCGCCTGCTTGAAAACGCACGTTTTCTAGAAGCACAACTTCGCCAAGCTTAACCTCAACCCCATCGGTCCATTCTCTGATCAATCGAACATCTTGATTCAACAAAGAACTAAGATGGTTAGCTATGGGTTGTAAAGATAAATTTTGGTCGTACTTACCTTCTGTTGGTCTACCTAAGTGAGATAACAACATAATAGCCGCATTACTTCTAAGTGCTAATTTTATTGTAGGTAGAGATGCTCGGATTCTAGCATCATTGATGATTTCACCCTTAGAAATAGGGACATTGAAATCCATACGAATCAAAACACGTTTATCTCTTGTATTGATTTGATCCAAAAAGAGCATTTCAAAATTCAACTATTTTAACTGGTTACAAATTATGTGATTTTCTTGACTATTCATTCCACAGATGAAAATGCCAGAGCAGTATCTAGCATTCGGTTAGAAAAACCCCATTCATTATCGTACCAAGATATTACCTTCACCAGAGTACCCTGCATTACCTTGGTTAAGGTTGAATCATAGGTTGATGATGCAGGATCATGATTAAAATCTATCGAAACCAATGGCTCATCGCAGTACGCAAGAACGCCTTTAAGATCACCGTTGCTGGCTTCCTTCATTATGCTATTAATTTCTTCGACACTTGTTTCTCGCTCAGCAACAAAGCTAAGGTCTACAGCGGAAACATTGATTGTAGGAACACGCATCGAAAACCCATCAAGACGTCCATCCAATTCTGGTAACACCAATCCGACGGCCGCAGCTGCGCCCGTTTTAGTAGGAATTTGTTACATGGTTGCTGATCGTGCGCGACGTAAATCGCTATGATAAACATCGGTTAAAACTTGATCATTCGTATAAGCATGAACGGTGCTTAGGAAAACATGCTCAATACCAAATGCCTTGTCCAAGATCTCCAAGCTCAGCTCCGACTTTGCCAAGCCCATGTGCGACCGAAACACCGAATTGAAATTCGATCGGTGCGTTCCGGAGGACCGGTGCTTGATGCTGTGCTACGCGTCGGGGCGCCGTATGGCCCTCTGTCGTGAGAATGATGCGGTGGCCCTTGTCCTCAGCGGCGAGTGCTACAGACAGATGGAGGGTTTTTCGGACCGGTCCGGTCTGTTC
>ERZ651768.3308-NODE-3308-length-10827-cov-3.667256_pt1 | contig 10827 bp, 6 predicted proteins | sample MGYA00514754_ERZ651768 | MGnify/ENA metagenome assembly ERZ651768 | reverse complement strand
GCCAAACAGGGCAATGTTTATGGGGCGATTAATATTCTACTCTTCTTTATATTATTAAGAATACATCAATATATAGATTCTAACTTTAAGTGTTTTACCAATATAATCCAATATTATTAGTAATATTAACTTGATTTTATTCTATATCCGTAATGGATTAATAGCAATAAATAAAAAAGACCATCAGCCTCCATCATGGAGGCTGATGGTCGAATTAGCGCAACTCTGGAAAAAGTTAAAGGTTTTGTTGAGATTTACACGCCAACCCTATCTTGGGACAAGTATTTTCAATTAGTCCTGACTGATTTTTACCCGATTGCTTCCTTACCGGTTTCACCGGTCCGGATGCGAATACACTCCTCGATGGGCAGGACAAATATCTTGCCCCGGCCTTTGTCCCCATCTTTTTTAGCTACTGTCGTTATGGCATCGACTGTCGGTTCTACAAATTCATCGTTGACTGCAATTTCCAATCTAACTTTTTTCAACAGGGTAATTTCATGAGAAATACCACGATACACTTCCTGTACCGGTATCTCCTTGCCCTGTCCTCTGGCATTGGTAACGGTAAATTTGTAAATGTTTCTTTTAAGAAGTTCTTCTTTAATAGCCGGTAATTCTTCCGGTTGTATGACAGCAATGATCAATTTCATTTTTTTCTCCTATTCTACGGTAAATATTTGGAAACCAGCATATGATTCCATATCATGCTCTCCAATATCCAGCCCCAGAATCTCTTCTTCTTCTGAAACTCGAAGTCCCATGAAAGCTTTTACTGCCTGAAAAATGGCCGATGCACTTATCAGACAGAAGATACCATAGGCCAGAACACCCAACGCCTGTATACCCAGACTATATTCGCTGCTAAAAATTCCAACTGCCAGCGTGCCCCAAATTCCACATACAAGATGAACCGATATGGCCCCGACAGGGTCATCTATTTTCAGCTTATCTAATTGGATAACAGATAAAACGACAATGATACCGGCGATGAAACCTACGATTCCTGAATTCATTGGACTGATAACGTCCGCACCAGCAGTAATTCCAACCAAACCTGCCAATGAGCCATTTAATATCATGGATAAATCCGGTTTTTTACTTATATACCAGGAAGTGACCATGGCTCCAATCACACCTGCTGCGGCAGCTAATGTAGTCGTAACAAATACCCGGGATACACCGCCAGGGTCTGCAGAAAGAACCGACCCGCCATTAAATCCATACCAGCCAAACCATAACAAGAATACACCAATGGTTGCCAAAGGCATATTATGCCCCAGGATTGGTTTTATGTTACCATTTTTTCCATATTTACCTAACCTGGGTCCAAGTGTGTATGCACCTATCAGCGCGGCCCACCCGCCAACACTGTGTACCAGGGTTGAGCCAGCAAAATCATGAAAGTTCTTATCAGCCAGCCAGCCGGCACCCCAGGTCCACGATCCCACAATGGGATACACCAATGCAACGTAAATAGTAGAAAATATTAAGAAGCTGCTTAATTTTATCCTTTCCGCTACTGCACCGGAGACAATAGTGGCTGCTGTTGCTGCGAACATGGCTTGAAAAATGAAGTCCGTAAAATACGTATAGGCACCATTAGCATATTCAATCAGCCCGGCTACGCCAGCCGGTGCAGAAATACCAAATCCAGAAAACCCAAGATATCCATTGAAGTCCCCCGGATACATGAGGTTAAATCCACATAAAGTATAGGTCAATATACCAATAGCAATGATACTGACATTCTTGAACAGAATATTTACCGTATTTTTGGCCTGGGTTAATCCTGACTCAAGTGTAGCAAATCCCAAATGCATAATAAACACCAAGAATGCCGAAACAAGCATCCAGGTGTTATTTACAGTAAACATAGCATCAGCCGCTGTTGGTTCACCATTTGCCAGCAGGGTTGAACCCAGCATCAAAAATAATATTCCCGGCAGTGTTTTAGTTTTCATCATTTTTCCTTATTCCTTTCAACTCAGATTAGAAATTTTTACCAACCACTAAGAATGTGGTTTCCTGATTCGGATTTAAGATCCAGGAGCAGCTGTAAATACCGTTGCTGGCAGTTATCCCAAATTCAACTACATCGAATTTATCTGTGCCATCCTCGTTATCGATTGCTGTATACATCCCATTCCCCAAGCCCAGACTAAAAGGTCCATAGCTCAGATTGAGATAAATAGATGCATTGTCTGCCCCAGGTTCATGAAAGAAATATCCCCCGTAGACGCCTACACCCTTATACTCTCCAGATGCGCTCGCTTCAATAAAGTGGGAACCTGAATCCGGGTCAAAATCAAGAAAATTATCATCGGAACCAGAATTGGTTGGGAAAAAATAATCTGTAAGTGTAAAAGACAATGGACCGGCACTGTAGGATGCGAAGAGATCATTTTCGCTGCCTTGTCCGCTAAATTGCCAAGCGCTCCAGGCCCCCAAGGTCAATGGGCCAGCGGTATAGGTAATTCCAGGCTGGATGGAGGGATTGTTGCCAAAATCGGTGCCTCTCCATATATACCTGTTATAGATATCACACGAAACTCCCCATGAGGATTCATCTTCCTGTGCGAATAGAGCTGTCAGCCCTGCAATTGTAACTAAAAAGCATATGGTTGTTTTTCTAGACATGTCCGTATTCCTTATTTTATTAATATTATATGCAATTAATCATTATTATATAATATTTATAATGATATTAACATATAATATTAATGCATCTTCAATTCAGTGGCAAGAAATATTTAATATTATTAAGAAATATGAATATTAATAGTAACAATATACAATTGTTACCACGTATAATAATGAATATATAAAGTTAATATACTTTATATACTAATTATATGAAATGTATATATTACTGATGGTTCGCGAACTACTCATTCAACATCACATTGATTCGATCGGCAACATGTAAATTGTAGATAGTATCTAGATCCACGATATCCAAGGCTGTGGGTTTTAATTTTTTAAAAAACTGTAATTCATGATCCCAATTGTCTACAATCCTTTTCCCTATGGACGAATCTGTATGAAAAATATGGTTCCTTATAAACCTAAGTACCAGATTTTGGTCTCTGGTATCCAATTCAACCTCATTAATAAAGTCATTGTTAATATAGTTTTCTAATTTTTTTCTTTTGGCATATACATAAGCCATGCCCCCAGTCATACCAGCACCAAAGTTTTTTCCTATTTCACCTAAGACAATGATTGTTCCCTGAGTCATATACTCACAACCATGATTTCCTATTCCTTCTATAATACCCGATGCACCGCTGTTTCTAACAGCAAATCGTTCTCCGCCCCTTCCGGCAATAAACACTTCTCCCCCGGTCGCTCCATAAAGAGCGACATTACCAATAACTGTATGGTCTTTATACTGTCTGCGGATCATTTCCGGCATTCGAATGGTAATCAATCCTGAAGACATGCCTTTGCCCACATAATCATTGGCAATACCCTTTAAGCGAAGTTCGATACCCTTACTTAAAAATGCGCCAAAACTTTGACCGGCTGTTCCAAATAAACGGCACTGGATACTCCCTTTAAAATTATTTCTTCCAAATAGAAAAGCAACTTCACCGGAAATACGCGTACCAGTAGATCTATCTGTATTTTGGATATTTTTGTATACAACCGCATGCCCATGGGTTAATAAATCTGATCTTATTTCATCAATGATCTCTTCATCAATGGTTTTTTTCTGCCTCACATCTGAGTATTTCACTTTCATATCGGACAGCAATGGCAGTCCTTTTTTCGCATGTTTATTTAATATGGAATCAAAGTTAAGCCCGCGGTTTTTAATATATCTTTTATAGGTACTGTTAATTTTCAATAAATCTGTGCGACCTATAATTGATTGCAAATGTGCATATCCAATTTGGGATAATTCTATTCTTAATTCTTGGGCAATCCTTTCCAGATAATGACTTACGTTCTCTGCTTTTCCCTTGAATTTTTTCATAAACTTTTCATCATTTGTCGCAATTCCGGCAGGGCAGGTATTCAAATGACACTGCCTGGCCATGATACAACCCAGAGCAACCAGTGCAGCAGTACCAAAATCGTATTCCTCCGCTCCAAGGATAGCTGCAATGGCAATATCTCTGGACCACTTCATCCCGCCATCGACTCTAAGAATGACCCGATCGCGAAGTCCATTGGCATGAAGGGTCTGGTGGACCTCCGCCAATCCATACTCCCAGGGGAAACCTGTGTGTTTTATTGAACCCAAGGGGCTGGCACCTGTACCTCCATCTGCGCCAGAGATTAAAACAATGTCTGCGCCGGCCTTTACAACCCCGGAAGCGATTGTTCCAATTCCTGGCTGGGCCACCAGTTTCACAGATATCTTGGCTCGCGGGTTTACCACTACTAAATCATGGATCAATTGTTTAATATCTTCGATACTGTATATATCATGATGAGGCGGCGGGCTGATCAGCGGCATACCGGGCGTGGCAGATCTAGCGGAAGCAATTAAGTTAGAAACTTTAAATCCGGGCAACTGGCCTCCTTCACCTGGTTTTGCACCCTGTGCCATTTTTATTTGTATTTCCCGAGCTGCTGCAAGATACTCAACATTAACCCCAAACCTCCCACTTGCAATCTGCTTAATATATGAGTTTACATTTTTATCAGGATTGGAGACACTGTAACGGTCTTCCAGCTCGCCTCCCTCGCCCGTATTGCTTCTTGCACCGGCTAGGGTAAAACCTCGTGCAAGTTCTCGATGGGTCATTTCCGAAATCGCTCCAAACGAGATACCTCCTGAACCAAAACGCTTAAGCAGTGATTCTGTAGGTTCAACCATTTCAATATCTATAGGAATTCGTTTGCTTGTTAAAGTCAGAAAATCTCTAATGTATACTGGATTGATGGCGGCAGAACTTTTTACCGGCTGTTTACCTGCGGCTTCAGATTGTATATTTTTAAAGATCACCGGGGAAAAACCATGCTGTTCTCCATGCTTTCTGAACCTGAATAATCCCTTTTCAACCAATACATCTTTTCCTTTTTCAAATGCTGAATGATGGCGTTGCAATAACGAATTATGTACATGGTCAAGTTCAATTCCGCCCAGATAACTGGGGATGGAAGGGAAATAGGTTTTAGAAATTTTTTCCCCTAAGCCAAGGGAATGCATTAACATACTCCCATGGTAGCTGCTGATGGTGGATATTCCCATTTTGGACATGATTTTGAGCAAGCCTTTTTCTAGGGCGTAACGATAATTGCTCATTTTTTCTGGCCAATCACTTCCTATAAAATGTTCCCTGATGAGTTCATAGGCCATATAGGGATACACCGCACTGGCACCCAGAGCAACTAAAACTGCAATATGGTGGTCTTCAACAACATCACCGGTAATACAGATAATAGAGACTTTGCTTCTTAATTTTTTTCCAACCAAATAATGATGAACCGCAGAAACAGCCAGGGGCATTGGTATGGGCAGGGTACCACGCTTCAAACCTTCATCACTTAAAAAAATAATCTTTGCTCCATTTTGTACAGCCTGTACAGAATCATGATTTATTCGTCGGAGTTTCGAACTCAAGTTGGCAGAAATTTTATAATGACAAATAATTTTTTTGTACATAAACCAGTCCTGATGGCCATGGAGTTCCACAACTTCATTAGGTGATAAGACAGGACTCGTTATTCTTATTGCACCATTAAATGTTGGCACGGTACTTAATAGATTATCCTCGCTGCCCAGATATTTATATAGACTCATGACTGAACGTTCTCTAATCGAATCAATCGGTGGGTTTGTAACCTGAGCAAACCATTGTTTGAAATAATCGTAAAACCTGCGGTCGGTTTGTGAAATTGCGGCCAGGGGTGTATCATCTCCCATAGACCCCAATGGCTCTCTGCTATTTGTTGACATTGGAGTTAAAAATTTAGTTAGATCCTCTTTAGACCAGCCAAATGCAATTCGTAAACGCTGGTCAAAACCATTTGCAGGCAAACCAAATATTCCAAATTCTCCTGATGTGTCTTTTCTTTTGAGCACATGAAGATTATTCTTAAGAAGCTGTCCATAAGGTTTTTTTGATGCTTCCCTGATCTTTAATTCTTTATTTTTCACAATCGTGCCATCAGACAGCGAGACACCAAAGATTTCTTCCGATTTCATGTGATGATGAAGAACCAGGTTGTCGTCTTCCACGTCAATAATGCCCGCTTCTGAAGCCATGATGACAAGACCATCCTTGGTAATGGTATATCTAAGTGGGCGCAGGCCATTGCGATCCATTTTAGCGCCCACAAACTCACCATCCGTATAAACCAATGCAGCTGGCCCATCCCAGGGCTCTATAAAATTTTCGTGATACACAAAATAATTGCGCATCTTTTTATTCATCGTTCTATTTTGGTAATATTTGAAATTCTGGGAATAGGAATCCGGGATCATAATCATAACACTGTCAAAAATATCCCGCCCGCTTCTCACCAGAAATTCCAATACATTATCAAAGCTTTTTGAATCACTTCCCGCATATTCAGTAATGGGTTTCAGGTTATCTAAATCCGACCCCCAAAACTTAGATGAAATTTCATTTTCACGAGCTTTCATCCATAACCTGTTTCCCTTTATGGTATTGAATTCACCATTGTGAGCAATCATTTGAAACGGTTGGGCCATGGCCCATGTGGATCCTGTATTCGTAGAAAAACGCTCATGGAATAAAACCATTTTTACAATAAAATCCTTTTGGTGGAGATCCAGATAAAATTGATCGAGCTGCGCTGAGGCCATCAGACCCTTATAAACAATTGTCTTCGATGAGAAAGAACAGATATATGATCTTTTTCTTTTATTCAATATCTGTTTTTCAAGTATCTTTCTTAAAAGATACAACCTGGTCTCAATATTCCTTTTTCTGACTTTTTGTGCAGAAACAATGAACTGCAATATGAGCGGTTTAGTTTTAGACGCCAGTTCGCCTAAAGATTTTTTTTCTGTAGGTACGTTCCTTACAGCAAGCAATTTGAACCCCGATTTCTTTACATAAGCGGAAAATATTTCTTCCAGCCACTTTCGTTCGTGAACAGTTGTAAAGACCATAGCCACTGCCAAAACTTCCCTACGAGGAATTGACTTATTAAACTCATTTCGCAGAAGCCTCTTGAAAAATAATTTCGGTAAATCTATGAGTATTCCGGCACCATCACCGGATTTTCTATCGTAGGATTTCGCGCCACGATGGGAAAGCCGCTTTAATGCATTTAATGCCAGAGGCAGAATTCTTTTCTCTGGTTTACCAGAACGAGCCACAATGAAACCGATTCCGCATGCATCATGAAATATTTCAGCATTATAAAGGGGATAATTATTATAATTATCCATAGTGTTAATCATGCAGTATCCGGTTTAGGATTAGTATTTTCATTTGATTTGGTTAAAGACCAAGGTTATTGCAATCAAAAATTTCTTAGAACAAAATAGTTTCAATGTATTATCCGGTAGTCTGCATTGCTGCCGCAATTGCATTAATGGACATAAAAATTGATCTGTCCAAATCTTGGTTCACCCGGCTTTTATTTTTTCTCCACTGTCTTAATAGCAAAACTTGAATGATATTTAACAAATCAGTAAATGGATTTCGGAATGAAATAGAGTTGGAAATAACAGGATTCCGATCCAATAGATTTTCATAGCCGCTAATGTTCTTGTAAGCATCCAAACACAAGTTATATTCCGCCATTAAAATTGTATGGAATTCTTTTTCATTATTGGTTTTCGCATATAACTCTGATATGTCTAACCTGGATCGTGCCATCTCAAAAGACATATTATCCATAAGTTGTCTGAATAATTTTGATTTTTTATATAACATTTTCACTTCATTTAGTTTTGATGATTTATCAATCAAATGGGATAATGCTGTGCCTAAACCAAACCACCCGGTCAAATTATACCTTAACTGCGTCCAGGAAAACACCCAGGGTATTGCTCTCAAATCATGAAACCCGACAGATTCATCTGATACCTTATCCCTTGCTGCAGGTCTTGAAGCAATCGGTATACTACTAATATGATTAATGGGAGTCGCGTTTATGAAATATTTCCAACACTGTTGATTTAATATATTTTTCTGATAGGTGTCAAAGGCTCTCATTGCAATGTTCAAGTTCAGTGGGCTCTCAAATTCTTTTTTATCATCAATAATGCCAGCCAACCCAATCATTTGTGCATGGATAAGTTGTTCGAGATGCCGTTTTGCAATTCGAGAAGATCCGTAACGATAAGAAATGACTTCTCCCTGTTCTGTCATCCTTATTTTTCCATTATGGCAAATGGGAGGTAAATTAATTATTGCTTTATTTGATTTGCCACCACCCCTGCTTATTGATCCGCCACGACCATGGAATAATCTAAAATCAATATGCTTCTCTTTACAAATTTTCGCCAAACTTTCTTGACATTTGTACAGAGAATATTGGGCCATGCCCATACCTCCATCCTTGTTGCTGTCAGAGTAACCGAGCATGATTTCTTGAAATACACCCTGGCTTTTTAAATATTTCTTATATATGTCATCATCCAATAATTCGGCAAATTGTACTGGCGCTGACTGAAGGTCAGCGATGGTCTCATAAAGCGGTACAATATGCAGCCCACAGTCCATTTTACCATCGTGATAATGGAGAATCCCAGTAAGTCTTGCCAAAAAGAGTACTTCAAGAATATCACTTTTGGTATGGGTCATACTAACGATATAGGATGATATTGAATTAGGGTCAATCAATAACTCATTTTTGATAACTAGAAAAGTAAGGAGTGTCTCTTGTGACTGGGTCGATAGGGTATTAATAAATGATTGTTCCAATTTCTGTTGAAATTTGATACTTTCAATTAGAATTTCATTTTTATTGGATTCATCCAACGCTTTATAATTCGATTGGCAATTTAATTTTTTTAATATTTCATGAATCACTGCTTCGTGTACATCCGAATGTTCACGTATATCTAGACTCATCATATTGAAACCAAATATTTCCGCTTGAATAATTAAATCGTGGATGGGTCCTTTGTCTATGCTGGTTTCATTGGATAATAACTGGAGAGATGCTTGAATGATCTTCAATTCAGATATGAATTCTTCAGATGTATAATCTGTTTTTTTGGAAGTGCTGGTTAACTTTTCTTTGTGACGCTCTAATTTTTGTTTTATACATAAAATTTTTAATCGGAATGGTTCAAATTGTAGCTGTTCTTGAATATTTTCATCAATATTCAAATTAATTACATCAGCTTTAATCGAATTCTGAAGTGTTATAATCTTTGTTTGGTCCTTTACTGTGATACTTAAGTCATCGTATAACATTTCCAGTGTTTCTATAAATTTCCCAGCTATACGTATTTTTTGAACCTGAATTGCATATTCTGTAATTCTATGTGTTACTGCAGGGTTACCGTCTCTATCCCCTCCTACCCAGTTATGGAATTTGATAAAGTTAGAAATAGTGATTTTTTCATTATAATAGATTTCAACGGCTGATGTGATGTCATATGCAAGTCTGGGTACCGCTTCCCAGAGGGCATCTAAGGTATTATTAATTGTATTATTTATTTCATCTTTTATTGATATTCTGTGCGAACGGATATCATCTGTCATCATGAGCAATGCACAAAGACGCTTTGCCTCATCCATTAAATCTGCTTTTTCTTTTTCACCAAGTTTATCAAATAAAATTTGATCTATCTTTTTGATGATTTCTTTTTGTTTACTTATGGCAGATTGCCGTCTTGATTCTGTGGGATGGGCGGTAAATGTGGGGTGTATACTGATCCGTTTAAGAATTATTATTGCTTCATCAAAATCTATGTTTTTCTGTTTTAAATCTTTAATGCCGGCAAAAATCGAATCTGCTTTTGGGATGTTGAATGTAGCGTTATTCGATCGATTCCTGTTTATTGATATGATTTCACTCAGTTCTGCCTGATTAAGCAGGTGAAAGTAGGTACCAATAAATTTCAATACTTGATACAGATCACCATTTGACCATGTTTCCAGTGTGGACAATATGGAACTATTCATTGAAGTATGGTTTCCCGAAGATAAAAGAGAGTGTAAAAAATTCTTGAATTGAAGTTCTTTAGAATTATCTAGACTGGAAAAAACTGTTTCCAGCAATTCAAATATCAATACCGATCTAGATTGCATTTGAGCTGATATACCGCATTGCTTTGCGAAAGTATATAGTTTATCCTTCACCACAATAACAGAGACACAATAATTATTTTAAACTATTTTATAGAAATTTTACATCATGCCTGCACATGATTATCTAAAACTGAAATGAAGTTAGTTGTACCTGGGATATTCACGGGTACCCCTCCTGTAATAATAAATTTCTCGTTTTTTGTTTCAATATTCATTTCACTAAGTACTTTTTTTGCAAGATCTGGTATTTCATCCGATGATTTATACTTAGGAACAATAATAGCTTCAATACCCCAAATGATAGATAACTGGCGAAAGGTTTTAATTAGGGTTGTCATCGCAATAATTTTCGCAAAAGGTCGAAAACTGGATACAAACCTGGCCGTAGCACCGCTCTGAGTCATGGTAACAATTGTATCAAGATCAAGATCATGAGCTATGCTACAAGCGGCATGGCTTATAGCATTTGAAATTCCTCTGTTTATATTATTATCAATAGGTTCACTGCTAACGTGAATAGAGTTCTCCGTCTCTTTGATTACGCTGGATAAAACATCTATCACCTTGCCTGGATGCTGACCAATAGCGGTTTCCCCTGTCACAAGTAACGCATCCGCTCCATCTAAGA
>ERZ651768.3304-NODE-3304-length-10830-cov-2.243002_pt1 | contig 10830 bp, 8 predicted proteins | sample MGYA00514754_ERZ651768 | MGnify/ENA metagenome assembly ERZ651768 | reverse complement strand
TGCCAAACTTACGTTAGCACATTATGATCGAAGTGCAGCCCAAGCAATCGTCGCCACAGCCATCGATGAGATAGAGCGTTTGGAACGCGTTTTCAGTCTACATCGTGCCAACAGTGACCTGTCCATTCTAAACAGAGACGGCCATATTAAAACGCCCGCAGCGGACCTTATCAACTTGCTTTCCAGCAGTAGCCGTTTTGGAGACCTAACTGACGGTGCTTTTGACGTTACGGTGCAACCCTTGTGGCGTTTGTTCTCGGACCATTTTTCCAAGCAACCAGGCACCCAAACTGGTCCTTCTGACGCCGACATCAGGAGTACACTTAGTCTGGTGGACTACCGAAAGATCGATATCACACCTGGTAGAGTGCGTTTCGCCAAGCCCGGAATGGCCATAACCTTAAACGGTATTGCACAAGGTTACATCACGGATCGCGTGGCCGACCTTTTGCGCGATCAAGGAATTAGCCAAGTGCTTGTAGAGTTGGGGGAAACTCGGGCGCTTGACGACCACCCCGACGGCAGGCCATGGCGCATCGGGCTCGCCGACCCGGAGGATCCGAAGCAAACAACCGAGACTGTCGAACTTATAAATGAGTCGGTAGCAACTTCCGCCGGATCAGGCACCGTGTTCGGCGGTGACGGTCGTTATCACCACCTGTTTGACCCTCGCAGCGGAGAGCCAGCGAAACAACATATCTCCGCGTCGGTCATCACGAAGCGAGCAACCACAGCAGATGCCATGTCTACCGCTCTGTTTGTTCTCCCAACCTCACAAATAGAAGGTATCGTCCAAAAAATCGGTGGAATGAAAGCGGTCACAACCCTGCCTGGAGGCATCAAACATCGCTTTGTTAGTTAAATCTCTTCAAGCCAACAAAATTGGATTTCGGTTTCAGATACTACGTTTGGGGCAATGTAACGTCCCAAATTAAAGAGACGGCGGCAGTACATACCGCCACCGCCTCCATTAAAATGACAACCGATTAACCTATCTAAGAACGATGTGTAGTTCGAATGGACCCAGCTCTTCGAATTCTCGTCGGCCGGGCATTTCAGGGTATTCAGCCCAGGTACGGTTTTGCAACTCCACTGGCAGACTAGCAGCAGAGTCAGCGTATTTCGCTGTGACTTTAAAACGGAGTTGCTCCGTAAAGTCCTCAGCTCCCTTCAGGCAAGTAATGCCCAAGCCGGAGAAGTTTTCACCACCCTCCGTTTTGCACCATTCGGGCTGAGGGCTCCGGTCACTCGTCGTCTTTAATGTTACGATAACACTTTGGCCAGCTTCGGGTCCTTCATACAAGTCAAGAACCGCATAATATTCCTTGTCAACCCAGTCGGTCTTGATGCCGGATGGATTAAGCCCCTTTAAAAACAAAAAGTAGTCCGGATAGAACGTAACCTTAAAACGCCCCTCGGTCGCTTTTAGGGTCATAATCTCTGCAGCTGTTACTGGAACAAAGGCAAATGCGGCAAGAAATGCGACAACCGCAGCCACACCAAAACCAATTTTCATGACATCCTCCCCATCGCGGCATGATACCGTCTTGAAGCAATCGTCTACACCTTAAGCACGGCACCACCACCCTGCGTCACCGGGTACCAAGCAGACGAACTATCTCGCTGACGCTGATCCGCTATTAGCAGATTCACTCGAGAACGATGTGCAGTTCGAATGGACCTAGCTCTTCGAATTCTCTCCTGCCAGGCAGTTCTGGATATTCAGCCCAGGTGCGGTTCTGTAATTCCGCGGGTAAGGCGGCAGCGGAATCCGGCCATTTTACCTTCACCTTGAATCGAAGCTGTTCGGTAAAGTCTTCAGCACCCGTCAAGCAGGTAATGCCCAATCCCTTAAACTCTTCACCACCCTCGGTTTTGCACCATTCGGGTTGTGGGCTTCGATCACTCGTTTTCTTCAGCGTCATAATCGCACTTTGGCCTGCTTCCGGCCCTTCATGCACATCGAGCACCGCGTAATATTCCTTATCCACCCAATCAGTTTCGATGGTGGAGGCATCAAGCCCCTTTAGGAAAACTAAATAATTTGGGTAAAAGCCCCCCTGAATCTTAAAGCGTCCTGAGGTTGCCTTCAGGGTCAATATTTCAGCCGCCGTCACTGGAACGGTGGCAAATGCGGCAAGAAAAGCGACAACCGCAGCCACGCCAAAACCAATTTTCATGACATCCTCCCTATCGCGGCATCCTGCCGCTTCAAAGTAACCATCGGTCCTCAAAGGGCGATATCTTTGCTTGCAACACCCCACACAAATTCAAGGCCTGAAACCAAATCGTCGCCCCGATGTGGAAGAAGGCCAAGGACAAACGCCCCTGACCTTCCCCATGTCAGTCCTTTGACCGTTACGCTAACGCGGTTCCGGTCACTCAGTTAAGCAGTGCGAACAAAGCCATAACGCTTGTTGGTAGGTCCACCACCGCGTTCACGGTACTGTCTGCCCAACTCGGCCAGCTTGTCTTCGCCGAAGTTCAACGGCGTGTTATCGACATTCGTCATGCCGAGGTTGTAAAGGCGAGCTGAATTGAGGCCGAAGATCGCCTGTTTGGTCAGGCTGTTCGGACCACCAAGCGCCGGCAGGCCATACTTCTCTTGCATATCGCCCGGCACTTCGAGACGACGCATGGCTTCAATCTGCCACTGCGGCGAACCATACCATACGGTATCCGAACCATAGACGACGTGATCCGCACCTAGACCGCCAACCAGCGTACCAATGAACGCCGCCGAGAATTTCGGATGCGCCACCGCCGAATTGGCGAATGAGGTACCAATCTCGCCGTAGATGTTGCCAGTCCCAGCAGCCTGCGCTGCCTCAACCACATCGGTCGCCCACTTAATGCGACCAGTCGCCTCGAATTCTGACCAAGCTTGGTCAGGTAGCTCGAGGAACGGACGCAACGCCGTGTGATAGATAACGAAGTTCATGTCCGGCCAATCTCTTGCGGCCTTCTCAAGATCCCACGCGGTTGCGTACTGCCACAAGCCCTTGAACGACTGTTCGTAATCCGGCGGCATCAGTCCCTTATGGACACAAATTGTGTTAATGCCAGCCTTCAACGATTTCTCGTAGAAGGGGTACATCAACTTTTCATCATCCAAACGCCATGGCCACTTCGACGGAGCGAGTGGATCGCCGATTGTGTACGATTTCCATGAGCAGAAATTTGGATTGTTATTGCTGATGGCCTCATCAACGGTGTCCATCCAGCCAGGCTGACCCGGCGTGATGACAGCATGACCTAACATCCGTTGGCCACCAACGAAGTCGTTGACAGTGTCACAAGCACTCATGATCTGGTCATTGAACAAAAGATACCAGCTCGGGTCGTCAAACGGAGCGCCCGACAACAGTGCCATCTTGGTATCTGCGGTGAACCATAGTTCGCGAATGTAATTCTCAAACTTGTACCGCGTTAAGCTGATACCTTCTTCCTTGAGGACCGGATTCCAGTGCTCGGCAGCAAACTCGCCAAGGCCCGTGATTTCTTCGTGCGAGAAATCATCACGCAGGAAATGGGTTTGGTCATCAAAGATGAACTGACCGGCGAGAGCATTTGCCCGCGTTAAGGTCATCTCCGGATCCCGCGCTTCTGCTGGATCCACCTGCCACACGTTGGTCCCGTATACCTCGTTCATCGCCAAGAACGCTGCAGCCATGCCGCAGTTGGTCATAAGGTATTCCCGCCGAGTCATTCCAAGAAATTTGCTGTTCTCTTCGGCTAACTCTTTGATCCGGGCTTCAACTTGCTTTTGTTTCGGACTTTGTGGCGGAGGTAAGTACTCGCCGTTTGATACGATCTGTGTTGGTACAGGAGATTGAAACTCAAGCTCCTCTGCACCTTCCACTAATCCTTCTTCTCGTTCGCTAAGCCATGTTGACATGCTTTAGCCTCCCTCGACCAACAACCAGACGCGCCTGGCTGATTGATCATTTCCGTTTCTGTGTCGACACATTGAAACAATGCGTAGCTGCAGAGACCCTCTGCACCTCGAGCAAAATTGTAAATCAGAGACAACACAATGACAAATGTTATTACTGTAAAAACTAACGAAAGCAGGGGGGTGAAGAGGCGCCTTAAGCGTGTTAGTGTCCCGGACTTTTGTGGGACCACCATGGGTTTTTACGAATGTTTTCAGGACTAAAAGCAACCGAATTTATCCACATTCGTGGTATTTTTCATGAGGATTTTCTGTTTTTCAGGAACATTTTGTTCTTATCTTTGCTTTTATGTGCATTCGGATCACCTGTTCGGGCTCAAGAATCGGATGACCCTCAGCGAAAGACGGGCCAAGCCGTTCAAGAAGCATACGGCGACGAGGACATTCCTCAACCGGATATGGGGAGCTGGTATACCGGTAAGGTCGCTAGCTGGCTGACCGAAGAACTACGCACAGAGTTTTTCCCGAACTCCACTCGCTCGTCCGGGCTGGAAGGCGAGCCACCGGCGTCAGCCATTTACGAAGACCAAACCTTGCTGGGGTTTATGTTCCTCACCGTTGATGCCGTGCCATCGTTGGGATTTTCCTCGTTGCCCTTTCAAATCGCGGTCGGCCTGGGGCTCGATGGAAACTTGACTGGTGCCAAAGTCCTCGATCACCAGGAACCAATTATCGACATCTTGTTGCTCGGAGGGTTGGCAATTTTCGGTAACCAGTATTCCGGCGTGGATATCCGTCGACCATGGCGTGTCAGCCTGACAAAAATCACATATTTAAGTGGCCAATCTGACGAAACAGAAGGCGGTTCCGGAACTCTGGATGGGATCAGCGCGGCAACCATTAGCGCCATCCTGTTTAACGAGGCAATCCTCACCTCGGCTCGCTTAATAGCAAGGGCGCACGGCCTCAGACTTAACGACCAACCTGCGGTGGATATGACGCTTTATCATAAAATCGACTGGTCAAGCCTTGTAGAAACCGGTTCTGTCGCCCGTTTAAAAATTTCAACAACCGAAGCAGCCGCCCAGGGAATAGATGTCTCCGAACATCGAGAAGTCCGCGATAGCCTACGTCTCGTTCAAGAGGAAGTCGCACCAAGATATAGACGACAGGAGAGACACCAGGCTGCAGAGCAGAAAGTTAGTGAGAAACCTTTTATCGACCTCTATGTAGCGCCGGTAACGCCTCCATCAATTGGTCGCAGTATCATGGGTGACCAATCGTACAATCTGTTTATTAGCGGCCGCGCAGCAGAAGACCTGGTGCTCCTGATGATGTCAAAAGGCACCTACTCGTTACATGATATGCAAAAAAGCACGACCGGCCCGTTCGAACGCTTCCGCCTCGTCCAAGGAGAAAAGACATTTACCTTATCCAAAGACTGGTTCCGCTATTTCGGATTCTTGCACGGGAAAGATAAGCCCATATTTTCAGAAATAGGACTTTTATGGTTGCCGGCATCAGAGGGAGTTGATCCCCTCACGCCATGGAGACTGGAAATTCCGTTCGAAACCGAAAATGGAAACACAGCTATATTCTCAGTGCCTTATGAGTTGTCATCACAATATATCCTGGAACCGACTGGTCTCGACGTAATAGCGTCGGACAGCGAACCGATTTGGTTCCGAGCCTGGAAAGTGCAAGCAATAAATATCGGTATACTGGTTGCAGCACTGGCATCCTTGACAGCAATTTTATTGTTCATGGAACCGATTACCCGACGGCCCAGGCTTTATTTCTGGCTGCGTAACGCATTCATGCTATTTACCCTGGTTTGGTTGGGATGGATGGTTGGCGCCCAGGTCACCATAATAAATATTATTACCTGGATTCAGGCTGCCTTCGGGACCTTCAACGCAGACGTGATTCTCTCGGATCCACTCATCATCGTACTAATGACCTACGTGTTAGCGACTTTCTTTATTTGGGGCCGCGGTATTTTCTGTGGCTGGCTCTGTCCATTTGGATCCATGCAGGAGTTACTGGCTAAAATCGCCCAAGCATGTCGGTTGCCACAATTACAACTCTCGCCGACCACGCACAAATATCTCTGGCCAGTAAAATATATAATCTTGATTGGTCTAGTGGGGCTGTCATTCTACTCCATGACAGCAGCCAGCGTCGCATCTGAAGTTGAACCATTCAAAACTGCAATTTCCTTAAAATTCGCCCGCGAATGGCCCTATGTGATCTATGCAGTCACTCTTTTATCGGCTGGCCTTGTTGTCGAACGTTTCTTCTGCCGGTTTTTCTGCCCTCTGGGCGCGGCAATGGCGATCGGAGGAAAACTCCGAATGTTAACTCCTTTGAAACGCCGTACCGAATGCGGGAGTCCCTGCCACTTGTGTGAGCAAAAATGCCCCATCTCGGCGATCGAACCGACAGGAAAGATCAAGATGTCTGAGTGTTTTTACTGCCTGGATTGCCAGATCGTTTATCACGACGAGCACGCCTGCCCACCATTAGTGGCGGCTGCAAAAAGAAAGAAGCGTTCAATGCCCGAGGTAACACTTGGACCAAGTGGTTTGCCGGTACCAGCCACGGCTTCCCCGCAATGAAATGCATAATGGCTCTTATCGGAGCGGCTGTAACTTTCTCCTTTTCTAACGGACCGCTAGCGAGTGACGCTACCCCTTTGGTAGACGTGTCGTGGCTAAAGCCACAAGTCTGCACGGAGGACCTAACCGTACTGGACGTTCGAAGATCGGCGGAAAATTATCGAGCCTCCCATATACCTTGCGCAGCCCACACCAACTATTACAAGGATGGCTGGCGGACTAGGAAACAAGGCATCCCTCATATGATGCCACCTGTAGATCAGCTCGAAGCGTTAGTAGGTCGCCTTGGTATCAGTAACAACTCACAAGTCGTCATCTATGGCTCTGGTACCGGTCCATTCGACGCCGCAGAAACCACCAGCATCTATCTTACCTTCAAACATCTCGGCCACGATTTGGTATCAATCCTGGACGGTGGTTTGCCGGCATGGATGGACGAATGGTCCGCAGACTTCGATGTCGGGATATATGAGCCAACTGCCGCCGAGTTCGTCGCTCGACCACGGCCAGAACTTCTGGTGTTGCGGGCAGGCGTGGAAACTGCTTTAGGCGATAAAACCCCATTAATCGACGTGCGTAGCCACGATATGTTTTTGGGAATTAATCGTGCCTGGATGCTTTCCCGTTCCGGTACAATATCGGGTGCGCTGAATTTGCCAATGAGTTGGTTGACCGTTAACGCAGGTCTAAAATTTCGTGAACGTAAGCAATTAGAACGTCTATTCTCGGCCGCTGGGGCACCCACAAGTGGCAAGTTGATTCTATTTTGTAACGCAGGATTGGAAAGTTCTATGGCCTGGTTCGTTGCACATGAACTTTTAGGAAATAACCAAGCCGTTCTTTACGACGGTTCGTTAGCAGAGTGGACCAAAGATGAATCGCTTCCAATGACTCGTCATGTTGAAATTGATTGATATTAGGGGGTGATCAGTTGCAGCCCGCAAAACGCACAAACTCAATTACATGGAAGGCGCCGGTTCCATAGCCTCAAACTGAAGACCTTTTATGTCACGAACGTTTATGCGAACGTGTTGACCACGCGTTGGCAGATCCAACATGATAATAGGATTGGTAGATAACGCCGCATAAGTTTCAATTTCAGCAATTGATCCGTTTTCATCACTAAAATCGATTCGATCTATATAATACGAAGGCACGACTTCACCATTAGGATTAGTCACAAAACCCGTATCCATCGGGTGCGTTATTTTCGTTTTTACCCGCCATGCTCCACCTTCTCTATTAAATTGACTAATCAATATTTTTCCGATTTCTCCGGTCTCGCATTTCTGGATTTCGGGATCGCATGAAGGCAAAGAACAACCCCCTGGGTTCCTCACAAAGACCATTTTCGAACCAACATGCCATGTTCCAGATTCGTCTTTCAGTGCAGCCCTTACTGGAGAATCGTCTTCCAGTCTCACATTCATCCCGACTGCTTCGATAGGCCGATGTGGATAGATACGAGCAGCTTCCTGAATGGGATTGTTTTCAATTAGTAGAACAAACTCTTGTATGCTCCACAGGTAATCCGGAATCTTAACTATCAAGGATACTTCGTGTGGTTCTTCCACGAAGTCTTGCATTATTACCTTTACATTTTCATCAAAGACTACTTTCCCTGTGATGGAATAGTCATCCCGGACCTGAGACCAATTTTCAGAGAGCGTTGGGTCTAATAATTTCTCGGCCTGTTCAAGTGATTTAGAAGTAGGGGTCTCCCATTTCGCGGTTGGAGCAGAAGTCAATTCCTCCGACAATTCAGGCGTCTTAAAGTCTGAAAATGGGCCAGCATTTGCGTGGGAGCAAAAAACCAATAACAACACAGGTACTATTATCGATGGGAAAATTGTATCTCGCGTGTACAAGGCCCTAGCTCCTCAAATGTCCACGGCCGCCACACGTACGACGGCATACTCCACCGTAAGGCACACTTGCCCGGTGCACTCTCCGATTCCAAGGTTGGTGGCTAGGGACAATCTCAAGCCATTTGTATAACTTTGTGAATATATTGATGCAATACATCATTTGCAGCCCAGTTTCCATACGACCCCACTATGAGCAATGGAGCGTCCAAATATGAAGGTCCTTGTTGTTGGCGCAGGCGTTGTCGGCATTACCACGGCTTACTATTTGGAACTCCATGGCCACGATATTACGGTCGTAGAACGCCAAGACGGTGCGGGTTTGGAGACAAGCTTCGCCAACGCTGGACAACTTTGTCGATACACCGCACGACCCTGGGCAGCACCATCAGTGCCTTCCATGATCATTCGGGAATTCGGGCGCACTGACGCCCCTTACCTGATTCATCTTCGTGCTGATCCAGCAATGTGGCGATGGTTGGCAAAGTTTCTCCTCCAGTGTCGAAATTCAAAATACCAAAACACCCGCTCTAACCTTATGCGACTCGCAGTTCACAGCTCAAACTTAATGGACGAGCTAGTCAAATCAGAAAATATCAAATTCGATCAGGGGCGCAACGGCGTTCTTCATCTGTTTCGGGATCAGAAGTCACTTGACCATGCCACCAACGACGAACGCCGTATTGCAGACCCCGCAGCACGTGGCGAAGTGCTTAATCGTGACAAATGTATCTCTATTGAACCTGCGCTTGGTCAAAATCCGTCTAAATTTATTGGCGGAATTTTCCATCGCCATGAACAGACTGGAGACGCACATCGGTTTACAGAAAAATTATCGATGCTCCTGAAAACTCGGGGCGTGAAGTTCCGTTACGGCGTCAACACCCAACAATTGATATCTGAAGGAGATTGTGTTTTCGGTGTAACGACGGATCAAGGTCCGATTGAAGCCGACGCCATAGTGATCAGCGCTGCAAGTAGCAGCGCACAGTTGTTAAACCCGGCGCACCCGAAACTCCCGATTTATCCGGTTAAAGGTTATTCAATAACAGTCCAAACTTCGGGCTTTAACGGCGCACCGAAAATCGGGATTCAGGACCACAGCCGCAAAATCGGCTTTAGCCGGCTCGGGGAGCAACTACGTGTAGCCGGCACTGCCGAATTCGGCGCACGTGATGGCGCGCCCGATCATGCACGAATCGAAGCCCTGTATAGCCGAGCACGTGCTTTGTTTCCCGGTGCCGGCGAATTCGAAACAGCCAAGACTTGGGCAGGCCTTCGACCTATGACCCCTGACGGAGCGCCAGTACTGGGTCGAACAAAGTGGAAAAACCTTTTTGTTAATACTGGTCACGGAAGCCTGGGCTGGAGTCTTGCCTGTGGGTCCAGCCACATAGTCGCTGACATAGTATCGGAACGCATCCCGACCATTGACCTTTCCGGACTTACCATCGACCGTTTCCCGTAATCCTCTGCACAAACCCCTTTCGGCAGTTGCAGATACAAGTTTGCGCACAAATCGATCAGGCAAACTAAGCTCGTGCAAAACAATTATTGTTCTTCACGAAACTGCATATAAGTTTTTCTAAAATTTTCCTATTCAATACGGAGTGCTATTAATGCGTCGGCCGCACGGGCACCGTTCCCCTCGGACAATACCATCAAAGGATTAATGTCTAACTCAGAAACCAGATCAGTGGCGAGTGAAAAATCCGATAATCGAGTCAGAATGTCTGCAACTACATCAATATCGAATTTTGGATAGCCACGCGCTCCCTCCAGCAATGGAAATGTCTTTAGCTCAGCAATCATTGTACGAGCATCTGATTTCGTGATCGGAGCCACACGCACTACTGCATCCTTCAGCATTTCCACCATAACTCCGCCACTACCGAGCAAAATTACGGGCCCAAAAACTGGATCTCGTTTCATGCCCGCAATAAGTTCGATAGCATCTGTAACCATTTCATAAACCCCAATACCATCGATGAGCGCGCTTGAATCGAAAATTCTAATAGAATTTTGTATTTCTTCGAATGCTGATCTCACATCCGTCGATGTCGTGAGCCCGAGCCGCACTCCACCTGCCTCACTCTTGTGACCAATGTCAGGAGATTCCACTTTCAACACTACCGGGTAACCCACCTCCTCGGCTGCAGCCACAGCCTGTTGCGATTCCACGACAACACGTCCTCGGGTCACATCTATACCCAACATGTTGAGCACCTGCTTGGAATCATATTCACCTAGCTGAAGCTTTCCACTTTGTATGGCTTGGGCGACCCTTGCCACGGCACTGTCGACATCACTACACGGGACTTCTTCTCCCATTGGTATTGGCCTTGCAACCAGTGCTCTAATAGCCTTCAACGCCCTTAAGGGGTCGCCAAAACAAGGAATACCTTGCGAGTGAAGCCGACCGGGCACAGATGGATCCCCTAGCATCCAACCC
>ERZ651768.3303-NODE-3303-length-10832-cov-4.906741_pt1 | contig 10832 bp, 13 predicted proteins | sample MGYA00514754_ERZ651768 | MGnify/ENA metagenome assembly ERZ651768 | reverse complement strand
TTCAGCCTGTTCGGATGCCTTGTTTATCAGGTCCTTTTAGAAGTTGAACTTGCAACTTTCCACGCTGATTCGATTCAGAGTTTAGTACATCGTCTTGAGAACAAACCAATTGAGATTCCGAGGGTGCTGATTCCTGCTTTGGATGGTATTTCAATTCAAATTCAGACGCGTGTTGGAGGAAAACGTGTAAGGAGAAACAAGAACATAGTTGAGATTATTGGAATTGACCCCCATTCCCATGAATTGCTTACTAATGAAGCGTTTAGATGGGATAATACAATTGATGAATACCTGTTCACAGGTAAGTCCTATATCCTCGAGAAGATTATGATGAAGGCTAATCTCAACCGAGTTGAGATTATGGATGAGATGAAGAGACGCCAGCTTGTTATTGAATGGTGTCTTAAGAAGGCAATCAGAGATTACAAGGATTTTGCCAAGGTTATAGCGGAGTACTACGTCCACCCTGAAGATGTCATGCGTCAAGTTTACGCCGATATGCAGGTTGGTGGAAAGAAGCGTCGCCGCAAGGTTACAGATCGAGATATGGACTTGTCAGGTTCAGAAGACGATGATATAGATGTCTCAGACTTTCCACCTAAGGTCAGACAGAAATATCAAAAACGTGAGGCCAAAGAGCAGGCAGCTAGATCTAAGAGCGATGCCAAAATATCACAGACAGATGATCCAACCAAGCGCTCTAAATTAATTGCGAAGGAAGAGGCTCGGCGAGACAAAGTTGAGTCTAGACTCGAGTCAGATTTATTGAAGGATCAGGCCTATTATGTACCGCTTAAACAACTGACTCCCTTATCCAAACAGATAGGCTTGGGTGACGTTTCATCGCTCAATGAGGTTGAGGCTAGACGTATGTTGAAAGGCGTTCGATCCGAGCTTAACAAGAAGGCTAAGGCCGAAGCTAGAATTATGAAAATGGACGATCAGCCGGAGAAGAAAGCTACTTCGGTGTCCTCTGAAGAGGACCGTGCCGCTAAAGCTCTTACGAGTCTGAAATCTGCTTTAGCCAATAGAGTCCAACGTTCCGCTAATCCACGTTGGTGGCATAGATGGCTCTGACCGGTTTTGAGACGTTTAGTAGAGTTTTACTAGGCTGGCTAGGCCGTATGCTGACCAAAGATTCGATAGGCATCAAAAGGGAGCTTGTCCAAGCAAGAATCCCACTTCTGCCAGAGGATTATGTTTCTTCCTCTATTATGCAAGTCATAATTACGTTTTTAGGTGGAATAGTTTTCTTATTGTTTCTTCTTGGTTTTCTGATACCTCAAATTGAGATGATGGAGGATCAATCTACCGGAGAAAACTTTTCAGTCCCGAATAATATTCAATACGCTCTTATTGGAATTTTAGTGTTCGTTTTGCCTACATTGGTGGGTTTGGTTCAGTTGTTTACCCCTGGTTTCGCAGCGAGGAGTAGAGGTATTAATATGGATAGACAGATACCTTACGCCGCAAGTTATGTGTCAGCCATGGCAGCAGCTAACGCCACCCCGTCCCAGACTTTCAAATCTCTTGCTAGAAATAGGGACATCTATGGTGAGATTTCAAATGATGCAGCATGGATTTTTCACAGTATGGAATTCATTGGACGAGATTTGGTTACCACACTAAAGGAAGCTGTAGACAGAACTCCTTCTGAAAGATTTGCAGAATTTCTTCAGGGGATCATAGGTACGGTGACATCGGGAGGCAACTTGAAGTTATATTTCTTGAACAGATCAGAGTATTATGCACAATTGAACCGGGTCCACGTTAAGGATGTATTGCAGCAGATGGCTCTGTTTTCGGAAGCCTACGTGGTTGTTGCCGTTGCTTTGCCGATATTTGCAATGATTATTGCAGTTATCACTTTCTGGGTATCTGGGTCGGGGATGCAGCTTGAGGAGATTCACATGTATCTTTTGGTATTTGGCGGATTTCCCATAATTCAGATCGTTTTCTCAGTTCTGTTCTATAGTCTAAGTCTGGAGGTGTCAACTGACTGATGACGATTAAGGGCAATTTACAGAAGAAAAGCTATCAAGACCAACGTACGGGCGTCCAGAGACGCTGGATGGAGTACAGCAAGGTTACACGTTGGCTAAATGTCAGGGACAAGACTTTCGATTGGGCCCCGGTTGTAGTTGTCTTCTTTTCGATTGTTGTTGGCATCTTCTTCTTTGCGATAGCTTATCAAAATAATTTTACAGATGCCACTACCGAAGTTGTCGATCAGGACTACGACAAGCAGTTCGACAATCCTTGGGCTATGAATGATGGTGATTATTCATTCACTTTTGGGAATACCTATGATGAGACAATGGGTAAGGATAATCGAATTGAGGCCATTTATGGCCTTGGTCTTCCTACTATCCGTAACAATGAATCGAAGGACAACAATCCTGCAATTGATGGAATAGAAAATGAAATGACTGCGAACACATGGTATCGTAGTTATCCTGAGATATCTGCAATTGACTATGTGGTATTTGGTTTGGTCTCTTTGATGCTACCTTATGGGATTTATGGACGGCGAAGGGAACAACTCAGGGGCCGTGTTGAGGCTAAATTTCCAGACTTCTTGAGAGACCTTGCAGAGTATTGGAAGGGAGGCCTGAGCATGACCGTCGCGATTCAAACTCTGGCTAAAGGAGAGTATGGTAACCTTAACGAGGACGTTAATAAGATGGCGTCTCAGATTTCTTGGGGTATTTCATTCGGAGAGGTTTTGGATATGTTCACCGAACGTGTTACTTCACCGATTGTGACTAGAGCCGTTAGAATGGTAGATGAGGCCAATCGTGCTGGTGGCCGTATCTCAGACATTCTTCTGGCCGCTTCTTTTGATGCTAGGGAAATTAAAGCCTTGGAGACAGAGAGAAGACAGGAAGTTGGAAGTTACGTAACTGTCATTTATGCTTCTTTCTTTGTTTATCTGGGCATTATCCTTGTTCTTGCATCTACTTTCATTCCAGCTATTGTTGATTCGGCAGCAGCCACTGGAAGCACTGGTTCCATGTCTATTGGGAACCTGACCATAAGGGAGATGAACGAGGTCTGGATTTCCACGATTTTCCTTTACAGTCTGATAGTGCAAGGCATTGGCAACGGACTAGCGGCCGGTTTCATGGCCAATGGAAGATTATATTCAGCATTTAACCGAGCGTCTGTTTTACTTCTGGTTGGATGGCTTGTCTTTGAACTTTCTGGAATAGGCACATCCATGATAACTCCTCAGATTTAGTTGAGGTTGACTTTACTATGAATGATACTAAAGGACAGATGCACGTGCTTGAAGTTCTTCTGGTGGCAACTATGTTTACTTCAGCAGTCAATGTGGCTGTGAATATTTTGCCAACGAGTGATGCTAATAATCTGGAAGAAAACGATCTTTATTTTTCAGGTCTGGAAATTCTTGAAATGTTAGACGTCTGGAAACCATCCGATGCTACGGTAGCTGCAGCACATGATAACTCAACCCTTGCCTGGTGGCTTGCTACGGATAATCATACATCGATCAAGCAATACTTGGATGCAGGTCTTTCCGCATCGGTTTCTTATCATCTGGAAGCAACGCATGGAGGCCAGACAGATGTCATCGTAAATCGTGAGGTTCCCTCTGGACCTGTCGTTCAGGCCTTTAGAATAGTCTGGGCAGATAATGAGGTTTGGGATATTAGTTTGAAGTTGTGGTATGGATATAGGGAGGGCTGATGAAGGATAACGCACAACTATTGCTGGTTTCAGGTCTTTTAATGTCAATTACTATAATTGCAGTGAGTAGTACAATAACACATTCAGTCAATATGGGATATCATCAAGGTGAAAGACACGACCTCACACCTTTACTGAGTTCTATAGAGGACGATTTTCCATTAGCATTAGAATATGAGGTCGACAATGCGGCAGCTGATACAAGCTTGCCTGCATCATTCAATACTACTTCAGAAACGTTTGAGTCACTATTTGCTTCTAGAGGATATTCACTTTCTTTCACTTTAGTTTCATCTTTAGAGGAGGACAGCGGAACACACACCTTTGTCTATAGTTTTGCGATTAACGATGGAACTATGTATGTCAGCTTGGACCAAACAATCTCATTCTGAATATTTAATCTTTAGAAAGGAATGATGAAACAGTTCTTTTGAACATGCCACCAAAGCCTAGGACACAGGTTGTGACCATTCCGACAAACATGATAACATAACTAAGGTACAACTGTTCAAGATCACTAGCGAACTCATCAGGTGTTTCTCCACCTTTCAGTGCCATAAGTCGGATCAGGCCTAGTACAAATCCAACAATTATAACGAAGAAACCGAAGCCCATGATTATTTCATTTGGAGTGATTCCTTCTTCGGAAGGGTCTGGACTGCCTCTGAACTCCTGAAAATCACCACCGTTTCCATCGTCATCGGACATGATGTGGCCAGAAATTGCGGCTTAATAAGCTTGCCCTTGGAAATTATGATTTTTTATTGACCAGAGCGGCCTTTACCAAGCCAAGATGCAATGGTGACGGTGCATCGGGTCTTGATTTGAACTCTGGATGAAACTGAGAGGCCACAAAATAGGGGTGCTCCTCCAGTTCTAGTATTTCCATTCTCCTGCCGCTTGAATCAGTTCCTGTGTATTTCATCCCCTTTCCTTCAATCTGTTTGATATAATCGGGATTTATCTCGTATCGATGTCGGTGCCTTTCGAATATGATGCCCTTACCATACAATTTTCTTGCTTTTCCATCAGAAACCTTGATTTTGTGGGCACCGAGCCTCATTGTAGCTCCCATATCCTTCACGCCCTCCTGTTCAGGTAAGATATCAACCACAGGATGCGGTCCATCCGAATCTAACTCTGCCGAATTGGCTTTCTCCAATCCCAGCACATTCCTTGCAAATTCAACAGTCGCCAATTGAAATCCAAAACAGACGCCCAAATACGGTATTTGATTCTCCCTTGCCCATCTGGTACTCATGATTTTTCCTTCGGCCCCCCTGTTTCCGAACCCTCCAGGAACGATAATTCCATTGACTCCCTCTAATTCCTTGGTACTCCCTGAATCCTCTAGGTCAGGTGCCTCAATCCATCTTATTTTGACTTTACAGCCTAGAACCGCCCCGGCATATCTCAACGTTTCTTCGTGTGATATATATGAATCCTTTAAAGAAGTATATTTTCCTATGATTGCAATTTCAACCTCTTCGCCACCGTTTGAGATCCTATTCACAAAGTCTCGCCACTTCTTAACATCTGGTTTCTTGGTCTTTAGCCCTAATCTCTTTTCTATTAATTCTGGGAATTTTTGTTCCAGAAAAATTAGAGGTACCTCGTAGATCGACTTTGCATCTGGAGCAGATATTACCGCTTCTCTAGGTATGTCTGCGAAAAATGCAATCTTTGCAGCGATATCTTCGTCCAGAGCTTTATTACTTCTTCCTACTATGATATCTGGTCTTATTCCAAGTCCTTGTAATTCTTTTACCGAGTGTTGTGTAGGCTTTGTCTTCTGCTCACCCACCGAACCAACAACAGGGACTAGGGTAGTATGGATGACCATAACATTTTCCCGACCTTCCTCGCGGCCCAGCAAACGGACAGCCTCCATAAAGGGCATCGATTCGATGTCACCCACAGTTCCTCCTAGTTCCACCATACACACATCGGCTTTTGCATTCTCGGCAGCATTTTTTATCCCGTCCACAATCTCTCTGACAACGTGTGGGATAATCTGGACCGTCTGGCCTAGATAGTCTCCATGGCGCTCCTTTTCTATGACTTTCTTGTAAACTTTTCCAGTTGTTATATTGTGTTCCATGGTAAGGTTACAGCGCAAGAATCGTTCATAATTTCCAAGGTCCAGATCGACTTCAGCTCCATCGGTCATTACGAAGACCTCACCATGTTCGTATGGATTCATAGTTCCCGCATCTACGTTCAGGTAGGGGTCTATTTTCACAGCGGTAACTTTGTAGCCAGCACATTGTAATAATAGGCCGGCAGAAGATGAGGTTACACCCTTCCCTAGACCTGAAAGAACGCCGCCTGTCACAATTATGTACTTCACCTGACTCAACGGGCTAATACACTTCCATAGGTCCCTATAAGGCCGTCGGTCAACTTAAACCCCTTTTCACATATCCCTCCGTGACCCAGTTAATCCATAAACATAGTGATAATCTTTTTTGGTTCGATGTAATGCCCCGTGGTGAAGAAAAATTCATCTCTGTTTACATGGTCATTGATGAAAAGATCGCACTCATAGAGACCGGTCCAGCCAGTTCAAATGTTAATTTACAGCAGTGTATTGAAGCAATAGGGGTAAATTTGAAGGATATAGATTATATTATCCCAACACACATTCATTTAGATCATTTTGGAGGAGGAGGTCACATAATGGATTTATGCCAGAATGCCAAAGCTGTCGTACATCCCAAAGCCTACAAACATGTCTCTGCGATTGGCGATTGGTGGGCAGGTAGTCGGGACTTTCTGGGTGAAATCGCAGAACTTTACGGAAAGCCCAGACCGATTTCTGAGTCAAGACTGATCTCAGCAGACGACGGTCACGTTCTATCTTTAGGTCGATCAGATCTAAGGGCATTACATACCCCCGGTCATGCTCCACATCACATAACTTGGGTCCATGGTGACGAGGCTTTTGTTGGTGATTCCCTTGGACTCTGGTATTCTGATTTGAATGTATGCTTCCCAGTCACTCCAGGCTATTATCGTCATGATTTAGCACTGGATAGTATAGATAGGATGGCCTCACTGGATTTGAGATTTTATCATCATACACATTTTGGACCTCGCCAAGCAGAAGGAGCTTTGGAACAAATCAGATCTGAATTTGAGATTTGGATGAGTACAGTTGAAGAGGGTTATAGGAAAAATCTTTCATCTAAGGAAATAGTGGAGATTTTATTTGATGCTAGGCCTGGCCTGAAACAGACAGATATGAATCACGGAGTTCATCAAACAGCGACCCATCTAGGGTCAGTCGAAGGAATGCTGAATTGGATAAGGAGAAAGGATGCGTAGTGTAGACAAGCTTCCCAGGATAAAGGCCCGTCCATTTCCACACGTAATTGTAAGGAATTTTCTTGATTCCCCTACGTTGGATCTGGCAATTGATGCATTAGCGGGCTTGGAATATGATTTCAAGGAGTCAGACCTGTTTAGTTATTGGGCGAGCATAGAACTGACCGATATCAACCATCCAGCTATCAATATACTCAGAGACGATTTGGGTGACGAGATTTGGCGAAAGAAGGTTGCCGAGTCGTTTAAGGTAAAACAACTTTCAAGCATAGATATGTCAGCCTATGTTTACGGTCTAGGTGATTTTCTGCTTCCTCATGATGACCAAGTAGAAGGACGAATCATAGCCTACAGTTTACATCTAACTCCAGAAATTACCGAGGAAATGGGAGGCGCCCTAAATATATTCAAGGCAGATAAGGAAGGCAAATCGAAGTTGGCCGATAGCATCATTCCTGAGTACAACTCCTTGATTATGTTCGAGGTATCAGATCGTTCTTGGCATCAGGTCAGCGAGATTGTAGCAGATATCCAAAGGTTAACTGTGACTGGGTGGTACCATGGCTGACATTAATTTCTATTATCTAGAACCGCCTACACTTTCTAACCTTAAGAGAATTTTCAATTCAGGAAAAATTCCATTTATTCGTTTATCAAAGTTTTTTGACCCAGTTCCTGCAGCGTCCGAACCTAAACTTGCTAGAGAAGATAAAATTGGCTACTATAATCGACAGGTAGGTTCTGCAATTTTAGCAGACTTTTGGTCGTCACCTGAATTCATTAAATTTCTCGAGGATGCTACAGGATTAAAACCTAAATTCAGAGAGGCGAACCACTTGCACTACTCTGCTGGAGATTATTCCCTTTTACATACTGAGGAGTCTGAACCCAGAAGACTGGCTATAGCCTATGATTTTACCAAAACCTGGAAACAAGAATGGGGAGGCTATGATCTCTATACCTCAGCGAAGAAGGATCCTCTGATTTGTAACAGAGATCCGGGTTCTTTGATGATAGTTGAACTTGCGGAGGGAGATTTGTCTTGCACGAGATATGTAAGTCAGAAGGCTTTTTCAGCAGCTCAATTTGACAGTGTAGTCTATGATATAGATTGATTACTCACTTCTGAGTATATACACAATTATTTAATGCAACTATCAAAGTTAAACTTCTGCGGGGGATTAGAATATCAATAAACAATAGTCTATTGCCCATTGAAAATATTGCGAAAGCGCTGTCCAGGGGTGAACCGATCCTAGTCTTTGATGATTCTGAGCGTGAAGGCGAAACAGACATTTTCTTTTCTGCTCGACATGTCACCTCTGCGAGTGTCCGTTTACTTAGAGAACAAGGTGGGGGGATGGTGTTTTTGGCATCTGACTATACGGCATCCGAAAAACTCGGTTTGCCTTTTGCCCATGATATTTATCGTGCTGTAAGCCGTGATTCTAAAGGATTTGGTTTCTTAGATACCATGCTTAGTCATTCACTTCCGTATGATACCCGCTCTTCATTTTCGCTTTTCATAAATCACAAAGACAGTTTTACAGGAATAACAGACAACGATAGGTCCCTTACAGCCACATCATTTGCGGAACTGATTCAAGAATCCAAATATTTATCAGATACGGATTCCCGGAATAAAATGGCACAGAGTTTTCGGCTTCCAGGTCACGTTCCGGTCTGTATTGCAGATCGCAAGTTGTTGAAAAAACGCCAAGGTCACACAGAATTGATTGTTGCGCTTATGAAATCTATAGATCTTACTCCGGTGGCTTTGGGTTGTGAAATGCTATCAGAGGATGGTAATGCCCTTTCTCCTGAAGAGGCTCGAGTTTGGGCGCGAGAGCAGGGATATTTGTTTTTAGAGGGGCGACAGATTATGGAGGCATGCCAGTGAAAGTCGTAGCCACAGGAGTCTTTGACATAATCCATTCAGGACATGCCCATTTTCTCAAGGCTGCCAAGGAACATGGAGATGAATTGGTTGTGATCATAGCCAACGATGACACAGTTAGAAGAATGAAAGGAGAACCGATTCTATCTGATGAAATGAGGGCAGAGGTGGTTTATCATCTCAAACCGGTCGATCAAGTAGTTGTAGGAAGAACAGGCAATATGCTCGACATAATAGTTGAAGAGATAAAGCCTGATGTGATTGCACTAGGATATGATCAGAGACTTTTCAGCACAGATGAGTTAGAGGCCAAACTCCTTGAGCGAGGACTTAAGGTCAAAGCCGTTCGATTGCCTGAGATGGAACAGGATCTGGCAGGATCACGCAAGATAATTTCAAAGATAATGAAGATTTATCGCAAGAAATATGATTCAGAGTGAGGACTTATGGTTTTTTCCGGAATAGTTGAGGGAACTGCCATTGTTACTAAGGTTACGAAGCACAAAGGCCTGTACAATCTCGAGATAAAGGTACCAGACGGTTTTTCATCAGACCTTCAAATCGGCGCTAGTGTCTGTGTAGATGGAGTATGTTTGACCACTTCATCGTTCAAGGACAATAGAATTGGCTTTGATATTATGATGGAAACATTGAATGTATCAACCCTCAATGCGATCAAGGAAGATGAAAGTGTGAACATAGAGCGATCGATAAAATTTGGTGATGAGGTTGGTGGACATCTGGTCTCGGGCCACGTTTCGGATATCGTTACTGTTAGTCAAGTTGACAAACCCGAGAACAATCATGCGATCACCTTTCAGACCACGTCGGAGGTTATGCGTTATATTTTTCCCAAAGGATACGTTGCGCTTAACGGCGTAAGTCTGACAATAGGTGAGATCCATCGATCCCAGAATGAGTTTAATGTGTATCTTATCCCGGAAACATTACGGTTGACCAATTTGGGGCAGAAGAAAGCCGGAGATCAGGTCAATCTGGAGATTGAGACCCAGACCAGAAATATGGTAGACACGATTTCAGAAGTTGCCAGGGAGACAATAAGTGGCTAGTTCGATAGCAATAGTTGCAGGAAGTTTTCACAGGGAATTGGTTGAGAAGATGGTTGATGAGGCAAGAAAGACTGCCTCTGAGAATGACCTTATCATAGAAGAAGTGTCCTGGGTTCCAGGTTCAATGGAAGTTCCATTGCAACTCAAGCGTCTCTTGATTAGAGAGTCTATCGATGGTGCCGTTGTGTTGGGAATAATTGAAAAAGGAGAGACTGACCATGGATTTGTTATGGGCCAAGCAGTTACTAAGGGAATAATTGATCTTCAGCTTACATCTATGAAGCCAATTGGTTATGGAATAATAGGTCCCGGAGCCAAGGATAATCAGATTGAAGCTCGTCTGGTCCCTTATGCTAGGAAGGCAGTTTTAGCCGTGAGTGAGATGCTCTTTAACTAAAGAGACGCGCAATGAGTTTTAGAGGGAGAAGAAGGCCGGATTTGAGATAGTTTATCATTCCCAAAATAGACAGTACAAAAGGAGTTTTCGCATATTTCAGTTTCAGATAATGTAATGCGTGATAAAAACTTGGAAGTGCAAAAACAGCCATTAGTAGCGAGAAGAGAACTAATGTGATAATAAGTCCGAAGAAATTTCTGAGACCCACGAATTGCGTTCTATATAATGAGATAATAACTCCTGCGAATACTCCCCCCATAGTCGTAAAAGTTGCTTCGACGACAGATTGGCCAGTATTCTCGACTGCCTTCTGAATTCCTTCTGGAGTGGTACCTTCTTCCCTCACTCTTTCTGTGATTTGAATAGAATTATCAATCCCTATACCTATGATTATGGTTCCTACCATTGCGGTAAAGATGTTCAAATTTGT
>ERZ651768.3302-NODE-3302-length-10833-cov-4.183990_pt1 | contig 10833 bp, 9 predicted proteins | sample MGYA00514754_ERZ651768 | MGnify/ENA metagenome assembly ERZ651768 | reverse complement strand
CGCAGTTGAGTACATAGCGAGTACATAAACAAAATGGGCTATGAGAAAAATCTCATAACCCATTGTTTTAAATGGTGGGCCGTCTCGGGATCGAACCGAGGACCTACTGATTAAGAGTCAGTTCATACCTCTATTCTTGACTATTTTTATTTTCCTATGCTTGGTTGTCAGTTTCTTCCAACAAGGACAAACCCGGCCCAGTTGACAGGGTTCGGGTATTGTTCTTTTGTTTTCAGTTGAGCCATTCGCAGAGATTCACCCAGGGAGTTTTTCTTGAGTGACTGATAGAATTCATTGATCAAGAATGAACTGGCTTCATCGGCAATGGGCCACAAGGTGGCTATGATGGATTTTGCTCCCGCATACATAAAAGCTCTATAGAAACCTATGATTTCATCTCCTGCAGAGTATTTCCCCAATCCCGTTTCACAGGCGCTCAGTACAACAAGCGACGGCTTCAATTTTAATTGGTATATCTCTTCCACGGTTAACTTCCCGTCGTTAATTCCATCGCTTGCCAATAAAAGTGAAGAATTGAACGGGTCATCATTGTCAAAGGTGGCGTGCGTTGCAAAATGCAGTACTTCATATGAAGATGCCTTGTCCTTCACGTTGGTCTCACTCGCCTCATCATGCGAAAGTTTCAACGCATCAGGAAAAAATAGGGCTGCATTATCTATTTCGACCTCTGAGTAGGGAAGATTCAATGCGGCACTGTCAAGTTCAGGGTTGCCTAGCAACAGAATACTTTTGGGCGGTTTTGAATCAGAGTGTTCATAGCTGCTCTCGGTACCCCATCCCGGCAAATAAGAGCTGTCGTCAGCAACAGACCCGATAAATTCAGATTCACCTTCTGGTTCGAGCGGTCCGATCGGCGGTTTATCGGCCAGGTATCGAAGCACTGTCGCGCTAGGAATATAGTTTAGAGTGTAGTCCTCAAGAAGATACTTTTCCCCATCATGCAACAATTGAAAAGGTAGATAGTGAAGTGGACCATGGGGCGAGATAATGATTCTTTTTTTGGATATACCGAAGGCTATCGGCTTGATCAGTGTTTCATATAAATCCTGCGATAAACTCAGAAGATCACTCTGGTCTTCGCTTCCCTTAGAAATCAATTCTCTAAAACGAGATATTTTTTTTATTAGTTCCTCCTTACCGACAGGAACCTCTCTTATTTCTGGAGTTCCTCCGGCCAGTACAATGATGGTTTTCTCGGGTGAGACAAAATACTGCACAAAGTTACTGTCAATGGTCGGTCTTGCTAGTATGTTCTCGGTTTCCTCAAGCGTGATGGGTTTTGCCTGATCCAGATTATTGAATTCAATCAGCGGAGTTGTTCTAAACTTGGAGGAAACTTGGATTCCCCGGTTTTCTTCCAGATATTTGATCTGGTCCAGACTGATGGATCCGTGCGACAGGATTTCATTCATTTCAGAATTTTTAAGCAAATAGCTCTGGTAAAAATCGCTTTCTTCATTCCTCGCTAGTTGAAGGTCTTTGCTTTCGAGAAGGTCCGCAAACACTCTTCCTTTCGATCTTTCGATCAAATGAAATGCTTGTTTGGCATCATTCTCCTGGGAGAAAATTCTTATCAGTTTCACGTAGATAGAATTTCGATGACCGGAAAATACGATTCGTTTCGTGTCCGAATCAATGGTGGCTCTTTGTTTTTCTATCAGTCCCAATGCGTTCATGTACAAGCCTTTTGCATCGGAAGCGCCACCTGACTCAAACAATCCGTCACCTTTCGCCACAAAAAAATCCAATTGCTCATTCGGGCCCATGAAACGGGCATATTTTAACTGTTGAGGTGAAAGGCTGTTTCTTTGCAGAAAAAAACTGTCCTCGATATTTCTTTCAGCTTCAAAATATTTTGTTTGCAGTGAAGCCACGTCGCTTTGGTAGGTATTTTCGATGTCTTGCCTTACCTCGGCTGAACTTTCAGTAACACTGGAGCTCGCTTTCATAGACAGGTCAGTAAAATTCTGCCAGTCCCGGGTGCTCATTCTTTGGCCCCCATAGGCAGCATTGTAGCCGTCGGCGTAGGCTACCACACCCATCGCTCCAATAATCGCGGCCTGGCCAATCCCTTCCAGTAGTTTGCTCCCGAAATTTTTTGTGCCTTTCCAGAAGTCCAGCCACTTCTGATCGGACAACTGGTCTTCACGAAGTTCCGCCTTTATCTTAGTTTCAGTATCATTGATAAAGGTTTTTTGATCTTGATGTTCCTGGAGAGCCATCTGGTCCAGTTTCTCGATTGCCTGATCAAATTTATTGAGATGGGCAATACCTGATTCCGTCTGCCCGGTCTTTAGATTAGACATACCAACCCAGTGATGAAGTTGGCAGAGTAAAACCAATCCTTCCATATTGGTTTCTTCTAGCTGGCTTATCGCTTTCTCACCAAATTGAATAACCGGCAGGTACTGGTCTGGATGCGAACCGGGGGAAACGGATGACCAATGATACTTTGCTAGAAGATAATTTTTTTTCTTTTCGGAAAGAGTGTTGGCCTGATCTTCGGTTTCGAGATTTTTTAAGAGATTTGTATTCTTTAGAGCTGTATTTTGTGCCGCAATAGATTGAACACCCAGATTTTTTTGCAGTAGTAATTTTCTTCTTTGAATTCGGTCTCCTGTTGCAAGCAAGTCCTCCCTTCTTACAAATTCGATCATTTCCTGGGGAAGTTCGGTTACCAAGTCTTTGCGCTCGGCAAGAACTCGGCTCTCAAGGCTGATAAAAATCGGGTCTGACCATGAAGAGGATGTGTTGGCATCTTCGTTTTTCTTATCTTTTTTTAATGCATCGGGAGACGAATAAAACAAATCCGGTGTTAGTCGGTTTTCGTTGAAATAATTCGAGAAGGGTAATGTTTTTAAATCACTCCCAATCAACGAGGAGTACAAGTCTTGTGCCTGTTTATTGAATTCATCAGCCTTTTTAAAATTGATCAGTTTTGTCGCATAAAGGTTGGCCAGGTCATCTGTCATATACAGACGGGTCTCAAGATTTAAAGAGGAGTCGGAATAATTGTTTTTCAGAAATATTTCCAGATCAGAAAACATTTTATTGTCATTCAGGTGCTTCAAGTGGGTTTGAACTTCCCAGGGAGAGTTGAAATTAACAATTTCCTGAGAGAAGACCTTGGAATAAGAGAACAGCAACAATAGGAAAATTAAGATAAAACTTTTAATTATTTTACTATTTGGTTTCATTGCCCTTGAACTCCTCAGATATTGTTTCTATCAAATCGAGTGTGTTTTTGTAGAATGCCATGGTAAGAGCATTCCTTAAATTTGGAAACTGGGCCCCGGGATCGTTGTAATTGATGAACGGGTGGGTCTCGTCTTTTTCCGGGAACTTGAACTTTCTAGCGCGATGGGAAGTCTTTATGGTCTTGGCGGCCAGTGTTCCGGAAGCATTTTGTATGATGTAGCGTATCTCGACTTCAGCCCGTCTGCAGTACTGGTACTTTAAAAGGACTGGTTGTATCAAAAAATGGGAGTCAATGTTCTTGTTTTCAGCAAGTTCATTGGCATTTACAGAGTTTAGGCCCAGGTCTTTGATGAAGACATGGTACAGCCGCTGTAACTTGTTGGCGGAATTTTGTTCCCTTGGGAAATAACAATTGTCGCTTGAAAGCGAACTGACCTGTTCTTCTGGTTTTTTGGAGTAAATTTCACCTGCCAAAAAGAATTTGTTTTTACGGATGCCTTCCTTGTTGAAATCTTTCAGAGAAATGATGGGTGAGAATATTAAATTTGTTTCCTTGAGGGGACCGGATGACTTTAACAGATTTTCTTTTTTGCTTGATGTGGATCCACCTATTTCGATCCCGGGAATATAATTATCCATGCTCGCGCACGAAGACAAAAGAAAGGACGATAAAAACAACAGAAAAAAAGCAGGTGTCTTCGTCTTGTATGAACTTGAATCATTTCTGAATAAAATTTTCCAATTCATTTTCCTTAAGCCCCACATGATTTCAGTTGTTAAAACCAGAGACTACTCCCCCTAAAGCGATGACAGCTATTTCTCTGTTTATGCGGTCATAAGCCCTTTTGATTGATTGCGTGTTATCGGTTGCCCTGTCCAGTTCATCAAACGCATCCTGTTTGCGCCGTGCCTTTTTTCTTAGGAATTTCTGGTACAATTCATAAGCCTCTTTTTCAATGGTTTCGATTTTTGCCAGTCGATTGTCATATTCCTGTTTTGTCACGCTTCCTGTATTGAAATGGGCGCAGAGTTCCTGGTAGCGGGCAATCAACCCTTGTACTGTATGATCCCAGTCTATTCCGGTTTTTTTCCCGAAACTGATTTCCGGACCTATTCCGAAAAGAAAGTTACCGATTTTAAAACCAAGCGTAATACGGCCATCTTCCGATTTGTGGACGGAACAGTCCTGTTGTTCGACCATAATGTGTTTGGTCCGGGTGTTGTCGAGATACAGTTTAATTTGATCAGCCGAGACAGGGACCGACATCAATAATATTTGGCAGATTAGGAAATATTTTAAGAGTGATGGCATTGGATTTGTCATTTCAAACAGTTCTCGTTTCAAGTGTCTAATGTCTTCGGATGCTGCCTTTCATTTCTTCCATCATGTCTTCCATTTCATCTTCGACTTGCCGGAACAAGTTTTTTTCTTGATAAGGATGACGCTCAGTCAATATTTGCGGTTCAGCGACCTTAGGCTTCTCAATAGGTTTTAAGCTGTCTTCTTTTGAGACAGGAGGCTGTTCTATTATTTTCCTTGGATCAATCTGGACCATTGACTCCGGTTTTTTTTGTGGGGTTATCTTTTCTTGTTTTGGAACCGGCACGATACCTGCGTTGTCTGCCATGGAATCGCTACCATCCTCCGAGCTTGTTTTCGGGATAGCGTAACTGAATGGATGACCGACTGAATTCATCCATTTGACCGCAACCGTTGATTGGATTGAAAAATTGATGTCCGTGATGGCGGTATTGTTGGATCCTTTTCGGGCGATCATTGAATTGACCCCCACAATATTCCCATATTTGTCAATCAAGGGGCCGCCGGAATTTCCTTTGTTGATACTCGTCTCTGTTTGAAATACGTCTTTACCTGGGATGTTCCCATAATTTTCTATTAAGCTGCTGATCGTTCCTGTTGTTAATGTCCAAAGACCTCCCTGCTCAGGGTGCCCTATGGCAATAACAGGGTCGCCAATAGATATTTTTTGCAAATTTGACAGCCCAAGAAAAGGAAGTCTGTTTATGGAATTATTCTTATTAATTTTTAGTAGGGCGAGATCTAGTTGATTTGAATATCGAACCAAACTAGCTTTGAATTTTCTGGAGGTATCTTTTTTTAAGTTGCCGGTTACCTTGTCAGGTTTTAAAAAGATTAAGAGTTCTCCAAAAGTTTTGTTTCTATCTGAATTGAAAATTACGTGGGCATTGGTGAGAACAAGCCCATCTTCGTTGATGATGGAACCGGTTCCGGAGCTTGTATACTTGCCGCCTCGTTCAAACGCGGCTACCAGCACTACTGCCTTGGAAGTCTTCTGGTAAATCCTTTTGGGATCAAAATTTTGCGCCGAGACAGAGCCGGTGAAGCAAAGGCTAAAAATGAGTAACGAAACTCGGAATCTCATCAAGATTTGCCTTCTTTTTTGAGAACCTCCTGTTCTAATTCCTCGTGGAGCTTGTCCGCCCTTTCCTTAATCGCTTCCCTCACCTCGCTGGAAAGCTCCTTGTGCTCATCCAGATTCTTTTTGAATGACTTGAGATCCAGACGCGCCAGGGAAAACATTTCATTTCTTCCGGGGTGCTCCCAATGATCAGTGATTAACACGCCGGTAAGTGTTGCAGAGGTGATCGTCTTGATTGCGACTTCCACATTTTGTTCTTCGGAGGTCTTGCTAAAATCACCCGATGTGGTGCTAGCCATGTAATCTTTCGTCAAAGATTTGGTGTAAAACTCAAATGTCTTTGCCAGATCGTTTCTAGCACGGTCGTCGGCAGCCGTTCTTTGCAGGGAAAAGTTCTTTATTCCGGAAGCAGTGCCAACTCCGTAGAACGCTTTTCCATTTGAATCTTTATATGCCCCGGCGCCTTTCATGACCCATTCAGGGGGTTCATATTCTGACATCGTGGTTCTCGTTGGTTCCGGAGTGCTTGAACAAGCACTGAACATGGCTAGGGACAGCATCAACCCCAAAAATAATGAAAACTTTTTTTGGTTTATCATTGTATATTTCTCCCAAGGGTTATCCGACAAAACCTAATATTCAACTTTATATTTTCACCGTAAAATTAAATAACTGATTGGCAACCAAGCCAACAAGTACCTATACCAATATTTTTTTGACTACACGCATGGGTAAAGAACCATACAAACGCTTTTTTCGGATATTTCATTATAAAACAAAAAGTTGCAAACCTTTAAATTATTCGATTTGTGTCAGTGGATAAATAATGGTGGGCAGAGGAAAGAATTTAATTAAGCCATTGTTTGTTAATGGGTTGTCTAGTTTACTTGAGCCCGTGGTTGTGCTGGCAGTTACGAAAAAAGAAAACATCCCTAAAAAGGCCGGAAACAATAATTATCTGTTTATTATATAATTATTGCTCGTTCCCGGACTTAACCCGAATGAAAAGCAGCGATGTTGTTATAGCGCTGATTAAGCCCGGGTCTCAATATTGCTTCCGATTCATCAGGTTCCACTGAAAACAATTTTCAATAGGATGAGTTATGCAATTTAGATTAGCCGTCACTCTTGTAAGTTTATTGATTTTAATGATGGTTTCTGGTTGCGCCGGAGGTTTAAAGGGTTTGGGAGAAGAAGTCACCTCGAAAGAAATAAAACCCCCTTTCTCTTCACCCCCAGATTGGGTCCTGGGTCAAGGACATCCTTCTTTCCCACAGAGCAAGTACCTCATCGGAGTTGGTATTTCTGATGCGAACGCGGTTTCCGCTCGTGAGTCGGCCCGGTCGAATCTGGCCAAGAACCTCAAGGTGAAAATCCGCTCGACAATGGTGGATGTTTCCACAACGGAAGAGACGTATATCGAGTCGGTTATAGAAACAGAAGTTGATACTGTTGTTGAAGGAGTTGAAATTAAAAGTGGTTGGCTGGATCAGGACAAAGGAACTTACTATTCCCTTGCAATCGTAGAGCGCAGTCTGGTCGTGTCCAGTATTAAGGGAAGGATCAGTAAAATTGAATCTGTTCTACAACGAAACTTGAATGATGGAATGGAAGCTGAAAACAAGGTCGATGTAGTTACCGCCCTTTCCCATTATTTGTCGGGCTACCAGAAAGCCCCGGCACTGCCTTCATTAAAAAGTGCCTTGTTCGTAATCACCCGATCCAAGGAGATTCCCAAAGCTCAAAACATAAGCACCGATGAATTTGAGTCCAGGATCAAGGGTATTGTCCACAATTTAAACCTGGTAGCGGTTTCGGGGGATCGGCAAATCACGAAGACCCAGAAAGGTTTGACTGAACCGCTTATAGCGAAAGTTTATCTGCTGAAAAATGAAAATCAGATTCCTGTTTCTAATATTCCCGTAGTTTTCCATTACGAGATTGGGGAAGGGGAATTGGAGGAAGAAAAAATCAGCGGGTCCAATGGAATGGTGCAAACCACAATTCACAAAATTTCTTCCTACGATGAGGCAAGTCACGTGATCTCGGCAAAACTGGATTATTCAAGGATCCTCTCCAATTTTAATAACGACATTATGGGCCAACTTTTGTTCCCATTAAAAACCAAAAGTGCGACCTTTAGTTATGCTGTGCAAACTCCCAAATGGGCTTCTAACAAAACCCAAGCTTGGCGACAGAGTATTACCAATCTCAGTAATCAGCTTATAAAAAATATTCCTCCAGGGTCAAAACCTACTTTGGGGGTAATGCCGTTTAAGGACTTAAGGTATGACCGGACCACACCTTTCAGCCGTATTCTGAATGAGGATATTAAAACCATTCTCGCAAATGCCGAAGACCTTAAGTTAAAAGAAATCAAAATCAGTGAAGACCAGAAACCAGGAGAAATTGCGGAGGCCAATAGTCTCGACTATTACGTAAGTGGTTCCTACCGAATGGAAAGAATAGGTCTTGAAGTGCGATCCCGTTTGATTGATGCGCGAACCAAAAATATTCAGTCTTCGGCAGATATTCTGATCGAACGAAAGGAGCTGAATCCGGATGACCTTGCATTGATAGATAACATGGCAGATGAATTTAAAACCGCCCAGAAAAAGAAAAGTTATCAAGAGCATCTTGAAAAACTGGTCGCATCCAAACCACTCAACCCATCTTTTGATGTCAAGGTGTGGACAGACCAACGCGAATATGAGATTAAGGAAAAAATAGTTTTCTATGTGAAGTCAGAAAAAAATGGTTACCTGACACTGCTTGATGTGAGTCCAAACGGAGACATCACGGTGATTTTCCCGAATAAATTTCATAGGGATAATTTTATCCGTGCTGGGGTGACCTATCAGGTCCCTTCCCCTGATTATGGCTTCGAGTTTAACCTCCAAGGCCCCTCCGGATTGGAACGTATCAAGTCCATTGTTACCTTGAACAAGGTTTCCCTTTTAAAGTTAGACCTGGATAAGGGATTCCACAGTGTAAAAAGAGGAACAACTCGCGGCAACAGGACCATCAAGGCTTTTTCAAAGCTGGTTGATTCTGTCGACGGTTCCGCATGGGCTGAAGGTCATTCAGAAATATTTATTTTTAATGAGGGTGAAAGATATGCCAGGGGTTCCAGAACAATTATGACTCTCAAAGACCTGGAAAAACCGGTCGACAAAGTTGAGATACCGAACAATAAACAGCATACGGATTAGCAGAAAAACTGGGATTTTCTGGGTGAAGAGCGATCTACTTTAAAGTGAGAGAGTAAAGATGTTTAAAAAAAAAGTAGGGCTGGGTTCTGGGGATGACGCAAACGCATTAGCAACCGAAACGGGAGCGAGAAACCAGGAAAAAGAAATCGCGGATGTAAAGAGAAAAGAGAATCTTGTTTATTTAGCTTATTTTATCGCCTACTGGTTTTTCTTCTACCCCTTTATTGTCGGGGTCATCAAGCTGTTTGGTGCCGGTTCATTCTTTTTTTATGTTTTGACTTCCTCTTACATTGTAATTTCGATAATAATTGCCATAAAACTTAGAAAAAAATAAATCGCGAGATGTGAATACATGGGACCAAAACTGTTCTTAAATTTAATTGCTATGTTCCTGTTTTTGAATATTTCAGGTCAAGGCATTGCAGGAGAGAAAAAAATTGTTTCTTGGATTACAAAAGAGGAGGCCGCACTCCCGGCAATGAAGCATCCCGAAACAGGAATTAGAAATCGACTAAATGCTGAAGACCAACCATTCCCGGTCAGGAAAGAATCTACGGTTGGACCGATTATAAAAATTGAAAAGCCGGACCCGGATAAACTCTACAACGATTTAATCGATATTCTTATTCGTTTCGATAGGAACCCGATTGGCGAATCCGTTGACATGAAATCTCTGAGGATTATTTACCTGAAAATGTTTGGAATCGATATTACCGACCGAATACTTCCTTATGTCAAAGAAACCCGTATTGATGCTAACGGGATCAACTTTCCAGAGGGAGAACATGAGTTCGAGATCAGAATAAAAGACACGAACGAGCTGGAGAGTAATGAGATTTTTAAGATCAAGGTGAATTAAAACGTTTTATCGGTTCCTTTATACCTAAGTTAATCCAATTACTTTTTCGCCCTGTTGAGCTCGGCTCTTTTGTTAATAAAATCCATAACCAGCATCTTGACTACTCAACATTGTGCGATTAACGCAACAACACTATGATTATCTACTGCCATTCGAAACCGTTCTCTGTACAAAAGTTGTGATCGTACCCCATCTCATTATAGTTATTATAGGCATGGGGCAAGCAGAAGCCCTCGCCGGGCAACCCATCTCGTTGGTTCTCGGAGCACTCCCTGCCACGAGCTCCCACACTCCAAGCTATACATCTATCATCATTTGTTTTGCTCCCGGGGGATTTACCTGTATCGCTTTTAACTACCGTCGGTTTAAATTCCGGAACTGCTTCAACCAGGACAATGTCGTTCTTCACTCGTTCCTTAAACCCAACCTCTTCAGTAGGTACAACCACGATTCCCTTATCTCTTATGAAGGCATCGGGTAAAGCGGGTAATATAGATTCCACGTAAGATGACTTGATGGCAAAGTTTACATTCTGGGGAGAGGAACCAAATATTTTCTTTGTTTTGTCATCATCTATGGAACTGGTGGCTATCGCAATGAGTTCTCCTTTTTCATTGAACACAGGACCCCCACTGTTTCCAGGTTGGATGGGAATGCTAATTTGGAATAATCTTGGGTCGTTGGAGATACCACTGAGAGAATTGATGAATCCTTCCGAGTATCGTGGTTCTGCATCCCCCAACAAGTCCACCAATGGAAATCCATAAGTAAACACCCTATCCCCTGTTTTGACTGATGAACTGTCTCCAAGGATAATGATGTTCTGTCTTGATGTTGGGGATTGGGATAGTTTCAGGATGGCAATATCGTTATTGGTATCTTTGAGAGCAACAGTGGCATCGATTCTATCTCCATTGATCAGTCTCACTCGAATGGATTTTGCACCATGAACAACGTGGTAGCTGGTGATGACATAATCGGAAGAACTGAACAGGAATCCAGTTCCTGTTGCCATATCGCTAGTATTGATTTCCAATGGAGAGGAGGTGTTATTGAGCGTCCCAGTGGAGGCGCAGGCACTTAGAAAGCATAAAAGGGCTGGTGCCAGAAGAAACCACCTGAACTTTGCGTTGCCAGACAT
>ERZ651768.3300-NODE-3300-length-10835-cov-8.664808_pt1 | contig 10835 bp, 15 predicted proteins | sample MGYA00514754_ERZ651768 | MGnify/ENA metagenome assembly ERZ651768 | reverse complement strand
CATGCCCTTTGGCCCAATTCCAAATCTTCTATCTGTTGCCGAACACATTACAAAAGTACATGCTATTTGTGTGGATTGTGGGGCAATAGCAAATCATTCATTTCGAAAATCAGAAGAGGTACAATTAGTTAAATTAGGGCAACAACAGGAATATAAGCCACTTTGTAGAAAATGCTTTAACAAAGCAAAATAGTATGCCAACTTCTCATGAAACCATATTATATGTTGATTTGGAAGCGTTTGAAAATAATTATAAGTACCTAAAAAAAAAGCTAACCTCAGATACAAAAATTATTGCTGTTGTAAAGGCCTATGCCTACGGTCATGGTGATATTTGCATAGCAAAAAAATTATCTGCATTAGGAGTAGATGCCTTGTGGGTTGCGGATTTTGAGGAAGGAATAATCCTTAGAAGATCAGGGATTACTGAGCCAGTAATTGTAGCAAATCCTGGAGCAAAAAGCCATGATGAAATTATAAAATATAATTTGGAGCCCGTAATTTATAATTTTAGATTATTAGAGATTTTTGGAGAAAACACTACTACTATTTCGGTGCATATAAAATTCAATACCGGTATGAATCGTTATGGTTTTAATTTGGAGGAAATAGGATTATTAGTATCAAAACTAAAAGAATTCCCCCATCTAAAAATAGCAAGTATCTGTTCTCATTTGGCTGCAGCTGATGATAAATCGAAAGATCCTTTCACACAAAAACAATTCGAAAAATTTAATACTATTTGCAATCTTTTTTCTGAAAAACTAAACATAAATCCTAATAGGCATATTTTAAATACTGCTGGTGTTTTGCGGTTTCCCCGTCAGCAAAAGGAAATGGTTCGATTAGGTATTGGACTTTATGGTATTGGTAAAGATGATGATTTGAAAGTTGTCGGAAAGTTAGTAAGTAATGTTGCGCAAATAAGAACATTGAGAAAAGGAGAAGGGGTTGGTTATGATGCTTCTTTTATTGCAAAACAAGAAATGAAAATTGCAGTAGTCCCTCTTGGTTATGCGGATGGGGTAAACAGAAAATTAGGAGATGGAAAGGGGAGGGTACTTATAAATAATATGTCTGCTACCATTATCGGGAAAATAAGTATGGACAGTTTTATGGTGGATATTAGTGGTATAAATGCTAAAGAAGGGGATTTAGTAACCGTATTTAGTGAAGAAAATTCAGTTGATGATATTGCGAAAAATCTGGATACTATTCCTTACGAAATTTTAGCTACTCTTAATAGAAGAATTAAGAGGGTTTATTTGCAATAAGTTTGCTATTAAATACTAATAAACAATAGAAAAAAGCAAAGAATATGACTCCCAGAAGAATCAATACAGCAATGACTGGCGGTCCAAATCTCCACAGATTCGCATTAAAATTATCACGTCTGACTTGCATCTTCTGATCGATTGATCTCGATGCCTTCAGTTCCAGTTTGCGCCTTCGCTTAGATGCCATCGTTTCCTCCTATGAAGTTCTTGAGTTCTGCGCCATACGTCCTTAAAGCGAAAAATGTCGCTCCCAATGTCAGGGCAAAGGCAGTAAGACAGAATGGGCACCACTGGTGGATGATAAAAGCTTCAGCGTACGTCAGGTAGCCACCAAAAGCGCTTCCGGACAGCCCTATCAACGGGAGAAGAATGACATTGTAACGTGTCCTTTCCAGATCCATATTCAAGTAACGATCCAGGGCCAATGAGAATAGAACGATGAAACCAAGAACTCCAAACCAAGCGACAGGTAGGCCAAGCAATTCGGCTTGCTCGCTAGCCAGAACCTCTCCACAATCAAGTCCTGGAAGATTCTGGGTTGGGCATCCTCCTCCTCCTGCAACAAGTGAGTGAAGATAGGTCAGATACAAGGAATCTATCAAACCCAGAACTGACAATACCATTATTGTCATTAGGGTTCTATCCTCAGACTCTGTATCCATATTCAAGGGTTCACCTCCATGTATAAATAATTTCACTACGCCAATGCATTTATTATCTGCTGCAATTGGGTAGATAGAGATATTCTATGCATGGACCTGATGAAGGAGTTAGTGAACAAACAGACGAGGCGAACTCTGCCGTAAAGATAGTCGGCGGGAACGTTTTCGTTGAACTTGACCCCGACCATCCAGGATTCCAGGATGAGGGATACCGGGACCGAAGGAACGAGATCGCCAAGATTGCCATGGAATGGAATGATATGTCCATGGAAGCGAGAAGGACCACAAAGATTCCTCATGCCCCCTATTCCGAGGATGAAGACGCGGTCTGGGCGGCGATAATGGAGCGCATAAGTCCAGTCCATGAAAAATATGCATGCCGCCAGTATCTGGACAATGCAAGAAAACTAGGGCTTCCTGATGACAAGATTCCGCAACTTCAGGAAGTAAGTGAGAAACTACAGGAAATGACGGGATTCAGGCAGGAACCGGTCGGCGGACTGGTACATCCCAAGACCTTCCATTCCGCGCTGGCCAACAAGGTCTTCCTTTCGACCCAGTACATCAGACACTCATCCAGACCGTTCTACACTCCAGAACCTGATGTTGTACACGAATTGGTAGGACATACCGCAATGCTCGGTGTACCTGAATGGGCCGAACTGAACATCCTGTTCGGAGAGGCTGACATGCGGACCGAAAGTGAGGAAGCCATCAAGAAGTTGGGTACCATCTACTGGTTTGTACTGGAATTTGGTGCATGTAGAGAAAATGGAGAAATCAAAGCTGTTGGCCCTGGTTTACTTTCTTCTTTCGGTGAAATGGAACATGCTTGTACCTCTGGTGCAGGCTGTGGTACGAATGAAGCCTGCGTCTGTGATCCCAAAATCGAATACCGTACACCAGACTTCGAAGAAATGGAAACGCATCCTTATGATGTTACCAAATACCAGCCGATACTCTATGTGTGGGACTCATTCGAAGAGCTGTACGAAAAAACCAAGGAATTCGCGATTCAATGGGGAACTGACGATGATCCTCGAAAAGAATTACATCAATAATTATTCGGGTTTGTGAGCGTATTTTTCCAAGGTCTTCAAATCCACCATAGCCAAGGTAGACTCATGAGTGGATTCCAGTACGACCTGGGGTGCCATGTCAGAATCATGGGCCTCGACCCATCTTGAAAGACAAAGGCACCAACGGTCCCCTTCCTTCAGACCTGAGAATCCAGACATAGGAGTACTGAGATCATTACCTGCACCTTTTGAAAATGCCAGAAAGACATCGGTCATGACCACACATACTACATGCCGTCCAAAATCACGGTTGTCCGTGTTACAACAACCATCCCGAAGCCAACCGGTCATTGGGTCCGTTGAACACGGCTCAAGCTTACCACCTAGAACATTGATTGATGCTTCCATCTATTTCTCGCGATCTTCGCGTAGATTCTCGATTATCGTAAAAGCAAGGGCTGCCCTCTCATTACGTGTGAAACTGGATTCCAATTTTTCAATCTCGGACTGTATCTTTTCTGATGACTCGGGGTCGTCATTGGCAAGTCGTCTAGCATCACTTACCTGAGCTTCATTGATACAATAGACTGAATCTCCACCCAGGATAGATATTGGAGTGATAGCCATGTTCAGACCGAGAAACTGGTCTCCACGTTCGGAGCGGAATCAGTACTAAAACTGGAACCACATCCACAGGAACCTTTGGCATTGGTGTTGGTAAGCCTGAATCCTGGTTCTATCAGGTCATCTGAAAAATCAATGGTCAGGCCATCCAGATAGATTGAACTCACCTTGTCCGAAACAATACGAAGAGGGCCATCCTCATAATAAACATCATCAACTTCTTTCATAACGTCGTCCAGAACTGCATCGTAGGCGTTTCCAGAACACCCCCCAGAGGTCACACCTATACGGAGAAACACCTCATCTGAGACTCCCATATCGTGCAACCTTGATTTTGCCTTCTCAGTTACCTTGACGTCCATGTTGGCCTAGAATTTCATGGTGTTTTAATAGTTACTGTAAGCTATAATCGTAAAAAGCCACCATATATGGACGTGATATGAGGGTAGCAATTCTCCTGTCGATGATTCTTCTGTTCACACCGGGTACGGTCGCAGATGCAAGCCCGATGGAGAATTCATATGAGGGAAATCCAATCATTGTCATCAATCTGACTTACGAATCTGGAATCGGTGGTGGAGATGAATTCCAAGGTGAAATCGTACTGGAATTGTTTCTTAATTGGGCCCCCATTACTGTCAACAATTTTGTAGACTTGGTAAATCAGTCCTTCTTTGATGGTATTTTCTTTCATCGGATTATCGATGACTTTGTGATACAAAGTGGTGACCCTGATTGCAATTCAGATGGTGTTTATCCAATATCAGACCCGTCCTGTGGAGAAGGAGGATCATCGGAAACTATTCCCTTCGAAGCAGACGCTAACCTGACACATATCAACGGTGCCATTGGAATGGCCAGAGGACTCGATCCAGATTCAGCAACCAGTCAATTCTATATCTGTGATGGGCCTCAGCATGGTCTAGATAATGGGAATCGAACTCAGGAAGACGACCCAGGTTATGCTGTGTTCGGAGTAGTTAGAGAAGGAATAGAACTGGTACAGGCCGCTGCAGGAGTTCCAACCACTAACGATGCTGATGGTGACGGAAGTATTCCAAGAGTTCCAGGTGGACCGGACCGACCTCTCTATGAGGTCCATATCAATTCAATCACCATAAAGGAATATGTATCTGCACCCGTCGTGGAAAAAACCGATGAGGAAGGCCTCTCCGGCCTATCACTGAGCGTTTCGGCACTATCAATAATACTTACCGCAATAGCCCTGAGCAGGAAAATGAATTCGTAACATGGATTCAGTCATATTCCAAGCAAATGTTCTCGGAATGCTGGCCTACATTGTACCGGCAATGTTACTGTTCTTCGAGATGATAAAGAAAGTTGAAGACAAACTTGTGGAACGCAAATTGTACATTGCCTGCGGGGTCGGAGTTGTCTTCGGAACAATTGCAGACATCATAATGATCCTGGGGGGGATAGACCTCCATTCGAAAGATACGGGATATGCTGCGATGATGCTGGTCACACCATTCATCATGTTGATCTTCATGTTTATTGGCGTCAACCTGAATACCTTCAAGTCCGAACCTGCCGCTCCATTCTATTCGGCCGGTTTCGGTCTGTTTTTTGGAGGTTCCGTAGAGTTCTGGAAATTGTTGATGACCGAGGAGCGATTCCCAGATCTCGCAACCGGAGATCTCCTGTTGATCGCTGGTTTCGGCTTGGGTACCGTCCTATTCTTTGGAGGAGCAGGGATGTGGATAGCCTATGGAATTGTGCATGGTAATGGGGTAAGAGTTGCTGGACGTCTGGCCTTCCTCTATCTTTTCCTGATATTCCTGAACGCCAGTGCCCTGGAGAACATACACTACGATGTTCATGATTCAGTACTGGTCAGTGTAGCTGCGCTGGCTGGATATTTTGCGATTGGGGCGACTTTGTTTCATCAAGCTTCATTGAAATTACCAAGTATATCTGAGATAACTAGAGATGACGGAAAAAGTAAAATATCATGAAGAAATTATACGTTGCTGAACACCGTGTCTTTGCAGGAATCACAGCAGTAATCCTGCTTTTGTCATCGGTTTTATTGTATTTTAGCGAGGATGATGAAAAGGATATAGATGACATAATAGCTGGGAACGGACTTGTTCCAGTTTGGGAAAGGGTCAATCAACCATTCAATACAACCGAATCTTACAGCTATACTCTGGAAAAAGGTGAATATGAGATAACAGGTCCTGAAAGTGTCTTTGTTAATGTTGATCTACCCTCAAGTGAATTAGGATGTACAATCACTGATGATTGTCAAGTGCATCTTGGATTATGGATGCCTGACGTTCCCAATGGTACCAAAATACCAGTTATCGCTGATGTTGGTCCATACTATGATGATGGTGATGTGGATGCGTTAACGCCCGCAAATCGCCTAGGTAAATTCTTGATAGAGAATATGGTTCCACATGGTTATGCTATTGCTCAAGTTTCTGTATTCGGAACTGGAATGTCGAACCACTGTATGGACTTTATGGGACTGAGTGAACAGATGGGGATAGACGCGGCTGTAACCTGGTTAGGTACTCAAGAGTGGAGTAATGGAAATGTGGGAATCATTGGAAAATCGTACGATGGAACAACACCTTGGCAAGCTGCCATGTTTGGCAATCCATACTTGAAAACTATTATTCCCATTTCTGGATTAATTGGAGTTCACGACTTAATGTGGCGTAATGGATCTATGGAGGCCAGAGGAATAGCAATGCACAACGGAGTGTATGGATCCTTCGGATGGGATGGGGATAGTGAGGATTGGCAAACTGTGTGCAGAGGATACGCAGAGGGATATGCAAATGGTCCTGCAGCTTACCTAGCTGGAGATGAAGCGAACTATGCTGGCAATACTTACTGGACGGATAGACATTTCCTGGAAAGAGCAATGCAGAATTACAATGGTTCGGTCTATTTAATTCATGGAATGCAGGACTGGAATGTAGACCCGCATATGGCATTCCCTGTATACAAGCAGTTACAGAATGCTGGATTCGAAGTTAAAGGATTGTTCGGACAGTGGGGGCATCACTATCCTGATCGGCCTAGCGACCAAAATGGAATGTCTTCAGGTAGAGGTGCTGAGGCATATCCCTATTCTGTAAGATATGACTGGGCACAAGATCTACTGGAATGGTTCAATTACTATTTGTATGAAGGAAATCTCAAACCTTCCCTTCATGTTGAAATGCAAGATAACCTAGGAGGATGGAGGGTCGAGGAAACATGGCCTGCAAATGACCGAGAATTCTTGCAGTTACCAATAGGTGAAGGACTTAGTGTTGTATCTGGTAGTGGTTTGGTCGGACCGACAAATACATTGACTCTAGAAACTGGAGTCTTTGAGAATGAAACTCGTATTTCTGGAATGCCTACTTTCCATGTAGATGTAACAATTCCACCTACACAAACCTCAGGGCATCTGTACATTGAACTGTCTATTGCTGGTGGAATACATCTAGGGCATGGAGTTATGGATCTTAGGTATCACGAAGGAGGAAGAGAATGCGGCCAGCCTTGTGCGGTAACTGGAACAGTGAATGCCAAAATGCAAATGTTTGCTATGGATGTGGTCGTACCTGCTGGAAGTACACTGCAACTAGTAGTGAGACAAACTGATGATGACTATGTTCCTTCGCCGGTAAGTAGCGGATATGTTACGATTGGAACTAATCAAAATAGTGTTTTAACTCTTCCAATTATTGAAAGAGGGCCTGATGATTTGTTTACACCACCTATCTGGTACACTGAAGATTAAAATTATTTCTTCTTCTTGGCTACTCGCTTGGGACTCTTTTTAGCTGCTGCTTTGGGACTCTTTGTAGTTGCTGGTTTTGGGCTCTTCGTAATAACCGGTTCGGGAACCTCATGAATGTGGACATCCCTCTGTGGGAAGGCAATCGTCACACCTGCACCTTTCAGTTTGTCAAATACCTGATGATGAAGGTCCGAATTGATCTGTCTTATCTTGATAACGTTATTGATCCAGGCGACCAGAACGAAAGTCAATGATGAATCACCAAAATCCTGGAAACGAACCAGAGGCATGCGGGTCGGATCATCCTGTTCGATGTCTGAATTTTGCTCGGCGACTTCCAGAAGTAGCTTCTCGACATGGTCTGGATCTGAGTCATAGGAAACCCCAACCTCGACCCGGATACGGTAGTAGCGATCCGGTCTGGTAAGATTCAAGATGTTCTGGTTTGCCAATGAATTGTTGGGTATGATGATCATGACATGATTCACTATGTCATAGATCTTGGTTGAACGAAGACCAATATCCCTGATCAAACAATAAGTTTCATTAAAATAGATCATATCTCCCGTCTTGAAACCCTGATCCAGCAGGAGCAGGATTCCTGAAAAGAAGTTACTGAGGGTATCCTGGGCAGCCAGGGCAATAACCAGCCCCACAACACCAACTCCGGCAAGAAGGACGCCAAAGTCGACATGGTAGGTTGAGAGGAAATTCGTGATACCGAAGACAATAATCAGGAGTGACCCCATTATCTCAAGCAGAGGACCATACTGTGTGTCTGTTTTTCCAACAGTCAGCCAATCGGAAATGACCGGGACAAAATAGTTCGAATAGGCTCTCAGAAGGAATACCGTCATGAATAATACGAATATGGAATCAACGATGTCAATCAATATGAGGGTATAATCCTCGACATTTGCATTGGTATTTGCGATTTCGCTGAAGAACAATGAAAACCCTCTGGTCATGATCATCCAAAAGACAACTACCGTAGGGTCCCATTCCCATTCACTCAGACCCCGGAAATAGAGTGCCAGAGGAATAATGAAGAAAACGGTCAGGAAAGTAACGAATGCCATCAATATCAGCGTCCATATTGACAGTTCCGTGAATATGATGAAATCCTCGCCTTCTACCGTGATCGAATAGTAAGGGCTAGGGACAAAATCCATGATGTAGGGGCGCAGAAATAGGATCGATACTATTGAAAGAATAAAACCTAACAATCGCTCAAACGGAAAGTCTGGCTTAAAACCAAACCTTGTTTTAAATGACGATTCTGGAGGAGACACGATTGTCCATTTGAAAATAGTTTATAAGTTGCTAAGGTGACAAACTCCTATATAGCAACTTAAGATAATGACGCATGGCCGAGCTGATGAGTGATATTGATGTCGAAAAATCATTGAAGGGGCTCGATGGATGGAGTCATGATGATGTCTACAAATGTGTCCACAAGGAATTCAATTTCAATAGTTTTGAATCGGCCGTGACCTTTGTACAACATGTTGCCAGCATAGCTAGTGAAATGGGACATCACCCCGATATTCTGATTCACAACGGAGGGAATGTCAGGATAACTTCAACCACGCATGACCTGGGCGGAATAACCGAGAAAGATATTGCGCTTGTAGAGAGTTTGGAGATTCTGGTAAATACCTGAAAGTGCCTAAGTTATAGTTAGTTCCTTGACTATGTATTCTTCCGATGTCTTATCAATATATTCTATCAAATCTGAGACATGAGGTGACTCAAGTAAAATTTCATCAGTCTCATGATCTATTATACGAAAAGGCATGAACCACACAGTGCACTAATTTATTTATAATTTTCGAATTCAGAGCAACACTTTATGCTACCTTTCCAATAGGTGTCTGTGAAGCAATATTTGGATTTGGTGAAAGAGGTTCTAGAGCGGGGAACTAGGAAGGAAAACCGCACTGGGGTCGATACAATCTCGGCATTTAACATCAATTACTCTATAGATATGAGAGATGGTTTTCCACTACTGACCACCAAGGAAATATCATGGAAGAATATAGTCGTGGAAAATTTGTGGTTTTTGTCCGGAGACCTGCACATAGGGCTATTAAAAAAACACGGTTGTAAATTTTGGGATTACTGGGCTGATGATGAAGGATTTGTACCAAGTGCCTATGGCAATTTTTGGAGGAAATTCCCGGTGCACGGAGAACCTGAGTACAATGATCAGGTGAGGTATGTTCTGGACACTATCAAGAAGAATCCAAATAGCCGGAGAATGGTGATCTCGGCCTGGGCTCCCGGAAATGCACAGGCCAGTGGACTGCCTCCTTGTCACCTATTATTCATATTCAATGTCCAGTACGATGATAAGGGTGAACCACGGTTGTGCGTCCATTTGACACAGCGTAGCTGTGACGTGGCCCTGGGTGTCCCATACAATATTGCTGGATATTCATTTCTGCTTCATCTTTTTGCTCATCTTACCGGAATGAAACCAGGAATCTTCGGACACTCTCTGGTCGATGCCCACATCTATACCAAGAAGGCCGATGGCTCTATGGAGGAATACGACCACATCCCTGGACTGAAGGAACAACTCAATCGAAGCGTAAGGAAATTACCGAGTTTGGTAATAGATCCGAGCATCAAGACCTTAGATGATGTTATGAATCTGATTGATGCGGACACCGATACCATACTCTCCAAATTCAAATTGGAAGATTACAGGCCTGAACCGTTCATCCCCTTCAAGGTCGCTGTATGAAAGGGATTCTGGTCGCAGTCTCCCCTGAAGGCATTATCGGAAAAGACAATTCGATACCTTGGCATTATTCTGCAGATCTGAAGAGATTCAAGCGTCTGACTCTTGGCAAGACTGTAATCATGGGGCGCAGGACCTGGGAATCTTTGCCTGTAAAACCACTCCCTGACAGAAGAAATATCGTGATCACCCAATCATCGTTGGATGATGTGGAATGTTTTTCGAGTATCGATGATGCCCTTGCAACTTGCGAAGGAGATGTGTGGTTCATCGGTGGGGCAGGAATCTATCAAGAAGCTCTCGGGAAAGCTGATATAATCGATATGACACTAGTGCCGGATAACGTCTCAGGAGAAGGTTGTGTTAGATTCCCCACGATAGGGAATGAATGGGATGCCGGGCCGATAGAAGCATTGAAAACAGACGGAAATTTGAAGCACCAGACTTACACCCGTAGGGTGTAAACACACCTTTATATCGCAATAGACTGGCCATTACACTCTGGTGCCCCCATGTCACGCAAACTAACTGCTCTCCTGCTAGCCGTATTAATGTTGCCTTTTTCCGCCATGAACGTGGTGGCTGTAGGGGAACCTGATCTTTGGATTAATGAAATCAGTTTCAGTAATGATTCTCCAACGGGCGGGGATACTGTAACCATAACAGCCGAGGTTGCCAATGACGGAGGGGACAGTGGTGTGGTCAGCGTGACGACCAATGTGACCTTCTATTGGGACAACA
>ERZ651768.3299-NODE-3299-length-10837-cov-4.520074_pt1 | contig 10837 bp, 9 predicted proteins | sample MGYA00514754_ERZ651768 | MGnify/ENA metagenome assembly ERZ651768 | reverse complement strand
TTTTTTCTTTTTTTATTTTTTCGTGGTAGTCTCGTTCGCTTTTTAGACTTGATTTTTCTTCGTTTTTTAAATTTTTTAAACTTCCTTTTTTTTAAAGATTTTTTCTTCTTTTTTTTTAAAGATTTTTTTTTCATGAAACGCCTTGGTAAGAATTATATCAAAAAATCAATGGTAAGAAAAATTAATAGCAGGAAGGGCGTCTTTTTGCTTGGCAATTAAGAGTTGTACCACATTTTGATCTGAGTAAGGTTCAAATGAGGATTTTGAACCAGCCAAATATATTTCATAACGTCTATAGAGATTCATCCCAAATTTTTTTACAATTTTGTTTTTATTTTTTCTTAGATTTGAAATCCAGGCCTGAAGTGTGGGTACATAACCATTTTTTCCCCTAATAATTTGCATATTAATTAGCTCTAAACTGGCTTTTTCTATTGATGTTATAAAGCTTTTGATGTCTGGGATTTCGCCTCCGCTAAAGATTTTTTCTTGCAACCATTTATTTTTTGATCTTTTTTCAATTGGAATTGAAGAAAATATAGAATGAATGCAAGCTCTTCCAGTTTTTTCAGCAAGGATTGAATAAATTTTTTTAAAGAATCGAGAAAAATTTCGAACCTGGAAATGTTCAATTGCACCGATGCTAAAGACGGCGTCAACTTTCTTATCAAAATCACGCCAATCCATAAGTTCAAATCTTACTTGATTGTGAAGATTTAATTCTTTTGCTTTTTTTCTTGAATATTCTAGTTGATTTTTTGATAAAGTAATCCCTATGCACTCCGCTTTGGTTAATTTTGCTGCTGTCAACGTTGCATGTCCGAATCCAGATCCAATTTCTAAAATTGACATTTTAGAGGAAATTCCAATTTTTTTTATCGCATTTATCAGGCTAAAAAAAATAACTGGCCCATTGATATTGAAGTTGGCTTGATAGGTTCATGCACAAACTCCTCCTATGAGGATATATCTAGAGCTGCCTCAATAGCTAAACAGGCAATAGAAAAGAAGCTGCATGTAAAATCAAAATTTACAATTACACCTGGGTCAGAACAGGTTAGATATACAATTGAGAGAGATGGTTTGATAGATATTTTTAATAAAATTGGAGGAACTGTTTTTGCTAATGCTTGTGGTCCTTGTATTGGTCAATGGGCAAGAAAAGATGCTGAAAAACAATCTAAAAATACTATTGTCCATTCATTTAATAGAAATTTTTCTAAACGGGCTGATAGCAATCCTAACACACATGCTTTTGTAGGCTCGCCTGAAATGGTAGCTGCGATTGCGATTTCTGGGAGACTTGATTTTGATCCTTTAAATGATAGTTTGGTCAATGAAAATGGTGATGAGGTAAAGTTAGATCCACCTACTGGTTTAGAGTTGCCTAATAAAGGGTTTGATTGCAAAGATTCTGGTTATATAGACCCTATAAATGATGGAAGTGAGATAGAAGTTAAGATCAATTCTAAATCAGAAAGGTTACAATTACTAGAACCTTTTAAACCCATAGGAAATAATATAAAGGATGCACAGCTGTTAATTAAAACTTTTGGAAAATGTACAACAGATCATATTTCTATGGCAGGTCCTTGGTTAAGATATAGAGGTCATTTAGATAATATTTCTAATAATTGCTTAATTGGTGCGGTTAATGCATTTAATAAAAAAACAAACTTTGTAAAAAATCAATATACTGGTGAATATGCAGGAGTCCCAGATGTTCAGAGATTTTATAAATCTAAAGGAATTGATACAGTAGTTGTAGGTGATCATAATTATGGTGAAGGCTCCTCTAGGGAGCATGCAGCCATGGAACCACGTCATCTTGGAGTTTGTGCAGTAATTGTTAAATCATTTGCTAGAATACATGAGACTAATTTAAAGAAACAAGGAATGTTAGCTTTAACATTTTCTAATGAATCTGACTATGATTTAGTCCAAGAAAATGATTTAATATCATTTATTGATTTAAGAGATTTTTCTCCTTCAAGACATCTTAAGATTAGATTAAAGCACGATAACGGATCCTATGATGTTATTAAATTAAATCATTCTTATAACAAATCTCAAATCAAATGGTTTTATGAAGGATCTGCACTAAATTTAATAAAGAAACAAAATAAGTAATACTTATTTTTTGAATTGACCTAGGTTATTTTGTGCGTACGAGAAGACTCGAACTTCCACAACTTATTAAGTTATTAGGCCCTCAACCTAACGCGTCTACCAATTCCGCCACGTACGCATTGTAATAATAGAATGAAAAGATAAATGCTTAAAAGACTATTTTTCTTTAAACTGTGACCTGACTGGGGCTCGAACCCAGGACCCTCTCCTTAAAAGGGAGATGCTCTACCAACTGAGCTATCAGGTCAAAATTAACTCCTGTATAAGGCTGCAAATATAAAATCTTTAATTTATATTACAATGAAATTTAGATATTAATATCAAAGCCTAAATATGATTATAGTCGTTGTTGGATATACGGGATCCGGCAAAAGTAATATTGGTGAAATATTAATTAAACTAAACAAGTAAGGCCTGGATCTTTGAGCCTTTAAATTCAACTATTACTTGACTTTGTATTGAAGTTGAAAGTGATATTCCTTTGAAATCTGCTTTTACTGGAAATTTTTTATGATTTCTGTCAACTAAAACTGCAGTTTTAAATTGTAATAGTTCTGTTTCTAAGAAATGTTTTACTCCGTATATTAATGTTGATCCAGAATTTAAAACATCATCTACTAAAACAATTGACTTACTTGAATATTCATCTTTACTTATAGAAGTTTCAATAGGTTTTCTGGGATTCTTCTTATCAATTTTTACTTTACACAGAATGACTTCAATATTTGAAAGTTTATTAAGTATTTTTTTTAATTCCTTTGCAATCAAATATCCATTTGATTCAATTCCTGCGATAACAAGTACTGAATTTTGCAAATTAGTTTCCAATATTTGGTAAGAAATTCTCTTTAACTTGCTTCTGATTTGATTATCATTAATTATTACTTTTTTATCTTCCATTTATATTTAATTTAACTACTTAAAAGATTGTTAAAACTTAATAAAATACAATATAATAATTGTATTTTTGCATGTAAAATTAAAGCAATGAGATTTAAAGTACATTTCTTTTTCTTTTTATTTTTAGTTTTATTTTTCTCTTGTCCAGAGGACGATGGTGATGGACTAGTAGAAATTCCTGAGAATGACAGAACTGAACAACAAATTATTGACAGGGATTCTTTACTAGGATATTTCGAAACACATTATTACAATTCTGCTTATTTACAAAATAATCCTAGTTTCACTTTAGATGAAATTGTTATTTCTGAACTTCCTGAAGACGGGAATCTTCCAGATCCAAATCAGAACACCATGCTTATTGATGATATTATAACACTAACCACTACTTATTTTGATGTTGAATATGAATACTATATCATAAAAATTAATCAAGGTGAATCAGAAGTTTCTCCAAATTTTTCTGATAAGGTTCGTGTTAATTACGAAGGAATCCTTATGGATGGTTTAATATTTGATAGTTCTTCAACACCTGTAGATTTTGATTTAACAAATACAATTGCAGGCTGGGGAAGAGTACTACCAGAATTTAATAATGCCACAGACTTTGTAATTAACAATGATGGAACTGTAGATTATACTGATCCTGGGATAGGAGTGATGTTTTTGCCTTCTGGGATGGGATATTATTCTAGTGCAGCTGGAGCAGTTCCTGTCTATTCTAATCTAATTTTTAAGTTTAAATTGTTGGAATCGGAAGAAAATGATCATGATTTTGATAATGTTCCTTCTCATCTAGAGGATTTAGATGGAGATTTAGACCTCACAAATGATAATACCGATGATGATCCATATGCAGATTTTGTAGATAGTGATGATGATGATGATGGTACATTAACTATTGATGAAGATCTAGAACCAGATTCAGACTTAACTGATGATAGGGATGGAGATGGAGATCCTACAAATGATATTGGTGATGGCGATCCTACAAATGATGATACTGATGGAGATGGAACTCCTAACTATCTAGACACAGATAATACAGAATCAAGAGACGATTAGTTTTTTCTTTTTAACACTTTCTCTACGTTTACTACAATTGAGTTAGCATTAAGACCATATTTTTTCATTAGCTCAGCAGGTGTTCCTGATTCACCAAACGTATCATTTACAGCAACAAATTCTTGTGGAGAGGGATTATTAGAAGCTAATATACGAGCAACACTTTCACCAAGACCACCCAAAAAATTATGTTCTTCAGCTGTTACAACACATCCTGTTTTATTTACCGATTTTATGATAGCTTCTTGATCTAGGGGTTTTATAGTATGGATATTAATAACATCTGCACTTATTCCTTTATCATGTAAAATTTTAGCTGCTTCTAAAGCTTCCCATACTAAATGACCTGTAGCTACAATAGTTACATCTTCTCCTTCTTGAAGTTGTACTGCCTTACCAATTTCAAAATTTTGATTTCCTGGGGTGAATACAGGAACTTTTGGCCTACCAAACCTAAGATAAACAGGACCTTTATAATTAGCAATAGCAATAGTGGCTGCTTTAGTTTGATTATAATCACAAGTGTTAATAACTGTCATGCCAGGAAGCATTTTCATCATACCAATATCTTCTAATATTTGATGGGTTGCACCATCCTCTCCAAGAGTTATTCCTGCATGTGAAGCGCAAATTTTTACATTTTTACCAGAATAAGCAATTGATTGGCGTATCTGATCGTAGACTCTTCCGGTAGAAAAATTAGCAAAAGTTCCAGTAAAAGGTATTTTACCCCCAATTGTTAAACCAGCAGCAATCCCAATCATATTTGCTTCAGCAACTCCAACTTGAAAAAATCTTTCTGGATGATTTTTTTTGAATTCATTCATTTTTAATGATCCAGTTAAATCAGCACATAATGCAACGACATTAGGATTTGATTTTCCAAGTTCTGTCAAACCATCTCCAAACCCACTTCTTGTGTCTTTCTTTTCAGAATATTCGTATATCTTCATTTCCTATTTAATAATCACCTAATGTTTCAGGGTTTTGGTTTAATGCTGTTTCAAGTTGCTCGTCATTTGGCGCTTTACCATGCCATTCGTGTGTATGCATCATAAAGTCGACACCATTCCCCATAACAGTTTTTAGAAGCACGCAAATAGGCTTATTTTTCCCTGTTTTAGATTTAGCTTTATTCATTCCATCAATTATTGATTGAATATTATTTCCTTGATTAATTTCGCACACATTCCATCCAAATGATTCGAATTTAGATTTCAAATTGCCCATATCAATAACATCTGGAGTACTCCCATCAATTTGTTGACCGTTAACATCTATTGTTGCAATAATATTATCAACATTTTTTGCTGAAGCATACATAATAGCCTCCCAATTTTGACCTTCCTGTAGTTCACCATCACCATGCAGGCTATAGATTAATTTACTATCATTATTTAATTTTTTTGAATGAGCAGCTCCAATAGCTACAGAGAGTCCTTGACCTAGTGATCCGGAAGCTACTCTAACCCCTGGAAGTCCTTCATGGGTTGTAGGATGTCCTTGTAGCCTGGAATTAATTAAACGAAAAGTATTAAGTTCGGAAACATCAAAATAATTTAATCTAGCTAAAACACTATAAAACACAGGGGAAATATGCCCATTACTTAGAAAAAAAATATCTTCATTGCGACCATTCATTTCAAAACTATCATTCCTTTCCATAATAACATTGAAGAGACTGACAAAAAATTCTGCACAACCTAATGATCCTCCCGGATGACCAGAGTTTACTTTGTGAACCATTCTTAGAATATCTCTACGAACCTGAGTAGTTAATGCTTCTAGATGATTAATATCAATCATTCTTAATTAGAATAAGTATTGAGTTTGTTAAATTAGAATTTTGTTTTCCTAATGTAAAATTATTTAAAACTCATTTATTAACAAAAACTTAAAATTTATAATATTAGAGTTTTATTAAGAATTAATTGCCTTAATGTTATTTATATTTGTTTTTCATATTTATGAAATTTACTATTAATAATACAGATAATAACACTAATGCTAGGGCAGGATGTATTGTAACTTCTCATGGGGAAATTCAAACTCCTGTTTTTATGCCAGTAGGTACACAGGGAACTGTTAAAGCCGTTCACCAAAAGGAATTAAAAAATGAAATAAATGCTGACATAATTTTATCAAATACTTATCATTTATATTTAAGACCTGGAGTTGAAATAATAGAGAAGGCAGGAGGAATACATAAATTTATTAACTGGAGCAGTAATATTTTAACAGATTCAGGTGGATATCAGGTCTACTCTTTAGCTTCTAAAAGAAAAATAACTAATAATGGTGTAGAGTTTAAAAGCCATGTAGATGGTAGTTCTCATTTATTTACACCTGAAAAAGTTATTGATATTCAAAGATTGATTGGTGCTGATATAATCATGGCTTTTGATGAATGTCCTGCTTATCCATGTGAATTTGATTATGCGAAAAAATCAATGAATTTAACACATACATGGCTGGATAGATGCATCAATAGATTTAATTCAACAGACGAAAAATATGGATATAAGCAGTTTTTATTTCCTATAGTCCAAGGCAGTACATATAAAGATCTTAGGATTCAGTCTGCTGAATATATATCAAACACAAATTCATTTGGAAATGCAATAGGGGGATTGTCTGTAGGGGAGCCTGCTGAAGAGATGTATGCCATGAATGAAATAGTATGTGAAGTCTTACCTAAAGATAAACCAAGGTATCTTATGGGTGTTGGAACACCAATAAATCTTTTAGAGAATATAGCTTTAGGAATAGATATGTTTGATTGTGTTATGCCTACAAGAAATGCTAGAAATGGTATGCTATTTACTTCGAAAGGAATAATTAATATTAAAAACAATAAATGGAAGGATGATTTTTCAGCAATAGATAATGATGAAATCACTTACGTTGATAAGGAATATTCGAAAGCTTATCTAAGACATCTTTTTTCGGTAAATGAAATTTTAGCAAAACAAATAGCTTCAATTCATAATTTAGGTTTTTATTCATGGCTAATTTCTGAGTCTAGAAAGCATATAATAGATGGAGATTTTTTAAATTGGAAGAATAAAATGGTAAAAATTTTAAATAAAAAATTATAATAAATTGAAAATAGTAGACTGGTACATACTAAAGAAATATTTAATCACTTATATTTCAATACAAATTCTGTTTGTTCCGATTGCCATAGTTTTGAATCTAGCAGATAATATAGACAAGATTCTATCAAATCAGGTCCCTTTTGATGAAGTGCTAGAATACTATTATAATTTCACTATATATTTTGCAAATTCTCTTTTACCTTTATTTCTATTTCTCTCAGTTATTTGGTTTACATCTAAGTTAGCATCTAACTCTGAAATTATAGCGTTATATAGCTCAGGATATTCGTTAAAAGACCTAATTAAACCTTATCTTATTGGTTCGGCAATGATTGCATTTATAGCTCTTGTTTTAGGAATTTTTATAGTACCGGATGCTAGTAGAGATTTTAATGAATTTTCATATAAATACCTCAAAGGTTCTAAAAAGAGTATTGATGATAAGAATATTTTTAGAAAGATCAATGATAATGAATATATATATTTAACCCAGTTTAACACCAAAAATAATATTGGAACAAATTTTACTTTAGAACATTTTGATGGAAATAAGTTAAAGTTTAAAATTAATGCTAGTAATATTAGATATATAAAAAAAGATAGTACATATAGATTATCAAACTATATGAAAAGAACTATTACCGATAGTGTTGATATTATTTCTTCTAAAAGAAGATTAGACACTTTATTTTCATTTAATATAGATGATTTAACTCCACTAAATTATATAGCTGAAACACTTAATTACTCTGAATTAGTAAAATTTATTAATCAAGAAAAATCAAGAGGATCATCCAATATAGGAAGATACCAAGTTGTTAAGCATAAAAAATGGAGTATACCTTTTTCAATATTTATATTAACTCTTATTGCATTTTCTGTTTCTTCAGTTAAAAGGAGGGGAGGAGCTGGTATTAACTTAGCCTTTGGAATATCTGTAGCTATGACATATGTGTTTTTTGACAAAGTCTTTGGGGTATTAGCCCAACAATCTGATTTTTCCCCAATTATTGCAGTTTGGTTCCCAAATTTTGTTTTTGGATCTTTAGCTATATACTTATTATATATAAATACAAACAAGCAACTTTAATTACCATAATAAAATTTCGAAATACTTAAAAAAAACATAATGATTGTTATTATGTATATTAGATTTTATAATTTTAAAACTTATATGTATTTATAAAATGTAGCTTATGAATTATTTAGATTTTGAACTTCCCATAAAAGAATTAGAAGATCAACTAAGCGAATGCAAAATATTGGGAGAAAAAAGCGACGTTGATATGACAGATACGTGTAAGAAAATACAGAAGAAATTAAATACTGCTATTAAGGAAATTTATAGTAATTTATCTCCTTGGCAGAAGGTTCAAATGTCAAGGCATCCAGACAGACCTTATACTTTAGACTATATAAATTCAATTTTTAAAGACAGCTTTATTGAGTTGCATGGTGATAGAAATTTTAAGGATGATAAAGCAATGATTGGGGGTTTAGGTAAAATAAATGATCAAACATTTATGTTTATTGGTCAGCAAAAGGGCAATAATACAAAGACAAGGCAATATAGGAATTTTGGAATGTCTAATCCTGAGGGGTATAGAAAAGCTTTAAGGTTAATGAAAAAAGCTGAAAAATTCAACATTCCTGTTGTTACACTTATTGACACACCTGGCGCTTATCCAGGAATGGAAGCTGAAGAAAGAGGTCAAGGAGAAGCAATCGCCAGAAATATATTTGAAATGACAAAATTAAAAGTACCAATAATTGTTTTAATAGTTGGAGAAGGAGCTTCTGGTGGTGCTTTAGGAATAGGAGTAGGAGATAAAGTTATGATGCTTGAAAACACATGGTATTCAGTAATATCTCCAGAATCTTGTTCTTCTATACTTTGGAGAAGTTGGGAATATAAAGAAGTAGCTGCATCTGCATTAAAGTTGACTGCTAAGGATATGAAAAAGATGAAATTAGTTGATGAAATTATAAAGGAACCTCTAGGAGGAGCTCATAGAAATAGGGAAAAAACATTTATGATTGTAAGGGAAGCTATTTTAAATGCATACAACGAATTTAAAAACACATCTTCATCAGAGTTAGTGAAAAAGCGAATGAATAAATATTCAAATATGGGAATATACAAATCTTAACTTTTCTCCCATTATTAACAATTTATAATTTTTATTAACATATTAAATGTTTATTAAAGGTTAAAAATTATCAAAATTATTGACAACTCTAATTGGTTTAATTTTCTAAATTAGTATTAATGAAACAGTCAGCGTCTTTTCAAGGCCTTAGGATTGATCACAATTCAATCATCAATCTAGAAAAAGGTAAGATACCCCCTCAAGCATTAGATTTAGAGGAAGTGGTTCTTGGGGCTATGATGATTGATAAAAAAGGCGTTGATGAGGTTATAGATATCTTAACTGCTGAAGCTTTTTATAAGGAGTCTCATCAATTTATTTTTGAAGCTATACATAAACTATTTCAAAAAAGTGAACCTATTGATCTGTTAACTGTTTCAGCACAATTAAAAAAAGATTCAAAACTAGAATTATGTGGTGGAGATTTCTATTTGATTTCATTAACTCAAAAAGTATCATCTTCTGCCCATATTGAGTTCCATGCTAGAATTATTCTTCAAAAATATATCCAAAGAAGCCTTATTAAAATTTCAAATGAGATAATCATGGATTCTTATGATGAGACTAAGGATGTTTTTGATCTATTAGATAATGCAGAAGCTAAGCTTTATGATGTTACTCAAGGAAATATTAAGAAATCATCAGAAACCGCACAAAATTTGGTAATTCAGGCGAAGAATAAAATAGAAGCTATTTCTAATAAAAAAGGGTTAAGCGGTGTGCCTTCAGGTTTTAGTAAAATAGATAAACTAACTTCTGGATGGCAAGAAAGTGATTTAATTATTATTGCATCTAGACCAGGTATGGGTAAAACGGCTTTAGCTTTATCAATGGCAAGTAATATTTCAATAGGTCAAAACATACCAGTCGCCTTTTTTTCTTTAGAAATGTCATCCTTACAGCTTATAACTAGGTTAATTTCATCAGAGACTGGCCTTAATTCAGAAAAACTAAGAACAGGTAAGCTAGAGAAGCATGAATGGGAACAATTAAATGTTAGGGTAAAAAATCTTGAAAAGGCTCCATTATATATTGATGACACTCCTTCATTATCAATCTTTGATTTAAGGGCTAAGGCAAGACGTTTAGTCTCACAGCGTGATGTTAAATTAATAATTGTAGACTACCTGCAATTAATGACCACAGGTGGAACATTTAAAACGGGTAATAGAGAACAGGAGATTTCTACTATTTCTAGAAATTTAAAAGCACTTGCTAAAGAATTAACCATTCCTGTTATTGCTTTATCTCAACTTTCTAGGCTAGTTGAAGGTAGACAATCAAAGAGGCCGCTATTATCTGATTTAAGGGAGTCAGGAGCAATTGAACAGGACTCAGATATTGTTTCATTTATTTACAGACCAGAATATTATAAAATACAGGAGTGGGAAAATGGAGAGAACTGTTTAGGTCAAAGTGAAATTATTGTAGCAAAACACAGAAATGGTGGTCTCGATAATATTCGACTAAAGTTTAGATCTCAATTTGCAAAAT
>ERZ651768.3295-NODE-3295-length-10852-cov-3.424037_pt1 | contig 10852 bp, 10 predicted proteins | sample MGYA00514754_ERZ651768 | MGnify/ENA metagenome assembly ERZ651768 | reverse complement strand
CCTATGCAGGGCACTACTGATTTTTTCTTCATCAGCCCTTGTTTTGGGTACCAGTGCACGCGAAAAAACCGGCAACGGGAAGGCAATGGGCGGAAACACCACTTTTTCCTCAGCATCGGAAAATGTGTCACCCGTCACCGTTGACTTCAACTTGGCCACGGTTCCCATGTCCCCCGCAGAGATTTCCGAAACTTGAACCTGCTTTTTGCCTTGGAGCATATACAACTGCCCCACACGCTCATTAGTGTCCTGGGTGGCGTTGTAAATAGTGGAATCCCCCTTAAGGGATCCCGAGAACATTCTAAATAAATTTAGTTTTCCCGTATAGGGGTCAGCAATGGTTTTGAACACCAGGCCTGAAGTCGGCTCACCTCCATTCGCGGAACGGGAAACCTCCACATCATCCTTCAAGCGTTTTGCAGTCACAGGAGCTCGCAAATCAGGAGAAGGAAGGTATTTGATGGCCGCCTTAAGCAGAAGGTCTACACCCATATTATGCAGAGCAGACCCACAAACCACAGGTATCAACTGGCCATTTCGAATTCCTTCTTTTAATCCTTTGGAAAATTCCTCCTCGGTCAACTCTCCATGTTCAAGATATAATTCAATCAGGTTATCGTCGACTTCCGCCACAGCCTCCATCAATTCCGCATGGCTGAGCTCCACTTCATCCTTAATCTCAGAAGGCGTTTCTCCTGTCTTTCCATGCCCCTTACCATCTTTGTCATAGGAAAAGTATTGATTATCAATAAGGTCTACAATTCCCGAAAAATTTGGCCCGGTGGCATCGGGGAGTTGTACAAAAACCAGGTTTTTATTGAATTTCTTTTTAATGGTTTCCAGAACAGGTGTGACATTAGCCCGATCATGGTCCAACTTATTCAGGAAAATAATTCTGGGAAGGTTCAGTTGATCGGCCCAGTTCCATATTTTTTCCGTATAAAACTGAACCCCTTCATCGGCGCTGACTACAAAAATTAAGCCATCGACCACCCTAAGACAAGCGGGCGTATCGGAAATAAAATTACTGCTTCCCGGCGTATCTATGAGGTTTAATTTGGTAGCGTTCACTTCACAAAAAGCAACCGAGGCATCTATGGAATGCCCACACTTTATTTCATCCGGGTCATAATCCATAACCGATGAGACATCGCCCACTTTACCCAACCGGTCAGAGACTCCAGAAAAATACAAAATCGCTTCCGCTAAAGATGTTTTACCCGATCCCCCATGGCCCACCAATCCAATATTCCTGATGTCTTGCAGTTTGTATTGTTTCATATCACCTCGCTCGATAAATAGATCACCCGCAAATTGGGACTCTGGAAGCCACCCCACTTCCTCTAACCATGAAACAAGAGCCGTTGTCGATGAACTGCCAATATTGGTGATTGAGAACTATAAACATTCCAAATTTCGCGCCAAATGTCAAAAGTTAATATGAGCTAAATTTAATAAATATAAAGGATTTTTTCAACCGTCTTGCGAAATCAGAGTAATTAGGAATGGTACGGGGCAACAAAATCTTTCCTATTTATTTCTTTTCAACACGTTAAAGCCCACAATAGGAAAAAACCAACCGGTTGCGGAAAAGCAAAACTATCATCCTGGAGAAGCCATGGTCTCAAAATCGATGGGGTCAGGAGGCGAGATTCTTCGCGGAACCAACACTGAAATTAGCCGAAGCACCCAGTCTAATGATGAACTATTCAGAAATCTATTCCTTTTCTTTTCCCGGATAAAATGAGCCGGACAGGAGTCCCGGAAAACCCAAACGTTTTTCTAAGGCTGTTGATCAAATAACGACGATAGGAAAAATGAATCCCTTCCGGGAAATTCAAAAAACATTTAAAAGTAGGTGGTTGCTTTTTCACCTGAGTGGCATAAAACAGTTTCATGAATTTACCCCGGTAACTCGACATGGGGTTTTTCTGAATAGCACGTTCAAAACACTCATTTAGAGTTGCAGTAGGTATTCTTCGGGAATACTCTTCGTAAACCTTTTCCACCTGAGGCAGAATCTTGTCAATTCGCAAACCCGTTTTTGCCGAAACCGTAACCACAGGAGCGAACTCCAGGAATTTAAGTTTGTAACGCACATGGTCTTCAAACTCATCAAATGAAATTTCTTTTTCCCCCGATAAGTCCCACTTATTCCCCAAAATCACACACGCTTTGCCACGATCCATTGCATAACCCGCCACCGCAGCGTCCTGATCTGAGACCTGTAGAGCGCTATCCAGCACCAGCACTGCGACATCACAACGGTCCAGTGCTTTAAGAGCCATGATCACGCTGAATTTGTCCAGAACCTGACGGGTTTTCCCCTTGCGCCGGATTCCCGCCGTATCGACCAAAACAAAACGACGCCCATTCCACTCAAGAAACGTATCGATCGCATCCCGAGTAGTTCCGGGTACATCGGAAACAATACAACGCTCAGATTTCAACAAACTGTTGATCAGAGAAGATTTTCCCACATTGGGTTTTCCGATCACCGCAATGCGAATATTATCGCCACTGGAATCGGATTCCGGTTCTGCATCAGGAAGGGATTTAGAAATTGCTTCAATCAATTCATAAAGACCATTCCCATGTTCTGCTGAAACCGGGAAGGTATTGTCCAGTCCTAACTCAGAAAATTCTGGGAGAATAGAATGGTGGGAGGGCGAGTCCACCTTGTTGACGGCAAGAAAAAAAGGCTTCCCTGCTTTACGAACCTGCGAAATCATTTCCCTGTCCGTTCCGGTCAGTCCGGTCTGGTTATCCACGACAACAATCACAAAATCCGCTTCTTCCCGAGCCCACAGGGCCTGCTCTACCACTTTCAGCTCTATCTGGTTCGCGGTATTAATATCAATTCCACCCGTATCAACAATTAAAACCGGACGGTTCTCAAATTCCGCCGCACCATAAATCCGGTCCCGGGTCACCCCTGGTGTGTCATTGACAATCGCCGAACGGCTCTGTGTGAGTTTGTTGAATAAGGTAGACTTGCCAACATTGGCCCTGCCAACGATAGCGATGATAGGAGCTGTCATGCCTCCCCCTTAAATAGATGGGCCTTTGTCCTGCAGGTATTTATGGATACCTTCCGCTATGGACGAAGCCAATCTATATAGGTAGTCGGGCTTGGCGAGCATTCGGGACTCTTTCCGATTGGTCAAAAAACCGACCTCAACCAGAATACTGGGCATATTGGCACCATGAAGAACGTAGAAAGGGCCCTCTTTGACCCCAAGGTTCTTCAATTCCCGAAATTTTTTCCTGGAAGATCGAAAAAGGTTATCCTGTACCGTGCCTGCTAAGCGGGAAGAGTCATTAATCTTGGTGGTGGTAATGAGGCTTGCCAGAATTTGCTGAACCTGGTCGTCCTTGACGGAATAAACCAGTGCTCCATTTTCTCGGGCGGCGGTAGCTAAAGCCCTGTCATTATTAGCCCTTCCAAGAAAATACGTTTCTATGCCATGCGCTGATTTTCTTTTGGCGGCATTGGCATGAATGGAAATAAACAGTTCCGCGTTGCGGTTATTGGCAATCTCACTTCTTTCTTTGAGCGGAATAAACGTATCATCCTTTCGGGTCATCACCACACGATATTTGAACCGGTTGACCAGTATGGTTTTGACATGCCGGGCAATAGTCAGGTTGATATTTTTTTCATGGGTTCCTCTTGCACTTTTCGCACCCTGGTCTTTGCCTCCATGGCCCGCATCCACCACAATTAATGGTGCGGAACTCCTTGCCTTATTAGAAGAAGGTGCATAAAGATAGCCCCGTTTCCCTTTTTTAAAAAGCGCTTTTTTAACCGGTGCTTTGGGAAACTTTTTGGTTTTGGCCGCAACAACGACTTTTTTTGCAGATCCGGGCTTCACGTTCTTTTTTTCCAACTTGGTAATTAACCCCGTGGATTTTGAAATAATTTTTTTCTTCTGCCGCTTTTCTGACTTCGCTGATAAAGCCTGCTTGATGACTACCCGTTCAGGCTTTTTCTCTTTCCTCACTGCAATCGGTTTTTTGTTTGCAGGGGGGGACGCAGTCTGCTTTTTTGTTTTATAAACCGGAGAGATAGACGCGAGCTTCTGATATTGCAGGCGGGCCTTCTTGGTCTGATCGCCATCGGGATACTTCTCAAAAATCGTTTTTAAAATACGCGCGGCGGATGAAAAATCCTTTTTATCACGATAGATCTCAGCCGACTCAAACAACGCGTCATCCGTCAGCGTACCCGGTGAAAAATCATGAGAAACTTTTTTGTAATAATGGAGAGCCTGGTCCAAATCCTTTACGTTTTTGGAAATCCCGTTCAATCCTTCGTACAACCGGGCCATGGTGAAAACGGCTTTATAAGCCTGCGGACTTTCGGGATAACGTTCCACCACTTTGGAAAATTTATGAATGACCTTATCCCAATGGTGGCGAAATTTCTGTTTATCCGGAGATCCCATGAGCTGGTAATAGGATTTCTGCGCCAGATAATAAAGATCCCCGGAAGAATAGGAGGTCCCGGCCCAGGCAGAAGGAATCTGCAAACACAGAAATACTAAACCCGCAACAAACGCCGCGTTTCTCAATTTAGAATGAAGTTGACGCACACACATGGAAAGGCCCCAAAAACGCCCAGTCACCTTAACTAGTTAATTTTATTGAAGTTGTGTTGATCAAGCATAACATTTTCCCCTTTCAGGGTCAATAGAGCCTGTCTATAAATAAGAAGACTAAGGAAATCATCTGCCTTGCGCCAGGCGCTCGGCCAAGTAAATAGGCAAACCGTTTTCACGGATTTTGTCCTGAGCAGAATTCAAGTCGTATTCAAAGCGGCGGACTTTCACCGTTTTCTCTTCAGAGTCATAAATCATGAAAGAAGGGTCCGGATTTCCGTCTCGGGGTTGTCCCAAACTTCCGTCATTAAAAATATAGCGGGTTTCCGGTTCAATATCCCAGAACTCCGATACATAGTCGTTCACCTCTCCATCCGCTGTTTGTTCTAGAATAACGGGCTTGTGAGAATGGCCCACGAAGCAGATAGGAGCCTCAAAGCTTCTGAAATAGCGTTTGGCCCCGGTTTTTGAAGTCACATAATGCCAGGCATCCGGCTCAAAGGGAGATGCATGGACCCAATATACCCCTCCTTCTTCGTGATTCAGAGGAAGCGACCGGAGAAAATTTTTATTATCCTCTGTCAGTTTTTTCCGGGTCCACAGGCACGATTCATAGGCGTAAGAATTAAAATAAGTGATATCGGTCTTTTCGATAGCGGCCCAATCATGGTTTCCCGCAATGGTAAAATCCGCCTTTTCCCTTACCCATTGAACACAAGGGTTGGGATCGGCTCCATAACCGACAATATCCCCCAGGCAAACCAGTTTGTCGTAACCTATGGTTTCTATCTCTTTTTGGAATTGATTCAGAGCTTCGAGGTTGCTGTGCAAATCGGAAAAGATAATATAACGCATGGCCGCATAGCGGTTTATTTTACGGTTGGGGTGGAGGCATCTTTAAGGGTTTCTTTAAAAACCTTATCGAGAATGCCGTTGATAAAATCCGGGGAATCTGCGGATCCAAATTTTTTCGCAATCTCAACAGCCTCGTTAATAACTACCTTTGGAGGGGTGGACGCACCAAACAATAATTCGCTAATACCTAGACGCAAAATGTTCCGGTCGATCATGGACATGCGATCCAATGCCCAGTGGTCACTGAATTTTTTAAGCTGAATATCGACCTCTTCCGACTGGGAAAAAACCTTATCGACCAGCACTTTCATAAACTCGGTGATTTCATGATGGGTATCGGCTCTTTCACAAAACTGCACCATCTGAGCTTCACCGTCATCGGGATTGAATTCGCTCTGATACAGGAATTTTAAAGCCAATTCCCTTGCGGCACGCCGCTTTCCCATAAGTTTCCTCAAATTTTCCTGAATAAATTTGCCATTTCAATAGCCGCTAGAGCCGTTTCCCTCCCCTTATTGGAAGAGTTGGAGCCCGATCTTGCTACCGCCTGTTCAAGGTCATTTGTGGTCAACACACCAAATAAAACGGGAATATTGAACTCGAGTCCTACCTGGCCGATCCCACGGCTGGTTTCAGCCGAAATAAAATCGAAGTGTGGGGTATCTCCTTTAATCACTGCTCCCAGGCAGATGATGGCATCGAATTCTCTGGAGGAACAAAGCTTTTTCGCGGCCTGTGGAATTTCAAACGCTCCGGGAACCCGGACCACTTCCAGGTCTTCCTCTTCGGCCCCGTGCTCCTTGAATGCTGATAATGCACCGCTGAGAAGCTGGCTTGTCACAAAGTCATTAAAGCGACTCACTACGATTCCAAAACGGAGCCCTTTCGCATTGTGGTCCCCTTCTATATATTTAGCCATGCAAATGATTCATTTAATATTTTGGAACATATGACCCATTTTTTCCCGTTTGGTCCGAAGGTATTTGATATTGTCCTCTTTAGCCTGAACTTCAATATGCACCCTTTCCACCAAATGCAGGCCATAACCTTCCAGTCCTACAATCTTCCTGGGATTGTTCGTCATGATCCTGATCTGTCCGAGGCCCACCTTACGAAGGATCTGGGCACCGATACCATAGTCCCGCAAATCGGGTTTAAACCCGAGTTCTTCATTGGCCTGCACCGTATCTTTTCCCTCATCTTGTAGGGCGTATGCTTTCATTTTGTTGACAAGCCCTATCCCCCGTCCCTCTTGATACAAGTAAAGCAGGACACCTTTTCCTTCCTGATCAATCATCTCCATGGATTTTTTCAATTGCTCCCCGCAATCGCACCGGTAGGAACCAAAAACATCTCCCGTCAAACATTGTGAGTGAACCCGAACCAATGTAGGTTCATCTTCCCGAATTTCCCCTTTGACCAGTGCAATGTGTGTCTGGTCATTCAAAATATTTTTAAAGACAACAGCGCGAAACTCACCTGAATGTGTCGGCAAAATGGTGGAGGTAACTTCTTCCACCAACGCTTCTTTCTTGAGCCGGTATTCGGCCAGGTCTTTGGTAGTGATCATTTTCAATCCATGCACTTTTATAAATTGAGTCAGCTGAGATACCCGTGCCATGGTGCCATCATCATTCATGATTTCGCAAATCACACCATAGGGTTGTAAACCGGCAATACGCGCCATATCCACCGAAGCCTCGGTCTGCCCCATGCGAACCAGCACACCTCCGTTTTTTGCCCGCAATGGAAAAATATGTCCCGGTTTTACCAGATCGCTTCTGGCGGAATCCGGATCAATCGCAACTTTAATTGTATGCGCCCTGTCCGCTGCTGAAATTCCGGTTGTCACACCCTGCCTGGCATCAATGGAAACCGTAAACGGAGTTTCAAAAGTAGACTGGTTATCATCAACCATCATGTTCAATCCCAAATCGCGGGTCCTGCTTTCCGTCAAGGTAAGACAAATCAGCCCGCGCCCAAATTTTGCCATGAAGTTTATAATCTCCGGAGTGACTTGTTCGGCGGCGATCATCAGATCTCCTTCATTTTCCCGGTCTTCATCATCCACGATGACAATCATTTTTCCCTGCCCGACATCCTCAAGAGCATCTTCAATAGTGCTGAATTCGTTTTCCATGACTTCCTCAATCATGCAAAGCCCTGCTGCCGGAAAAAATCAAGAGAAGGTTTTTTCTCATTCGGTTTCAACAGGGTTTCGCAGGCTTTAAATACGTATTTTCCGATCATATCACATTCAATATTGATTAAATCGCCTATTTTTCTTGAACTCAAGTTCGTGTGACTCAAAGTATAAGGAATGATGGAAACCGTGAATCGGTTGTCCTTACAATCGAAAACGGTCAGGCTGATTCCATCTATAGCAATGGAACCTTTTTCCATGATGAAAGGACTGAGTTCCGCCGGATGGGAAAACCGGAACAAGGCCTCAACCGGTTTCTCCTCGATGTCCACGATTTTACCAACCTGATCAATATGTCCGCTGACAAAATGCCCGCTAATTTTTGCCGAAGGGGTGAGAGACCGTTCGAGGTTAACCCGATCTCCTTTTTTCGCGCTTTTAAAGTTGGTCCGGCTCAGGGTTTCGGTACTAAGATCCAGCTTGAAAGTCGTCTCGGTCGAATCCACAACGGTAAGGCAAACGCCGTTCACGGCAATACTCTCACCATCCTCAAATCCAGAAAGATCTTTTTCTGTATTTACAACTAGTACTGCTCCTTCGTTTTTCTGGACATACTCGCCAATGGTTCCTACCGATAGCACTATTCCACTAAACATGGGGTCGCCTCCACCATTAAATCTTCACCAATTTTTGTCACTTCAAGATTCTTTAACTTTATTGCGCTGTTCACCTTCATCACCCCCCGCCCTCCGAGAAAACCGGGAGCCGTGGATCCACCTATTAATATCGGGCTGATGAATGCAACAACCTTATCCACCACACCTGCTTTTAAAACACTGGCATTCAGTTCGGCACCGCCTTCAATAAGTATAGAGTTCATATCTCTATTTGCCAATTTTTTCAGGAGATGCTTGATGTGGAATCCGTTTTTACCGAATTTGCTGTTTAGAATTTCCACCTTCCTGGCACTCAAAGCTTTCTGGCGGGCAGAAGAAATATCGGGCCCGGTTACATAAATGACCGGTTGGGAACGGCTATTTTTAAAAACATTTGCCGTAAGCGGGATTCTATTTCTTCGATCCAGGATAATACGGATGGGATGTTTAACCGAGCCTGTTTCAAGCCTGCAAGTCAAGCGAGGATTGTCTTTTAAAACGGTTTCTGTTCCCACCATGATGGCATCAACATGGTTTCTGATCTTGTGAACATGATTTCGTGCCAGCTTCCCTGAAATCCAACGCGAGTCTCCGGAACTGGCGGCAATTTTTCCATCCAGAGACATGGCTGTTTTCAAAATCACGAATGGCATTCCCGTTTTCATGACTTTTACAAACGATTCATTCAGCTTCATGCATTCTTCTTTTAAAACACCGGACACAAAAACAACGCCTTGTGCTTTGAGTGCGCGCAAACCTTTTCCGCTGACCTGTTTATTGGGGTCTTTCATTCCGACAAATACCCTTTTGATACCCGCCTGAATGATCGCGTCGGTGCAGGGAGGTGTCCGGCCAAAATGGCAACACGGCTCCAGGTTGACGTAAAGGTCGGCGGATCGGGCTTTATTACCTGCCCGCCTTAAGGCCTCGATCTCGGCATGGGGATGGCCGGCACGGGAATGATACCCTTCTCCCACAACCTTTCCACGCCTGACCACAACCGCCCCCACCATAGGGTTTGGGCTGGTTCTGCCACGAGCCCTTTGAGCAAGCTCAAGCACCCTGCGCATATATTGAATGTGTTTGTCATCTATCAAAGGGTGACTTCAATTCCGGGGAATGAAAGCAAATGAAAAGTTACCACGTGCCCAGTAATTTTATCAACGTAGAATATTCACCATATGCTTGCGGATGCTACCACGCTGATACACAATTTCGATCCTACGGTTTGTGGCCCGTCCTCGCCGGGAGTCATTGGGAGCTTTAGGCCGGTATTGTGCAAAAGCTTCGATAGACAAATTAGTTGGGTCGAAACCCGCGCGAACCAGCTTCCTGGCAACTTCCGCGGCGCGGGCAGCGGACAACTCCCAGTTGGAGGGGTACTGTTTCGTTCTTATATCTATGTTATCGTATGTCCTTCAATCTTTACCTGATAGCTGAATTTCTTTAAAATGTCGAAGACTTGTTTGATAATCTCATCTCCGGTATACGTCATCCTGGACTTGCCTGGAGGAAACATTACCGTATCTGAGAGGGTTATGATCGCACCTCGCTCATCCGCGGAGACGTCCACCTTCCCTGCCAGTTTATTCTTGAAAACAAATTCCTCGACTTCCGAGGCGATTTCTTCCACCTCTTTTGCCACCATGGCACCGACTTCATCGACAGCATGAATCGTTTTTTCATCCAGGATTTTTTCCTTAATGACATCTAGTCCTTCCCTGATACCCGCTTCAGAAATAATCTCCTGCCCCAGGGCACTTTTCAAGGAAGCTTTCATCTGCTTCCATTTTTCGTCCTCGATAGATCCCATTACAAAAAGCAGGATGAAAAACACCATTAGAAGCATTACTAGATCTGCAAAGGTCACCATCCATAGAGGGGCGCCCTCGGGGCACTCGTGCTACTCCTTTTCCTCTTCTTCCGGAGCCTTTTTCTTCTCTTTTTTAGGGTCTTTTATCTTGGCCATAGCTACACTTATTTCTTTCCTTTAGCTTTAGCAGGTTTCTTGCCTTTGTCGTCCCCTTTCTTTTCCTTCGCTTTACCATTATAGGTGTCGAGGTAGTTTTCCAGAAAATCCTGCATAAACCTGGGGTTGACACCTTTTCTGATAAAACCGAGTCCTTCCAATATCAACGACATATCCAGAGCTTCGGTGGCACTGCGCCGTTTCAGTTTTACAGTTATGGGAATAAAAATAAGGTTGGCCAAAACTGTGCCATAGAAGGTTGTAATAAGTGCAATAGCCATTTTAGGACCAACGGAGCTGACATCGGAGAGGTCTAACAGCATCTGGATCAATCCGATCGGTTCCAATCATGCCAAAGGCGGGAGCAAATCCTCCCATCTGGCTGAAGATCTCCCAACCATCTTTATGTGCGTTCTGCAGTTGTTTGACCTCCCTTTTGAGCAGGGCGTTAACCATGGCCTCATCTTTACCATCAACGGTTAGTTCCAACGCTCCTATGCTTGTAGGAAAAAGAAATGGAGAAATTTTCTACTTAAAAAAAAATTTCCCTCCAATAAGAATTATACTGAAAATTTTTAGAGCCTTTTCGTGTTCTATTCGCCAAAAACCTTAAAAACCCAGATAAAAC
>ERZ651768.3294-NODE-3294-length-10857-cov-11.568553_pt1 | contig 10857 bp, 7 predicted proteins | sample MGYA00514754_ERZ651768 | MGnify/ENA metagenome assembly ERZ651768 | reverse complement strand
CCAATCCGCTGACCGCCCGGGTGTTCGTGAACCGTGTGTGGCAGCACCACCTTGGCCAGGGGCTGGTGCGCTCGCCGGACAATTTCGGCACGCTTGGCCAGGCGCCAACGCACCCAGAGTTGCTCGACTGGCTGGCCGCGACCTTTGTCGAAAGCGGCTGGTCGACCAAGGCGTTGCACCGGCTGATTCTCACCTCCGCGACCTATCGAAGCAGCAGCGCGTTTGATGAAACATCTTTTGCGAGCGACGGCGACAACCGCTCGCTTTGGCGCGTGACACCGCGCCGGATGGACGTGGAAACGTGGCGGGATTCCCTGCTCGCCGTCACCGGCGAACTCGACCTCAAGATGGGCGGCGGGCCGGTGGGGGACATCGTCGCCAGCAATCGCCGCACACTTTACGCCAAAGTCAGCCGCAACGCGCCTCTGGCTTCAGATAAATTTTTGCGCCTGTTCGATTTCCCCATTCCGCGGGCCAGCGCAGCCAAGCGCACGGCCAACGTCATCCCGCAACAGTTTCTGTTCATGATGAACAGCCGGTTCATGCTCGACCGTGCCCGCGCCCTGGCCAAGCGATTGGAGAGGGAGGCCACCGACGTGACGACCCGCATTGCGCGTGCCTATTTGCTGCTGTACGGTCGGGAACCGACCGGTCGTGAGGAGCGCCTGGCGAGGGGATTCCTGAAGGGCACCCAGCCGGCCGACAGCCGGTTGACGCGCTGGCAGCAGTACTGCCAGGCGTTGCTCAGTGCCAACGAGTTCATGTACATTCGTTAAGCCTTTTCAAACGATGCAACTTCACCGCAATCCACTCCCTCCGATTTCGCGGCGTGACGCCCTGCACCGCATCGGCGCGGGCTTTGGCAGCCTTGGCCTCGCCGGGCTGTTTAACCAAAACGCCACCGCCGGACAGGTCTCGCCACTCGCGCCCAAGGCGCCGCACTTTGCGCCCAAGGCCAAGCACGTGATTCAGCTCTTCATGCCGGGCGGGCCGTCTCAGGTGGATACGTTTGATTACAAGCCGAAGATCGCCGATTTCGTCGGGCAACGCCCGAAGATTGTTGACCGCAAGTCGCTGCGGAATACCAAGAACGGCCTGTTCCCGTCGCCCTTCGGTTTCAAGCGATATGGGCAAACAGGCAAATGGGTGAGCGATATTTTCCCGCACACAGCGAAGTGCTCCGATGACATTTGTTTCATCCACTCAATGCATACAAACATTCCCGAGCATGCGGGCGCGATGATGATGTTTAATCTCGGCCACCTGCAGCCCAGCCGACCCAGCCTCGGCTCGTGGTTATGCTATGGCCTCGGCACGGATAATCAGGAACTGCCCGGCCTTGTTGCCATGAGCCCGCGCGCGAAACCCCGCGGCAAAGCGGCAAACTGGGGCAACTCATTTTTGCCGGGAGCCTACGCCGGCGTGTACGCGAATATCGCCGAAATGAAGCCGGACAGCATTTTGCGTGACCTGAAAAATCCGCATCTATCCCGCACCGAACAACGTCAACAGGCCAACCTACTCGCCCAGCTCAATCAGTTTGATCTCGAGCGCCAGCAGCAGGATCAGAAACTGGAGTCCAGCATCCAGGCGATGGAGATGGCCTTCCGCATGCAGTTCGCCGTGCCGGAGGTTTTTGATACGGCCAAGGAAAGCAAACCAACACTTGATCTCTACGGCAAAAGCGAATTCGCCAAAGGCTGCCTCATCGCCCGGCGCCTCGTGGAACGCGGCGTGCGCATGGTGCAACTCTCGCATTCCATCAGCGGCTACGACATCGCGTGGGACACCGGGCATGGCGATATCAAGGGTGGCCATGCCCACCTCGCCCGCGAATGCGACCAGGGTATCGCCGGTTTGATTCAGGATTTAAAACTCCGCGGTTTACTCGATGAAACACTCGTCATCTGGGGCGGCGAGTTCGGTCGTGCGCCGACTTCCGAGGGTCAGAAAGGCCGCGACCATGACCACTACGGATTCACCGTCTGGATGGCCGGCGGTGGCGTGAAACCCGGCTTCACCTACGGTGCCACAGACGAGTTCGGCTGCTCCGCCGTCGAGAATCCCGTACACGTACACGACCTGCACGCCACCATCCTGCACCTCATGGGGCTCAACCACGAAAAGCTCACGTACCGCTACAGCGGTCGTGACTTTCGTCTAACGGACGTCCACGGAAAAGTCATACACGACATCATTACCTGAAGCGCAAAGGATGGAGTCGGGCAGGCTATTGTGATTCACATCGACCGGCACCGGATGGATCGGCGTGCAACGATTGGAGATCCAAGATCTTCCTTATTACTTATGTCTGCATCGTTATCAGCAACGCAGGCTGAAGACCTCAAACCATCTCCTTGACGGAATAAGGGTTCACGTTCTGGCGCTTGGCCAAGAGGTTGGCTGCATCGTTGCCGATAAAGCGTTCAGCCCCGGCGTCAAACTGCAGTTTTTGGTTGCCGACCCTGTGGGCGATGTTTCCCATGTGCATGACAGTGGTGCTGCCATGTGCCAGCCCAACATCCGCGTTGGGGCGTTTGCGATTGCGGATGCAGTCAACAAAGTTTTGCTGATGCTCCGGATCGGGGTGTCGACCGTACTGCTCCTCCACCACCCTGCCGCCCGAGGTGAAGACCTGCCAACCGCCACCGTGGCGGCCGAGCATCATGTTGTCTTTTGTGCCGTAAAACTCGATGCGCGTGGCGCACTGCGGCCAGTACGGGAATTGGTCGCCGGAACGAATCTTGCCGTTGATTTTGCTCATGGCATTGGCAAAGTGCGAGTGCTCAAAAGTCATGACAAATTCAGGATAATCGTAATGCAGAATCTCGACGTCGGGCACCTCGCCATCGTCACCCTTGTGTTGCAGGCGTCCGCCAGAGGCAGAGACCGACTTGGGCGTGGCCGGGTCCCCGAGCACCATTATTGTGAGGTCGAGTTGGTGGATGCCGCAGTCGGCCAGATCGCCGCCTGAGTAGTTCCAAAAATAGTGCCAGCCTCCATGGAAAATTTTGCTGTGGTACGGCCGCGCCTTGGCCGGACCTAGCCATGTCTTCCACGGAAACCCACTAGGTGCCTGGCCAGGCGCTCCCAAGTGGAACGGTCCACCGCCTTTCAGGTTGAACACCTTGACGAGGCGAATGTCGCCGAGTTTGCCGGACTGAATGTAGTCGCGGGCGGCGAGATTGTACGGTGCGCTACGATTCTGGGTGCCCACCTGCACCACGCGTTTGTATTTGCGGGCGGCCTCCACGAGCTTGCGGCCTTCCCAAATGTTGTGGCTAAAAGGTTTCTCGACGTAGACATCCTTTCCCGCCTGACAAGCAAGAATGGCCGCCGGTGTATGCCAGTGGTCGGGTGTGGCCACGACCACGGCGTCGACGTCCTTGTTGGCGAAAACCTCCTCCATGTGCGTGGCCAGAAGCGGTTTGCGGCCGCCCTGCTGCTTGGCGATGAAGTCGGCAGTGCGCACCAGGCGCTCCTCGTGGATATCACAAAGCTGGGTGCAGACAACATCACTGCGCGAGGCCAAGCTCGAAGTGACCTGTGTGCCGCGGCCTCCGCAGCCAACCAGGGCAACTTGAACACGGTCGTTGGCGCCGAGCGCTTGGCCAAGCGAAGGGAAACCGATCACGGTTGAAGCCAAGCCGGCCTTCACAAATGTTCTGCGTTTGATGGGATTCATATGCCCGAAAGCCTAACAAGTCGGCCTTTGAACCACACGACTTTATTGATTGGCCATCTTGGCCAAGTGCGGTGAAGCTTCGCTCACGTGGTGTTCGAATTTCTTGGCAACCGTCGGAGGGCAAAGATTCGCAAAGGTTTGTTTTCTTCAACATGGATGGAGATCCTGAGACAGAATTTACCCATCTATCTTAAACTCACTGCCGACGATCAGCTCGAGTTGCAGGGACACATCCTTGTTTTTCTTAATGAGAAAACGTTCGAAGGCTGCGGCGGACTGGAGATTAACGACGAGATTCGGGTGACCATTGCCGCTCAGGCCTGCCTGTTATTGCTGCACCGCGAACCGGCCTACTACCCGACGCTGCGTACCATCCTTGTTTATCCCAGCTCGTACCTGGCAAAAAACCCGTACGACGAGAACAACCAAGCGCATCGACTGGGCGAGTCGTGGCAGTACGGACCAGTGGTGCTCGCCTGGGACTCGAGTCGACGAGGCGGCAGGAATGCCTATGACGGTCGAAACGTTGTGATGCACGAGTTCGCGCATCAGCTTGATCAGATCGATGGTGCCGCCGATGGTTCACCACCACTAGGACAAGGGGAGGATTGGGTCGAGCGCAAGCCGATGTACCGGTCCTGGGCACTGGTGTTCAGCCGGGAATTCGAGCGACTACGGAACAGCGCGGCCAAGGGCAAAAAGACGGTGATTGACCAGTACGGCACCACCAACCCAGCTGAGTTTTTTGCAACGGCCACCGAGGCGTTTTTCGAGAAGCCCCGGCAATTGAAAAAGAAAAGGCCGGAGCTGTATGAAGAACTCCGGTCTTACTACAAGCAGGATCCCGTGACGTGGCACGGAAGCCGCGATTATTAAATTCGAAATGGCCTACCAATTGTCACGGCGGCCTCCGCGGCCTCCGCGGTCACCACGATCGCGATAACCACCGCCACCGCCACCGCCACCGCCACCGCCTCGTTCCTCGCGCTGGCGGGCCTCGTTCACGGTCAGCTTGCGTCCCATGAAGTCCTGGCCATCGAATTTCTCAACAGCAGCGTTAGCTTCCTCATCACTGGAATAGGTCACAAAGCCAAAGCCGCGTGATCTGCCTGTGTCGCGATCCTGCACCACCACCGCCTCGGTGATCGTGCCGGATTCTCCGAAAGCCTCCCGAATGTCGTCCTCAGTAGCGTCCCAATTCAGTCCGCCTACGAATATTTTATTTCCCATAAAGGTCCTTTTTTAAGGCAATCACGCAAAATAGACGATTGCCACCGGCGGGAGGCTGAAGCCGCCACTGACACTTGGCAAGCGTGAAAAATCATCCCGTGGTGATTTCCTTGTAAGCCTCGCCCTCGTTGATGGTGGGATTTTCTGGGCGTCCCTTATAGTGGTAAATGAGGTCGAGATTGTGAATCCCCAGCAGATGCAGCACCGTAGCGTGCAGATCGTGCACGTGTAGCCGATCCTTCGTCGCCCACAGGCCCAGCTCGTCGGTCGCGCCAATCACCTGGCCGCCCCTGACACCCCCACCGGCCATCCACATGGTGAAACCGGTTGGGTTGTGGTCGCGCCCGTCGCCCTTCTCGCTCATCGGCGTGCGACCAAACTCGCCGCCCCAGATCACCAACGTCTCCTCCAGCAACCCACGCGATTTGAGATCCTTCAGCAGCCCAGCGGTCGGCAGATCGCTCTGCAAGCACTGACGCGAGTGGTTGGCCTCCATCTTCGAGTGCGAATCCCACTTGCTGCCTGCGCCGTGATAAATCTGAACAAACCGCACGCCTCGCTCGACCATTCGCCTCGCAAGCAGGCAACACCGACCAAACGGCTCCGTGTCCTTGTTGCCAAAGCCGTAAAGCTGCCGGGTCGCCTCCGTTTCGCGACTCAAGTCCACCGCCTCAGGCGCGGCGGCCTGCATTCGATAGGCCAGCTCATAGCTGCGGATGCGCGCCTCGAGTTCGCTTTGGTGTCCTCGCGTTGCGCGGTGCCGCTCGTTGAGCCGCCGCAACAACTCGAGCTTTCGCCGATGCGTCTCAGGTGTCACACCTTTGGGGGTGTTCAGATGGCGAAACGGCTCCGCGCCCGGGTTGAGCCGGATGCCCTGGTATGCTGCCGGCATAAAACCGGCGCTCCAGTTGCGCGGCCCATTTGTCGGCGTCGATTTGGTGTCGGTCATCACGACGAACGCCGGCAGGTTTTCGTTCTCGGTGCCGAGCCCGTAATTCACCCACGAGCCGAGACAGGGCCGGCCGGCCAGCGGTTGGCCGGTGTTCATTTGGCAAACGCCGCCCGAGTGGTTGATGCCGTTGGTCCAGCAGGAACGAATCACCGCGAGATCATCGACGCACCCGGCGGTGTGTGGCAGCCAGTCGCTCACCCAGGCGCCGCTTTGGCCGTGGCGCTTCCATGTACGCGGACTGGCGAGCAGCGGCGACTCCGTTTCGCCCATCGCCGTGATCGGCCGCTTGAAACTCTGCGGCATCCGCTGCCCGGCGAGCTTGTTGAGCAGCGGCTTGGGATCGAACAGGTCGATGTGGCTTGGCCCACCCTCCATGAACAGGAAAATCACTCGCTTGGCCTTGGGCGCAAAATGCGGCTGCACAAACGACGGCCGCGCCGCCTTGGCTAGGGCGTTGTCGCGCGCGAGCAACCCACTGAGCGCCAACGCGCCAAATCCCGCGCCGCCGCGTAGTAACAGCTCTCGCCGCGAAAAAAGTTCATCCGCAACTGGCGCTCGAACATTCATGACTCAGTCCACATACAGAAACGCATTGGCGTTCATAAGCACATGGCAGTACTCGGTCAGCGCGGCCAGGCCGTGCGGCTTGTTCGCCGCGCCGCAGGCATCAAGAAACGCCAGCGCATCGTTCAGTTGTGACGGCAGTGGCGCTTGGCCAAAAGCCAACTCGTGAGCATCCACGATCTTCGCCCCGGCGTTGCCGGGATGCCGCTTGGCCAGGCGCTTGGCCAGGGCTGCCGCCCGTTGGCGCGTCCACTCGCTGTTCAGCAGCAGCAGCGACTGCGTCGCGGTGGTCGTCACGTTGCGCTGCGGCATGTGCGAAATGTGATCCGGCATGTCGAACGTGTGCATCACCTCGTTCGGGCTGTTACGCATCACCTTGCGATACACCGAGCGGCGGTTCGACTTGTCCGCTGCCACGCCTTCGCCGCCGGACTCCAGATCCAGTTCGCCGGAGACCGCCAGCAACCCGTCGCGCACCTGCTCGGCACCCAGGCGCCGGATCGGTGCGCGGGCAAACCACGTGTTGGCCGGGTCGGCCCGTTCCGACTGCTCGTTGGTCGACGCCTGCCGGTACGTCGCGCTGGTGACTATCAGCCGGTGCATTTTCTTGAGGCTCCAGCCGTCGGCGACAAATCGCGCCGCCAGCCAGTCGAGCAGTTCGGGATGCGTCGGTGGCTCGCCCAGTTTGCCAAAATCGCTGGTGTTGGCGGCCAGACCTCGACCGAAGTGCTGCTGCCAAAGCCGATTGACCATCACACGGCTCATCAGCGGATTGTCCGGATCCGTTATCCACCATGCCAGGGCGGTGCGGCGTCCGGTCGATTGCAGGGCGGCCTGCGGCGGCGTGATGCGTGCCGGGCCGGGATCGAGGATGCTCAAGAAACCCGGCTCAACGATGTCGCCTTTTTTCGGAATACGCGTGGCCGGCGCCACCGGGCCGGCGTCACTGACTACAAATTTCACCTGCGGCAACGGCCTCGGCTTTTGCGCCTCGAACGCCTTCAACTCCGATCGCAGCCGCTCCCATTCTGCTTTGCTGGCGCCCATGAGCCGCTCGGGTAACTTGGCCGGCTCAACGCCAAACTGCCGCTCCGACAACTCCGCGATCTGCCGCTGGTATGCTGTGCGATCCTCCGGCCGCTTGCGGATCATGGTTTTGATTTTGTCGATAAACTTGCCGAAACCCTCGCCGGTGGTGTTTTTCAAAAGGGCAGGCTGCTCGATGGCGTCGAGTTGCCTGCGGATGTCCCCCGTCGCGGCAGCCCAGGCCTTGTGCTTCCTAAAAAATTTGCTGCGCTGCGGAACAGTGCCAACCGGCATCGAGTCGCGCGGCAGTAATGGCGCGAAGAACGCCTGTATCCGGTAATAATCACGCTGCGGGATCGGGTCGAACTTGTGGTCGTGGCATCGGGCACATTGCAGGCCCATGCCCAAAAGCACGTCACCGGTGACGTTGGTGACGTCGGCGAGGATGTCGCGCCACTGCGTCTCCACGTCGCGCTGGTTGTACTCGTAAATCCAGTGACGCAGAAACATCGTTGCGATAAGCGCGTCGCGATTTCCGGGATCAATCTCGTCGCCGGCCAACTGCTCTCGCACAAAACGATCGTACGGCTTGTTGGTGTTGAAGGAGCGGATGACATAATCACGGTACCGCCACGCCTCAGGCCGGTAGTGATCCGATTTGTAGCCGTCGGAATCGGCGTAGCGTACAAGGTCAAGCCAAAGAGTCGCCTGCCGTTCACCGTAGCGCGGACTGTCTAGCAGGCGGTCGATCAGTTTTTCGTAGGCATCTGGAGAATCGTCATCAAGAAAGGAGGTGATTTGTTCTGGTGCCGGCGGCAGGCCGGTGAGGTCGAGGCACACGCGACGAATCAACGTCCGGCGATCCGCCGCCGGGGCCGGCGACAACTCATGGACAGTCAGCTTGCGGGCGATGAAGTGATCGATTGCATTGACTGCCCAGCCGCCGCCTTCCGTTGGCATTGCCGCTTGGCGCACCGGCTGGAACGCCCACCAATCGCGGTCTGCCTGGGTGAACTCCGCCGCAAAAACAGAGCCACCCAGCAACACCCACAAAATGGCCAAGCGCTGAATCATCCCCGCGAAAATACCACCCTTATTCCTGAAAAACCATCCCCCGCTTGGCCAAGCGCCTGGCTTGGGATTGCACGATGGGACATAGGGAAGTAGGCTTCGCTTATTCACTCCGTTTGACATGAATACTTCCTCCACTTCACGAACACCCCGACGGCAGTTTATCAAGTCCTCGAGCGCCTCAATCAGCGCCCTGGCCACTGTTCACCTGACCAGCGGCCTGCGGGCCGCCAGCCCCAATGACAAGGTGTCGCTGGGCATCATCGGCCCGGGCGGTATGGGGCGAAATCACATCGGGAATCTCAATAAGCGCAAGGACGTCGAGATCACGTTTGTCTGCGATCCTGATGCCAACCATCAGGTCAACGCCGCGAAGTTGGTCGAGTCCGGTACCGGCATCAAACCGAAGCAGGTGGGCGACCTCCGGGAAATACTGGAGGTTAAAAGTGTGGACGCCGTTTTCATAGCCACGCCGGATCACTGGCACGCACCGGCCGCCATCCTCGCCGCAGAGGCCGGCAAACATGTCTACGTGGAGAAGCCGTGCTCGCACAACGTCCGCGAGGGGCGGCTGATGATCGAGGCGGCGAGGCGTAACAAGCGTGTCATGCAGGTGGGCACCCAGTCACGCAGCACCAAGCATGTGATGAAGGCGATGGAGCTGTTGCACAATGGAGCGATCGGCCATGTGCTGGTGTCCAAGGCATGGAACAGCCAGAAGCGCTCGTCGATTGGTAAGGCCAAGCCCAGCGCACCGCCGGCACATCTTGACTTTGAGACGTGGCTTGGCCCGGCGCCGAAGGTGCCGTACCAGCCGAACATGCTGCATGGCATCTGGCGCTGGTGGCGCGCGTTTGGCACCGGCGACATGGGCAACGACGGCGTGCACGACCTCGACATCGCCCGCTGGGGCCTCGGTGTCACGACACACCCGAGCCGTATAGCCGCACTGGGCGGAAAATATTTCTTCGATGACGACCAGCAGTTTCCCGACACACAGAATGTCCTTTTCGAGTACGCGCCGAGCGCCGAGGACGGACGGCCGCGACAACTCATTTTCGAGCAGCGCATCTGGGCGCCTTACTTTGAGCAGGGTTACGAGAACGGTAACGCCTTTTATGGGACGAACGGGTTCATGCTACTAGGCAAGCACGGCGGCTGGAAACTGATCGGCGCCCGTAACAAGTTGCGCGAGCAGATGAGCGGCTCCCCGGATCTGCGGGCGCATCACGACGATTTTTTCCGCTGTATCCGTGAAGGCGGCACGCCAAACGCCGACATTGAGATTGGCCATCTCTCGTCGTCACTATGCCATCTTGGCAACATAGCCACGCGCATTGGCCGCGTGCTGGAGTTTGATCCCAAGCACGAGCAAATCGTAGGCGACGGTGAGGCCAACGCAATGCTCTCGCGCGAGTACCGCAAGCACTGGGGCCGGCCAGGCGGGGCTTAAGCATGGTTTGCGGTTGATTCAACCAGCGTTCTCTGGCAAGGAGTGTCCCCCATGAAACAAGTTTTGTCCGTATCCCTGACAACCATCTTGGCATCTCTTGGTTTGGTTTGCGCGCAGGCCGAGCCGGTGCTGAAGGCGCACTTTGCCGGCATCGATAACCTGACCAAGCGCGACGACGCCAAGACACTGCGCGCGGTTTGGCAGCTCAAGCAAAGCCAGGCGTTCCGCAACGAGGCGCTCGACAAGCTGGCCAAGCGGATGGGCGCCAGCAACGCCGAACACGTGGCGACCCTGCGCAAGCTGCTGCCCGACCTCGGGCGTGGCGAGTTGTTTCTGGGTGTCTTCCGGGCTGATGATCGCCCGGAAGTCGCGCTCATCACGGCAACGGACGAGAAACGAGGCAAGTTGTGGACGCAGAGCCTCCGGCGCCTGGCCAAGCAGCGGGGCGGCGAGCCGCTCGAGCAGACCGTGGCCGGCTACAACGGCTGGCGCGTCGATTTCGATAATGACCGTACCCTCGGCTTTGGCTATGCCGACGGCTGGCTGCTGGTCGGCTCCGGGCAGCAGACATTAAGCTATCTAAAAAAAGCAGCCGAGCGGATCGCCGACACTGGACGCCCCTACCCAGCGGACAAGGAGAACGACCTCAGCATCACTCTGGACGCCGAGATTCTGCCGGACATGGTTCGTGAGAGCTTACCTGGTGAGCCAAACGTGATCCAACTGACTTCGCACCTAAAAAAAGATAATTTTTACAGCAAGGTCATTTTAGACTTCTCAAAGCCACTGCCAGCCAGCTTGCCGGACTGGGAAATCCCGACACGCACCATCACCGAGCCGCTGGCCAGCTTTACTGCCGCGCGCGGCGTAGGCCTG
>ERZ651768.3293-NODE-3293-length-10858-cov-11.530563_pt1 | contig 10858 bp, 11 predicted proteins | sample MGYA00514754_ERZ651768 | MGnify/ENA metagenome assembly ERZ651768 | reverse complement strand
CATAGTATTCGATCCGGGAAACCGGCATCCTTGATGTTTTGCCAGCAAACATCGTGAAACTTTTTCGAACGCCAGTTAGTTCCCATCCCGTCAATTTGGACTAGAATGAATCCCAGTTCAGCCATTCGTTGCTGACCGTAATAATCACGGAATCCCTTTGGTACATAGAAGTTATGTGGCCCGGCATAGATACTTTCGATCACCGGATAGCGCTTCATCGGATCAAAATTAGTCGGACGCCAGATAACTCCAAAAATGTCAGATTCTCCATCTCGCCCTTTGGCTGTAAAGCGCTCGGGGAATTTCCAATCGGTTTTCAATAGTTGCACACAATCAGCCCGTTCCAGTTCACAAATGAATTTACCATCAACTGAACGCAACTCGTGAACGGGAGGCTGATCCACTCGTGACCATTTATCGACAAAGAACCGTCGGTCCGGAGACCACTGTAATTCGTGTGTCCCATTTCCTTCGGTTAAAACAGTCAAACCTGTACCATCAAGATTAACACGGCAGTGATGTATGTAGTAGGGATCCTGTTTCGGATAAACCCCCATTACCTGGAACCATATTTGTCGCCTGGCTTCGTCGATGTGCTCAACCTTTCTTACCACCCAATTTCCCTGTGTGATGGCGTTCTTCAGTTTCTTTTTTCGCGTGTCGAAAAGGTAGAGATGATTCCATCCGTTACGTTCGCTCATCCAAATCAATTCTTCGCCATCGCCAAGCCAGTATACATAATTTTTTTGAGAATAATCGATGAACGTGTTGCTTGTTTCTTCAACGACCAGCTTGGTTTTTCCATTTCGTGAGTTTACGGAAATAATTCTAAGCACCTGATGTCCTCGCTCGTTGTACTCAAAGGTAAACTCCCTTGAGTTCTTGGCCCAACGAATGCGATTGATACGCCACGGATTGTTAAATAAACCCTGTTCAATCTGAATTTCTTGTCTTTTTCTAATATTAAACAACTTGGGTCGTTGTTTTGCCACTCGATCGCCCGGTTTAAGATATCGGAACGAATGCAACTTGGGCTGTAGTTGATCCTTTGGAGAAGACTCTACAACATTAACTAGATGCTCCTCTTCCTTGAGCGTTCGCAAACCTGCCAAATGCTTCGAATCAGGTGACCAGTGGATATCACCTTTGCGATAACCATCCTCATGAGTGCCATCTTTGCTGAGTTGAAGATGCTGACCGTCCATGCCTCGAAGCCAAAGGTTATGTTCTTTGATCAATACCTCCCATTTGCCATCAGGCGAACGCAAACCTCGGGGTGAACTGTATTTCTCGTGTGCAGGTTGCTCGTAGTCTTCATCGGACTTGGCTGAACTCTTCTTCAATTCATTCGTTCGGCCATCGATAATCACGATGGGGTTCCCGGGTTTCGCCTCATAGATGCCAAGACGTTTGCCCTCTTCAGTTTCAATGAGCCACACATGATTTGCATAAGTGTGTTGTTTGAATTCGGATTGATCGCCAATTACCTCGTAAAGATGCCGCCCACCATCGCCCGACACCCAAACCAAGCGAATGACTTGATCCGTTACATTGCGGAATGTGACATAGGTTTCCTGACCGTTACTACCGGACGGACGAATGGCCTCGGGTGGCTCCAGCAACAGAGGCTCTTTAACAGATGACGTGAGATCACCTAACTCGCTAGTTTTAAGGTCCAGTTCCCAACTATTACCCTTTCCTATCAGGCGTAAGCGATTCGGATTATCGGTAAAAGCCAACTCATCTATGGGAAGTTTCTCAGCATCTACCGATTGGCCAATAGCATTGGTCAAGGCCGCAGCAACTTTGACATGGTTGAATGCTAATCGACGTTCGCCTTTGGTTGTATCCACCAAGACAAATTCACGTCGGTCGGTCGACAAATCGTTGCGATACCAGAAACGGCCTCCATCTGCAGACCACTTGGGGTTGACATGCTTTTTGAAAACTTTATTTCGAACCCCATCCCGCAATCCCATTGCACGTTCATAGTCCCCTTTGGAACCTTGCCCGAAAAGTTGGGTCAAACAATTGGAACTGAAGACAACAAGCGCGCAGCCAAGGCGGAATATATTGTTTGAAATCACAGCCGAAATTCTGGTAGGTGTTCAGTAGAAGATCAAGCCGAAGGTATTGGATGACGAGAATTTAAAACCGCTACGGGAAGATGAAGCGTAATGGCCTGACTTGGCTCCTTCAGCTTTCAATTCTTCTTATCGGTTTTACGGATGCGGACTTCGCGGAACTCGACTTTGCCTGTGAGGTGGTGCATCTGCAGCAGGATGCTGCCCTTTTTATGACGATTTTCGGGATCGTAGCAGTCGGCTGCGGGCTTGCCGTTGATCCATGTTTGTAAGTGGTTACCGACGGCACGGATCCGCATTGTGACCCACTCACCATCTTTCGTTGCAGGTTTGGGTGCACGTGCACCTTTTACCTTCAAGGCGTAGATGCTGCCGGTAGGGTTGTTACTGTCACCATGGTCCAGCTGCGCCTCATAGCCGGGCGGAAATTCCTGTTTCTTGTCGGCATGCGGTGCGCAGCGGAAATAGATCCCACTGTTTCCGCGCCCACCATCGGTATCGCTGATGCGGGCTTCCGCATAGAGTTCGAAGTCGTCGAATTCCTCGAGCGAGGAGAGGTACCCCTGGCCCCCGTGGCCGGTGAGGACGCCATCGATGACTTTCCATTCGGGCTTGTGTTTGAACTTGTTCTCCCGCCAGCCATCAAAGTTACGACCGTTGAAAAGCTGGATCCAACCATCTGTAGCAACTTTAAAATCAGGATTCTCTACTAGTAGTCTAGGGATACATCCCACTAATAGTACGGCTGCGATTGTTGTGATTAGGAGGTGTTTTATTTCCCTTCAGCTTTCAATTCTTCAGCCGTCTTGCCTCCGTGTTTACGGAGGAGGTCGGCGATTTCTGTGTGACCTTCATCAATCGCCAGATGCAAAGGAGTCCATCCCCCGATGTTTGCGTTCACATCAGCACCTTTGGTGACGAGTACTTCGACAATTTCCTTGTGGCCTGAAGCAGCCGCCTCATGCAAAGGAGTCCCACCAAGATTATTCTTTGCGTTCACATCAGCACCTGCCGCAATAAACAGTTCTGCTATTTCCTTGTGACCTTCCTCAGCCACATTATGCAAAGGAGTTCTCCCATTATCATCCTTCGAATTCACATCGGTCCCATCAGCCAAATCCAGTTTTATGGCTTCGGTGTTTCCGTCTTTGGCGGCTTGGTGGATTGAGATTTTAGGCGGTTTTGGCTCCCGCAGAAAAACCAACAACAGCAGGACTGAAATGATGATTACAAGGCCGTCTGTGAACCGGTTACCAACTACGAATTTAAAGTTGCATTTCATAGGCCTGAGAGAGGAAAGACCATAGCAGGCCACCCAACATATCACAATGCCTTAAACGACGTGGTGGCGACGTTGAACAGGTATCCGAAGATCTAGTTCCCATCAGCTTTCAATGCTTCACTCGTCTTGGCCGGTGAGAAAGAGAAGTCGCACCTCCATGACCTGACTGCCGGGGATGTCTTTGGCTCGCAGGGCAAGTTCACCCCGACCTTTCTCTAGGCGGACCGTTCCGATGGTCATCGGCTTGAAATCCTTCACATAGGATTCGCTTCCGCGATTCGGTGTGCGGTCGTTTTCGGCGCCGCGCAGGGGAGGATCGTTCGCCTTCGTGACTTTCCCTTCAAGGATGGCACCGTTGAAGGAAAGCTCAAAGGTGGAACCCAGGTCCGCTTTGGGACAGGCGTAATAAACGACCGCTTCATAGTCGCCTGTTTTGGTCACTTCAACATCCCAGGTGATCTTGTCGTCCTTGCTTGTCCAGTGCCTGAAGAACGAACAGTTGGGGGCTCTTCCGCTGCGTTCGACGCCGCCATGCTCTTTGCCATCGCGCGCGGGAAGCGGGGTCGATTTGGTGAAGCCGACCGGAAAGGGTCGATCATCGGGGCCAAGGGAACCGTTGAGTTCAGTCAAGAATTGCCGAGCGGCAAAACTCATCGTTTTTGCCGCGGGCGAATGATCCGCGGCGACATTTCGGTCTTGCCCCGGGTCGGCGACCATGTCGAAAAGATTCCCTGAGGCGTCCAGCCTATAACGCTGGCTTCGTACACTGACGCGGGAACCGGTTCTCTTTCCCTTTCTCGCGCGACCGCCTGCGAAATGAAACAAGTAACGATCCTTCCAATCCTTCGCGTTATTGAAAAGGAGGGGTTGTAGGCTTCTTCCATCAAGCGGTTTCTTGCTGATCAGGGGAATACTGGCGAACTCGGCGAGCGTGGGAAGAAGATCGATGGCGCCTGCGACTTGTTCGACGCGTGAACCCGGCTTTATTTTGGCTGGCCAGCGAATGAGAAAGGGCACACGAACGCCGCCCTCATCGATCGAACCTTTGCGGCCCTTCATACCGCCGTTCCAGCGCCATCCGTTGGGACCATTATCACTGAAGTAAATTACAATTGTGTTGTTCGCCAGACGGAGGTCATCGAGTTTTTTTAGAATTCGTCCGACGTTCCAGTCGATGTTTTCGCACATGGCGAGAGCCGCGCGCAGATGGGGCATGTCCTCGAGTTCAGGATCCCGGTTATGCATTTTAAGCGGGCGTTTGGCGACTTTCTCAAAAAACCGATCCGGAACCTGCATGGGAGAGTGAGGCGTGTTGTAGGGTACGTAACAGAAGAAGCGATCGTCTTTGTTTTCCTCGATGAAGGCCATCGCCTTGTCCGTCAGATCGTCGGTGATGTAGCCTTTGCCTCGCACAATCTTGCCATTGTGCTCGAGCATGGGATTGAAGTAGTTGCCCCAATGGCCCGAGGTGAATCCGTAGTATTCATCGAAGCCGCGGGAGTTGGGATGGTAGGGGCCCTGGGATCCGTTATGCCACTTGCCAAACGCGCCCGTGCGGTAACCGGCTTTCTTGAATGTCTGCGCGATGGTGATTTCATCCACGTTGAGGCGTTCCTGACCGGTGGAAACGCCTCGTACGCCGGTGCGGGGATAATATCGGCCGGTGAGAAATTCGGCCCTTGTGGGCGCGCAAACACGGCAGACAAAAAAGCGATCGAACAGCGCGCCGTCTCTGGCCAGGGTGTCTATATTCGGGGTGGAAAGATTCCTATTCCCGTGAATACTGAGGTCACCCCAGCCTTGGTCATCAGCCAGAATGATTACGACGTTGGGCGCCGCCGCCTCAAAGGCCATCAACGTTGAGAGCTTGGAAAAAGCAAGGAGGAGGGTGAGTAAGGAGAAGCGTCGCATGGTGTTTGGCGTTGAATTTGTCTGCATGGATGGATTGCAGTACATCCTATAGGCAATGCAGTGAAACGGTCAATCTTTCACTTCCCTTCAGTTTTCAATTCTGCGCCCGTCTTGCCGCCGTGTTTGCGGAGGAGGCCGGCGGTTTCGGGTTTATTTTTTGCCCCATCTAGCGGCGTATAATCTTTCTTATCCTTCGCATTTACATCCGCACCTTTGGCGATTAGGAGTTCAGCGATTCCGTTGTGACCAATATCTGCCACCATATGCAAAGGAGTCCGTCCATCGTCATCCTTAATACTCATAGCCGCACCCTTGACAACAAGCAATTCTGCGACATCCTTATGACCGTTCCGAGCCGCAAAATGCAAAGGAGTCGCTCCCCAATTATCATCCTTAATATTCACATCCGCGCCAGCAGCCAAGTGCTGTTTGACGACTTCGATATTTCCGTTCATGGCGGCTTCCCATAATGGGATGTCTGGTGCTTTGGCTGTTGCAACTGGCTCAGTCGGTTTCGTTTCCGCTTGAGGAGTCGACTGCTGCGACTTCCCACACCCCACCAACAGCACGGCTGCAATTGTTGTGATTAGTAAGTGTTTCATTTTTTTCGTTTCTGGGTAAACATCCAATCCATAAATCCATCGGTGAAGTACGCAAAGTCGTCAATGACGTGACCTTGTGCTTTGTATTCGTGATATCTTACGTCGGTGGCACCTGCTTCCTTGAGTGCTTTGAAACTAATGCGTGAGCCTTTGACCCCTCTGTCCCCATCTCCGTTGAAGATCCAAATGGGGACGTGCTTGATGGCTTTTGCTTCTTCGGCATTTTGCGGGCCGTGGGAGAAGCCGGATAATGGGGCAGCGGCCGCAAACTTATTTGGGAATGTGCGTATGAAATTCCACGTACCTTGGCCACCACGCGAGAAACCGGTCAGATAGAGCCGATCCACATCTACGTTAGGCGTCTTCGGGTTGCCATTCAGTTCAGCAACCAAATCATCAAGGGCATTGATTGTCATCGTTCTATATTCGTCGCTCGACCAGTTGTCCTGTTTCTTCCGATTCCGCGGGACGAAAAGAATGTGAGAATGTTCCTTTTGAATCTTGGGCAGCGACCAAACACCCTTTGGAAAGCCTTTGTGCGTGTCGATTGTCAGGTCAGTATAGCCGTGAAGAAAAATCACCATAGGATACTTCACACCGGCCTTAAGGTGTTTCGGAACATAGAAGTGATAAGGCAATCCGTTTTTGTGTTTCCGATCTTCGTAAAGCGTATCGAGGTTCTTTATTGACCCGATCTCGTTCCTAATTGCCTTTAGCTTTTTAGTTTCTTCTGTGGGGATAATTCTAGATACACCTGACTGAGCAATGGCCAGTTGCACTACAGTGCAACAAAGGATTAAGGCAAAATGAATTTTATTTCGGGCATATGGTTTCATGATGTTCATTTTTCCTTCCTAGCACTGCCTCGATTTTGGCCCGGGTTGAGGGCTTTAAGTCGTGTCGCTGCAGAGCAGATTGTAGGCGTTGGCGAAGGGATGCGTCAAGGTGTGAGTATGCGGGGTCGAATTTCGGGTTGGGCGTCGGCATCTGCGCCTTGACGGATTTGCGCCAGTCGCGGAGCCCCATCAGCCGAGGCAACACAGATGATCTCAAAAAGTGTGATCAAGTTTTGTGTTTTCAAAAAACACTGAAAAGATTCATCAAACAACCTATCGAGTTTGTGTACATTGACTGACAGGTGCATTAGGCTTACTTTTCCTGAGACAAATTGATGCGAGTAAGGTGATGGACCCAAAACATATAGAGCAGTTCAGCAGGCGTGGGTTCGTGCAGCGCTTCGGCACGGCGATGGCTGGCGTGTCGTTGTCCGGCATCTTTCCTGGCGACAAGGTTTTCGCCGCACCTGCCTCAGCGCTGGCTGACTACACGAATCCGCTCAAGCCCCGCAAAGCGCATTTCCCGACCAAGGCCAAGGCCTGCATTTACCTGTACATGTACGGTGGCCCAAGCCAGATGGACTTGTTCGACTACAAGCCGGAACTGGCCAAGCATCACGGCAAAACCATCGACATCGAGATGCGTCGCCGAAGCATTCGCAAGGAGAAGATTCTCGGCCCGGTGCGGGAGTTCAAACGGCGGGGCCAGTCTGGCCTATGGTGCTCTGACGCCTTTCCGAACACCGCCCGGCACATGGACAAGATGGCGGTGATCAAGTCGCTCTACATGGACTCCTTCGCCCACGGCTCCGCGAACATTCAGATGAACTCCGGCCGCGTGCTGCAGGGCCACCCTGCCCTCGGTGCTTGGATCGCTCACGGCCTCGGTTCCTCCAACAAGAATTTGCCGTCGTTCGTGGTGATGCTCGATCCGCGTGGCGGCCCCATTCCTGGCGCGGCCAACTGGACCAGCGGCTACATGCCGGCGGCTTATCAGGGCACCGTGCTGCGTTCCTCCGGCAATCCGATTCTCGACCTCGCGTCACGCTCGGTTCGCACGCACAAGATGCAGGGCGAACGCATCGACGCCATCAATGCCCTCAACGGCATGCACATTCGCGGCCGACAAGGCTACAGCGAACTTGCCGCCCGCATCGCGAGCTACGACCTGGCTTACCAACTGCAGTCCACCGCTCCCGAGGCGTTGGACGTCTCCAGCGAATCCGGAAAAACCAAGGCGATGTACGGGCTGTACGACAAAAAAGCCGACCACTCGATCGCGATCTCGCCGGCTCACTTTGGTCGCCAATGCCTCGTCGCACGACGCTTGGTTGAACGTGGTGTTCGCTTCGTGCAACTTTACTCCGGCGGCGGTCATCAACAGCAAAACTGGGATGCCCACAACGGAGTGGACGAAAACCTGAAAATCCACTGCCCGGAAGTGGACAAGCCGATTGCCGGCCTGCTCGGCGACCTCGAACAACGCGGCATGCTGGAGGAAACTTTGGTGATTTGGGGTGGCGAATTCGGACGCCAACCAGTGTTCCAGGGCAAAAACGGTGGACGCGATCACAACCCGAAAGGCTTCACCTACTGGATGGCCGGCGCCGGCGTCAAGGCAGGCACCGACTACGGCGAGACCGACGAACTCGGCCACGAAGCCGTCGTCAACCGCCACCACATTCGGGATCTGCACGCCACCATCCTGCACCTTATGGGCCTCGATCACGAAAAGCTGACCTACCACTACGGCGGCCTCAATCAACGCCTGACGGGTGTAATCCCCGCAGCCCCCATCGCCCCCGTCATCGCGTAAACCAAGCGCTTGGCCAAGCGGTACAAAAAAAAGCCAGGCCCGATCGGGGCCTGACCTGAATTGAATTGATAATCTTGTTGGCGGGCTAGTCGTTGAGGCGCCAGATAATTCTAGCCTTGTCGAGGTCGTACGGTGACATCTCCATCTTCACCTTGTCGCCGGCTGCAAGGCGAATCCACCGGCGTTTCCGCATCTTGCCGGCGATGTGCGCCAGCACTTCATGATCATTCTCCAGTTTGACCCGGAACATGGTTCCCGGGAGGACCTGACTCACAACCCCGACAACCTCGATTTCCTCACCGCCTTTTGCCACTGGAATTAAAAGTCAGAACTTCTTCCAGTTTTGATATTTCAAATTCTGCAAAAGCCTGCAGGCTTTAAACAACCTTCACACCGGAGGCCTGCATTCCCTTGCGACCTTCGGTTTCCTCATACTCAACGGTGTCCCCCTCCTGGAGTTGGCCACCTTCAACTTCATTTATGTGGCAGAACAAGTCCTTGCCACCGCCTTCGGGTTCAATGAAACCGTAACCTTTTTGATCGAAAAAACGAGCAACTTTACCTTTAGCCATAATCTTATTCTTTAGTTTAAAAAAGCGCCCACTTTGGGCGCAAGCGCGTTAGGTTGCCCCAAAGTTTTAAATTTGCAAGACAATTAAAGGGAAATATTGATCACTTTTCATGCTGGTTCCTGTTCAATGATGGCCAGGTTTCCCTCATATAAAGCCGCAAGGAACGCCTGATTTGCCAAGGTTCCGCCACGTTTGCCGGTCAACCCGTCCACCATGTCAAATTTCACGGAACCACCGGCCGCCCGCCGGTAAACAACACAAAAAGGATATTGGATAACATGCTTTATTGCGGGTTCCCGACCGAAGGTTACGCCGGGAGAAAACGTCCGGGCCATACGAAGCGAGGAAATATAATTTCGGGCAATCTCCAGGGTTTCCTCCCTGTCCAGGGGGTACGGGAATTCCTCGGCGTCATCAGGCCGGTCGCTCAGGCGCAACTCCGCCTCCTTCATATGCCGTGCTTCTCGTCGATAACCATCCACGAGAATAGAAATACCCTGTTGCGATTTCGAGTTTTCAAGCTCGTAGCGTAGCAGGCAGAACGGCAAGTGGATGGTTTCCGTTTTAAGTACTTGAGACCTGTCGGATAACAGAAGAAAAACACGTTTCAGAATACCCGGGCGAAGGATCGCTTGCGCCCGGGTTGGGCTGACCAGGCATTGAGCCCACACGGTGGGAACATCCATCAACGGTCGGCCTGTTTGCTTTTTTTGGAGAGTTTGCAACTGAGAAAAAGACAGACGCCGCCGATCAATGCCAACAGGGTCGCTGACACCACGTTTACAATCTGGCCGGCTTTCGGCTGTTCATAAAACAAGCCCAGACTGAGCAGAACCGCGAAGCCAAGGAAGCACCAGCTCATGAACTTGAGGCTGACAGCATCCCTCTCGTGATGTCGGCTGCCGACGGCTTCCGTGTTGCTATCCTGTGGTGAGTTCATGCGGGTCAAATAAACAGATAAATCAACAGATAGGGAACGAGTAAAACTGGGATCCACAACCTTAAATCACGCCAGCGAGCCTGATCAGGGCTGCCCAGTAACACATAATCCCTGCTCAGGAAAAGCGCCCAAATGGTTCCCATTACGAGGTAGGCGCAAATACTGAAACGCCAAACCGGAGGCGGCAACTGGTCGATCACAGCGTGGAACGAATCAACAGCCGGTTTCAGCAGCGGCACCAGGTTTTGCTCCAAAAACATCTTAACTGAATCCAATGCACCAAAGGCAGGCGAACCAGCTAAAAAATCCAGACCAGCCAAAAGCAGTCCAATAAAACATATTACAGCACATACTATATTAATAATGAATGGTTTCTTTACCTCTGAAAAATGCAAAGTTGCATAAATCCAAACTGCACCTGGTATTAGGCAGTACAACCCCCAAGCCACGCTTTTTTTAAAAGCATGAACCATAACAACCATTCCGGTGAGAAAGACACCAATGCCACACACTATTGTTAATATTGTTCCAAGTAGCATTTCTTCTATTCGGATTCGATACGTTTCTTAATGAGGGTCTGGGTCGCCTTATCCCGAATTACCTCACCAAAGACCAGTCCGCGGATTTGGTTCATGGACGGCGCTGGAGTAATCATGCTCACGATCACGGTGACGATGAGGGAAAATATAAATGCCCAGAACGCCACATATAAAAACGGATCATCTGATGGGAACAACGATTCCCCAACCAGACTCAAGCTGCCAGAGCAAAGGACGCCCAGCAACAGGCCAGCGAAACCGCCCCACGCATTGGCT
>ERZ651768.3292-NODE-3292-length-10859-cov-3.037006_pt1 | contig 10859 bp, 9 predicted proteins | sample MGYA00514754_ERZ651768 | MGnify/ENA metagenome assembly ERZ651768 | reverse complement strand
TTCCGACCTCACCCTTATCAGGGGTGCGCTCTAACCAAACTGAGCTACAGACCCACTCGCGTGGAGGGCGCATCTTACAATGAATGGATTACTTGCGTAAGTTTTTTACTACCCAAATTACTGGGCCAGATAGGACATAAAGCAACGAACAGGATAAGAGGACTAAAGGAGGGTCTAGGGAAATTAAAGCAAAGATGAAGACTACTAGTAAGATGGAAAAGAAAGGAACTCTTCTCTTCATCTCGATCTCTTTAAAGCTGTAATAAGGTACATTTATCACCATCAAGATTGATACTAAACCAGTGATACAAGCACTCACAATCGACAATATAAATCCAACGGCTTGACCTTCAATTCCTAATGAGCTCAAAGTCCATACATAGTAAGCTATCATGCCAGCAGCCACTGGGCTGGGAAGGCCTTTAAAAAATTTATCTTCAGAGCCGATGTTGGCATTAAATCGTGCTAAACGTAGGGCGGCAGCAGCTACGAACAAAAATGAAAAAACCCATCCCGCTTGACCCAGTGACTCTAGTCCCCATAAGAAAATACAAATAGAAGGAGCTAAGCCAAAAGAAATAACATCGCAGAGGCTATCGTATTGTGCTCCAAATTGACTCTCAGCTTTGGCCAGCCTTGCTACTCTTCCATCCAAGCCATCAAAAATCTGAGCTGCAAAAACCGCCATTCCAGCATATAAGAAATTTCCTTCAACCGAAGAAATGATAGAAAAGAAACCTGCAAATAGAGACGCGGTGGTTAAAAGATTTGGCAATAAGAAAATGCCTCTCCTTTTTACTTTTTTCCCTCCTCTAGAAACTACTTCTTCATGTTCATCATAAAGATCCAGGTTTTCGGTTTCTTTAGTCACTTCAATTAGTTCTTCGCTTTATCGACCAACTTGTTCTGGGCTATCCAAGGCATCATAGCTCTAAGTTCTTTACCCACTTCTTCTATGGGATGAGAAGCTGCCTGCTCTCTATAATTTTTCATTTCAGGTCCACCTTTTCCGTCGTTACTTTGCCTGCAATCGGCCATGAATTGATCTGCGAACTCTCCAGATTGAATTCTTTTCAGGATTGCTCTCATCTCATCCTTGGTCTCTTCAGTGATGATTTTAGGCCCACTGGTATAGTCTCCAAACTCAGCAGTATTGGAAATGCTATAACGCATATTTTGTAAGCCATCTTCGTAAATTAGGTCCACTATCAATTTAACCTCATGAAGACACTCAAAATATGCCATCTCTGGCGGGTAGCCCGCTTCAACCAAAACTTCATACCCTGCCTGAATCAGAGAAGTAAGGCCGCCACACAAAACAGCTTGCTCTCCAAACAAATCAGTTTCAGTCTCATCTTTGAAATTTGTTTCAATAATTCCTGCCCTTCCTGAACCTATTGCAGAGGCATAAGCTAAAGCTATATCTTTAGCATTACCTGAAACATCCTTATGAATAGCTATTAAACAAGGTACTCCAGCTTCTTCGACATATTGTGACCTTACGGTGTGCCCAGGTCCTTTAGGGGCTATCATCACTACATCCAAGTCTTCTCGAGGAAGAATCATTTCAAAATGAATATTAAAACCGTGAGCAAAGGCTAAAACTGCGCCATGTTTTATGTTTTCTTTTATTTCTGATGTATAAGTAGATGACTGCAATTCATCAGGCATTAATACCATTACCAAATCAGCCTCTTTAACTGCTTCTTTTACTTCCTGAACCTTAAACCCAGCTTCTTCAGCCTTCTGCCAAGAGGAAGAGTCTTTCCTTAAGGCAACGCTGACATCGATACCAGAGTCTTTAAGATTATTGGCATGTGCATGTCCTTGGGATCCATAGCCTACTATTACTACAGGTTTATTTTTTATATTGCTGAGATCTGCATCTTTGTCGTAATAAATTTGCATAGTCTTCTCCAAAAAAATTATATTGTTAAAGTTCGTGATGTTGAGGATATACCTGAAAGCCCAGTTCTTACCACTTCCAAAGGATTTAGTTTAGTTAAAGCGATCATTGTCTTATCTAAGTCTTCAGAACTGCCTACGAACTCAGCAGTTAATAAGCTATCGTTTTTAAACAAAATTTCTCCACCTAAATCCTGAACTTGGTTTTTTGATTCTTCTGTCATCTCTAGTTTTACTAAAAGAAGTTCTCTTCCCACGTAATCTTCCTCCGATAAATCAACAACTTTGACAACATCGATTAATTTATTAAGTTGTTTTGTAATCTGCTCGATGACTCTGGTATCCCCTTCAGTGGTCATAGTTAACCTTGAAAGAGAAGTATCTTCGGTTGGTGCCACAATTAAAGATTCAATGTTGTAACCTCTTTGAGAAAACAAACCTACAACCCTTGACAGAGCACCAGGTTGGTTTTCCATTAAAAGGGAAATTACTCTTTTCATTCCCAGGTTTTAGTTTCTTTATCAAGCCACATAGCTTCGAGTGACATGCCAGCTTCTAACATAGGATAAACATGCTCTTCCTCATCGACAACTACATCAAGAAAAACCAGTTTATTCTTCCATTTAAAACATTCTTTCATAGCAGGTTCAAGATCTTCTAGCTTCTCGACTCTAATTCCTAAATGCCCATATGATTCTGCTAACTTAACAAAGTCTGGCAAAGAATCTTCATAAGTAGTTTCTGAAAGCCTACCTCCGTACTGCATATCCTGCCATTGTTTAACCATGCCTAAAGACGCGTTATTTACATTAATAATTTTAATAGGTAAATCGTATTGAAGACATGTAGAAAGCTCTTGTATGCACATTTGAATACTACCTTCACTGGTAACACAAGCTACCATAGATTCAGGAAAAGCTAATTGAACACCCATGGCTGCTGGGAGACCAAAACCCATTGTTCCTAAACCTCCTGAATTGATCCATTGCCTGGGCCTGTCAAAGTGATAATACTGAGCTGCAAACATCTGATGCTGTCCAACATCAGAAGTGATATAAGCTTCGCCATCGGTTTCTTTGTATAAAGATTGAATGACTTGTTGTGGCAAGATTTTCCCACTGGAAGAAGGTTTGTTTAACATATCATGATCTAAGCCGTGTTTACTTCTCCATTCCTTGATTTGTTCATGCCAAGGGTTGATTCTTTTTGTGTCTATTTTGGATTCTTTCTTTTTCAATTCTTTTATAAGTTGGTTTAAACAAGTTTTAGCAGTGCCGACTATTGGAACATCTACTTTGATGATCTTAGACAGGGAGGCCGGATCCACATCGATATGGATTTTCTTTGCTCCCAAGGCAAATTGAGCAGGATCATTTGTTATTCGATCATCAAACCTAGCTCCTACAGCAAGAATGAGATCGCAATTATGCATCGCCATATTGGCTTCATAAGTTCCATGCATGCCTAACATTCCAAGAAATTTCTCATCCGTGGCCGGGTAAGCTCCTAATCCCATTAAAGTATTGGTTACTGGAAAATTAAGTAATTTAGCTAATTTCACCAACTCTTCCGAGGCATCATTTTGAATGACTCCTCCTCCAGCATAAATCACGGGCTTTTCTGCGCTTAGTAAGAGTTTCGCTGCTCTTCTAATTTGGCCTGAATGTCCTTCTTCCACAGGTTTATAGGATCTAATATCAACTTCCTTTGGATAGGAATAATCAAATTTATAATCAGGGTCAGTAACATTTTTCGGGATGTCTATAACCACAGGACCAGGCCTACCAGAAGTAGCAATATGAAAAGCCTTTTTAATTATCATGGGGATATCTTCCGCTTTTTGAACCAAGAAACTATGTTTCACAATAGGACGAGATATTCCTATCATGTCTGTTTCTTGGAAAGAATCCGTTCCTATTAAATGAGCTTTGACTTGGCCAGAAATCACAACAACAGGAGTTGAGTCCATGTGAGCTGTGGCCAGACCAGTAATGGCATTGGTGGCTCCTGGGCCCGAAGTAACAAAAACAACTCCAGGTTTTCCTGAACTTCTAGCATAACCATCTGCGGCATGAACGGCTCCTTGTTCATGCCTAACCAAGATGTGTTGTACTGCCTGTTGTTTAAATACTGCATCGTAGATATGTAGAGATGCTCCTCCCGGATAACCAAAAATAAGATCAATCCCTTCATCTTGAAGGGATCGCATGAGAGCCTCTGCTCCAGATAGTTTTTCTTTACTCATGTCAGCATTTAATTCACCGGCAAAAAACCGAAGGTGGCGAATTGTGACATCAGATTAGTTGAAGTCAAGAATTCCGCGTAAGACCAAGCTTTAAGGTGTTTTAACAAAAGAGAAATTAAAGCTTTCATCCCTTTCTAAGACAATATCAGCAAAAAAAGGCATCTCCTCAAGGACATAGCGAGTTAATCTTTCATAATGCATGACAAATCTCCATACTTGTTCTTTAGTCATTATTTTCTCACTCAATACAGGATCTGTTATGGATTTGGCTAGTGTTTGTTCTTGCAACCACCTGCTCTCATAAACATGCTCCATACTGGGAACTTTGATCAGAAGAAGTAAATCGAATCTATCAAATAAAGCTTGATAATCGCCTGCCAATTCTTCATTACTCCATTTAGACCAGTCCCCCTTAGGATCTTCTTCCTTTTCTAAATCATTCATTGGGGGTTTCCAGTTTTCGTAAGGAACTGGTCTGGCTCCTCCACACCAAGCATCAAAAAAGATAAAATCTGGTCGGCCTTCATATATTTCCCAAATTTCTTTAGGGTGATGTTGGTCCAAGGGTTTTGAAAAAGATGGTATTGCTGTAAGGCTGTTTGGCTTTGCAAAAGAAAGGGAATCCAGAGTGTCTATCCCTAATTGAACATCATGAGTTCCTGGTACACCCCTTACCTTACAAAGAGGATGAACTGAGTCAGCTAGTTTTTCTCGTTCCTCCTTGGTCTTATAAATATCATCAATGGAAAATCCTGTAGTCCTTTTATCAAACCCCTTCTGAAGAACTAATTGCACAAATTCAGAAAGGGTTGTTTTTCCTGACCCTTGTCCTCCTGTAAAGCAAATAAAATAAGGGCTTTCTCTTTTATCTAAGGAGGCGAAGAACGCCGTCAGTGGAATAACAATTTCAACCAAGAACTGAGTCGAAACAGAACTAATATTTAATTTTGTTGCTAATTCCTTGAGGTCCGCCTGATTATCTTTAAAAAGCTTTTTGACAAGTGGGGCACTTGCATTGAGAAAGGGTATCATTTTTTGTTTAATCTCTTGAAAAGACTAGAAGTATCCCACCTGCCTCCTCCTTGCTGTTGTAGATCAGAATAAAAAGAATCTACTAATTTAGTAATTTCTAATTTTGTACCGTTAACCAATGCTTCTTCGAGTGCGAAAGTTAAATCCTTACGCATCCAGTCAACTGTAAAGCCATGGTCATAGTTATCCTCAAGCATGGTTTCCCATCTATTGACCATTTGCCAAGACTGAGCAGCACCTTTTGAAATCACATCTATAACTTCTTTTGTATCCAAACCGGCTTGTTCTGAAAAATGCATTCCTTCTGCTAAACCTTGGATTAAACCTGCTATACAAATCTGATTGACCATCTTGGTTAATTGTCCAGTTCCTGAATCTCCCATCCTCTTTGAATATTTAGAATAAAGTTGAATAATTTTTTGACTTCTTTCAAAAGCCTCTTTATCCCCTCCTGCCATAACGGTTAAAGTCCCTTGTTTCGCACCTACTTCTCCTCCAGAAACAGGTGCATCTATAAAGAAAATTTCCTTTTCCAAAGATTTTATGGCAATTTTCTTTGCTAAAACTGCAGAGGTAGTTGTGTGATCGATGATTATTCCGCCAGGACCTATACTTTCTAATACTCCCCCTTTCCCCGTGATAACCTCTTCCACATCTTCATCATTTCCTACACATAAAAAGACCATGTCACAGTTCTCAGCTAATTCGGCGGGAGAGTTTGCTATTTCTCCTCCATAAAGTTTTTGCCAAGCTATAGCTTTTTTTTCACTGCGATTAAAGACAGTGACTTCGTAACCTGCCCTTTTAATATGTCCTGCTATGGGCGATCCCATAACGCCTAAGCCAATGAAGCCTTTATGATTCATTGTTCCTCCAAACCAGAGTTACCATTCTTTCTAAAGATTGGTCTCTCCTATGAGAGTAAAAAAACTCTTTGTCTCGAAAAGTACAAAATTTATTGCCCATGATTTTAATATTGAATCTATTTAGTCTTCTTATGCACTCATTCATTAAACTAAAAAGCCATTTATCTTCCCTTTCTGTTGGTTGAAAGCTAGATAAGCTCTTATTATCTGAACTGATAAACGAAGTATAAACATCTTTCCCAACCTGATAATTTTTTGCTGAAATACAAGGCGCTAACCATGCTTTAATGCCTTCCAAGTCACCCCTATGGAAGGATAAAGCATTTTCAATAATCCCCTTGTGCAATCCTCTCCAGCCTACATGTAAAGCAGATATTTCTCTTCCATCTTTGGCAGATAAAATCACAGGTAAGCAATCGGCCGTTCTTATGGCTAAAGCTTGAAGGGAATTCCTTGTGTAGAGACCATCAGAAGAATCTATTAATACTGAGCCAGTCTTCTTTATTTCCTTTACTTTCGAACCATGTACTTGGTTTAACCAGCTAATTGGTAAATTGATTTGAGACTCTATGAGGTTTTCGATTGACTGCTTCCTCTCCAGTTTTGGTAAATACTTATCAAAATATTTTTTAGTTAGCATAAGCGCTGAAACTCCTTCAGCAAGCGGCTCTTTGGGTTTGATGAAGAGTTCTTCATTCATTTTTTTTAAGGGCATTCATTAATAGGGTCATATCTTTGGGTAAGTTGGAAGTAAAACTCATCAATTCATTAGTTGAAGGGTGTTCAAGAGTTAATGACCTGGCATGAAGAGCTTGCCTTTTAAAATTATCTATTACTAGTCTTAGTTGATCCGAAGTACCCTTGGCGTATTTCTTTCTGCCTCCATATACAGAATCCCCAATTATTGGGAAACCCAGGTATGACAAGTGAACCCTGATTTGGTGTGTCCTTCCAGTTTTAAGGGAGACTTCTAATAATGAATACCCATTTATTCTTTTAACTGTCTTATATCTGGTGATGGCTTCCCTTCCTGTTTTGACAACCGCTTGCTTGGTTCTAAACTTTGGATGCCTACCAATAGGTTTCTCTACAATTCCTCCAGAGGCTGGCTCGCCCCTCACAAAAGCATAGTACTTCCTCATAACAGTCCTTTCCTTCAACTGTTCAACTAGGTGTAAATAAGATCTCTCATTTTTTGCAACAACCATTAATCCTGAGGTGTTTTTATCTAGTCTATGAACAATACCTGCTCTGGGTAAATAAGCTAACTTTGAATCGTAATTAATAAGACCATTTACAAGAGTACCACTCCTATTCCCTGCTCCCGGATGCACAACTAATCCTGATTGCTTATTTAGTATTATGATGTCCTTGTCTTGAAATAAAATTTCTAAATCAATTTTTTCAGGTTTATCGCTTGTTTGAGTGGTTTCGGTTGCCTTGATTTCAATGAGTTCATTGCCTTTGAGTATTTTCTTTGCTTTGGTTTCTTTACCATTCAACTTTAAATCGCCATCCTTAATAAATTTCTGGAGATGGCTTCGAGAAAATTCAGGGAAAGCTTTTGCTACTACCACATCTATCCTCTGCCCCTTTTGATCGGGATCGACATTTAAACTTAAAGATATCTTTCGATTCATTTAATTAACTAATCTTTTTTAATAAGGAACCATAAAATTCTTTTTCTGTCCAATAACTAATCAGAAATGTAGAATCAGCAATCCAAATGCTAAGCCTTCAAGCCTATTCCTCATTAAATAAGATAAATGTAAGATCTTCATTACTTTTTTTACTGTTCTCCATCTTTTTACTATCTTCTTGTTCCAATACTGAAGAACAGCCTGACGAGCGTTTTTTTGAAAAAGAACTCTACGACGCTTCCCAAGTAAGGTTAAAGAATGGGAATTTTTCTAATGCCATTGAAAGCTTAGAAAGACTGGAAAGAAGATTCCCTTTTGGACGTTATGCAGAACAAGCCCAAGCAGAACTTATTTATGCTTATTATAGGAACTTTGAATTTGAAGCTTGCAGATCAGCAGCTGAAAGGTTTATCAACCTTCATCCTCGCCACCCCCACACCGATTATGCTTACTACCTCAGGGGGCTTTCTGCTTTTACGGATGATTCAGGCCTTTTTGCAAGGTACTTTGAATCCGACTTGTCTAAAAGAGACATTGAACCTGCACAACAATCTTTTGAAGATCTAAGCGAGTTTTTAGCCAGGTACCCGGACTCTCCTTATGTAGCACATGCCAAGCAACGTATGATTTACCTCAAAAATATCTTAGCCCAACACGAAATAATTGTGGCTAATTTTTACATGGAAAGAAAAGCTTATGTTGCGGCCCTTGGAAGAGCTAGATACGTAGTTGAGCATATGCCCAATACTCCTCAGGTTCCCGAAGCCCTTTCTATATTAATAAAAGCTTATGGCTTGTTGGGTTATGAAGATTTACGTCAAAAGAGCTTTGAAATCTTACGGATTAGCTATCCAGATTTCGACACTGAACCCATCACTAAGCCCAAGAGGTCATGGGTAAGTCGTTTGTCTTTTGGGCTATTAGGAGATGAAGAAATTCCACCTCCTCTTCAGGAAGATTAGATTTGACACAACTTATCCTAATCTTAGGAATAGCTGGATTAATCTGGCTGTACTTCCGATACAGAAGAAAAGGAAAGGCTCAAGAAACAGTTAGTGCTGAAATGGTCAGATGTGAAACCTGTGGCGTAAATATTCCCAAATCTGTAGCTTTAGAATCTGCTGGAAAGTGGTTTTGCTCAGAAGAACATAAAAGCTAGAAACGGTATCTTACTTTTACTGTGAAATTATCTTTAGACGGATCCTGCCAAGGCCTCTTGTATAAAGTACTTAAATCATCTTCCTCATCCGCTTCATAGATTTTTCCCCCTCGAGTATAAACTGCGTACAAATATGCTAATGGCATAAATTCGTAACGATAACGAACCTGAAAAGCCAATTGGCCCAAACTGAATGGATCTAAATTTATTGAGCTTTGGTTAAGATGTCCGTCTATTGACGCTAAATGAGCTTGAGGTTTTATGGCCGTAAAAGCAATCATCTGAGCTTTAACCCTCAACTCATGTTCATTGCCTTTAAAATACGTTAAAGAAATATTCGTTTCTTTTTGAGTTCTTTCATAAGTCCCTAAAAGATTCTCTTGAATCCAGTTCAGCCAATTTTTTTCCTCTTCATGAGCATAATCCAATTTTAGAGTCAAATTTTCAAAAGGAAAAAGCTTAATTGAAGAAAAATATTTATTTCTCCATCCCAAATCACTTGAATATGAACTACCCTTGGCTCTTTCTATCATCAAATCCCATTGCCAATATTTGTTTTTTGGTCCGTGATACATCAATTCAATACCGTAGTTTTGAGGTAATTTAACAAAAGGGGCTAACTCGTAACCGCGTGTAATCATGTTGTCTTTGCCGCTTGTTCTAAAAAATATGTCAGCCATCACCCGAGAAGTATCTTTAAACTGATTAGTAAAATCTAAACTCGTGTAGCAACCTTCGCTTTCACCACTGGTATTACTTCTACAGCCGTATCCCAACTGATAGGTTCTAATCAAATTTGGAGAAGATTCTTCAAAGGAAGTTTGCTGGAGCATAGTTCTTCCCCCAAACATAATCCAATCATTCCGAAACAAGTACCCCATGTCATCTAAGTCAAGATCTTCATTTAAATAGAAGAATCCAAAGCCAGTAGATAAATCCCTATTGACCTGTTTCCTGAGACTCATTCTTAAACCATAGCCTTTCTGATCTTCCACAATAGAGTTAAGAAGGAGACCGTAAATCCTTAAATCATTAGGGGATCGATAATCAAAATCTAAGGCATTCACATTTGCCTCCCTGTCCATAACAGGATTCTTTACAAACGTACCTAAGTATCCTACAGACAGATTATCTTTCTTAACTCTATACCTAGCTCCAATAAAGTCTTTTCCCTCACTAAAGTTTTCATCTGATTCTACTGCCCCCAGAAAACCAACATCATAATTTTGTCCAATCTTGGTATACCTAAAAGCTGCATCTATATCATTGTTTCCTTGCTTGTTTTCGTTACAGGCAGTTTCAAGTTCTGATGAATATTGCGAGCAATTGTACTCTGGAGAACCTCCGATCCTTCTGGTATTTATTACATAAATAAATCGATATCCATCTACATCAAACATAGACTGATTCTCAGAAAAGAACGGCCTCTTATCGGCATAAAAAGTTTCCATAGCTGAAAAATTTATAACCACATCATCACTTTCTACTTGTCCAAAATCTGGATTAAAAGCTAAATTCAGTTGACTACCAGAATCTATTTTCCAAAAGATTTCTGCTCCTACTTTAGTGTCTAGTTCATTGGTTGTCTTTTCGTCGGAAACAGTTATATAAGGGAAAAAGTCTAAATTTGAAGAATCGTAGTTTTTTATTTGAAAGTCGTTAAAAGTGGAAATAAATCTTGATCTCTTAGGGTTAGATTTAATAGTTGCAAAGGCTTTAGAAATTTCTAAAGACATCCTCCAGAAGCTAATCCTAATTTTTCTCTTGTCCCCTGTTTGCGTTTTCATCGGGGCTACCGTCCAAGGGATAAAAAATTCAGCGTACCAAGCATCATCGGAAATTGAAGTTTTGGCTATCCAGTCAGCATCCCAATCTTTCTTTCGATCATTTTCATTAGTGTAAACAGCATCCCACAAAGATCCTCCTAAGGATACAGTAAAGGAATAAGCCATTAATGAGTCTCCATCAAAATCAACACTTATCCCAACTTTGTCTGCATTTGCATTATCGGC
>ERZ651768.3290-NODE-3290-length-10863-cov-41.696273_pt1 | contig 10863 bp, 9 predicted proteins | sample MGYA00514754_ERZ651768 | MGnify/ENA metagenome assembly ERZ651768 | reverse complement strand
GGCTTCGTAGTAGTGGTTGTCGGCGTCGAAGGCACGGAAGTCCGGTCGGGCCATTCGGCGAGCGTACTCCCGTGTCCCCTCAGGCCCGAAGGCTGTGGACGGCTACGACCCCACCTTGTGTCCCCACTAGTGTTGGCTGGCGCATTCACCGAAGATCGCAGGTCGCTGTGGAACACATCCGCTACGAGGTGGACGGGCCGATCGGGGTGATAACCCTCGACCGGACCGAGAAAGCCAACGCGGTCGACCAACAGGCGCTGGATGAGTTGAACGCGGCTTTCGAGGAGGCGGCGGCCGACCGTGAGATCCGGGTAATCGTCCTGCGAGCTGAGGGCAAGCACTTCTGCGCAGGCCATGACATCACGGTCAGCAACACAGCAGTCGGTCGGGAGGCCGGGGAGGCCACGCCCCGGACTGCGGTTGACTGGGACGTCCGCGGCCTTCAAGCCATCTACGAGTGGGAGACAATCCACTACCTGGGCTACAGCCGCCGGTGGCGCGACATCCCCAAGCCGACCATTGCTGCTGTACAGGGACAGTGCATCGCCGGTGGCTTGATGCTGTGCTGGCCCTGCGACCTGATTGTGGCTGCCGACAACGCCCGGTTCTCCGACCCCGTCGTGCGTATGGGCATCGGCGGGGTGGAATACCACGCCCACACCTGGGAAGTGGGTGCCCGGAAAGCCAAGGAGATGCTGTTCACCGCCCAGCCGATCACCGCACAGCAAGCGCTGGAACTCGGGATGGTCAACCGGGTTGTGCCCCTCGACGACCTGCTCTCTGAGACCATGGACCTGGCCGGCCAGATCGCCGAAATGCACCCGTTCGCCCTCGCCCAGGCCAAGCGGGCCGTCAACCAGACCCTGGACGTACAGGGCTTCTATAGCGCCCTCCAGTCGGTGTTCGACATTCACCAGACGGGGCACGGCAATGCCATGACCGTCGGCGACTACCCCATCCTGGTCAACCTGGACCAGATGAAGGACACCAACCGGGACTGAGTCAGCCCCCGGTCGCACCCACCCTCAGACAATCACCGGTACTCGGCTGAATCCAGCCACGTTGCTCATCTGGACCCGTTCCAGACCATCCTCAACCACGGTGAAGTCGGGCCACCGGTTCCGGATCTCTTCCAGAGCCACCGCGCACTCCATACGGGCTAGGGCGGCGCCGATACAGACGTGGATGCCGTGGCCGAAGCTCAGCGCCAGACGCTGCCGACGTCCGATGTCGAACACCTCAGGATCGACGAATTCGCGGGGGTCGTGATTGGCTGCCCCGGTTACCAGGAAGACCGGCTTTCCTGGCGGGACCCGCACCCCGTGCCACTGGGTTTCGTTGACTGACAGCCTTCCCTGGTACTGGGACGGGGCCCAGTAGCGGAGAACCTCCTCCACCGCATTGTCGATCTTGGACGGGTCGTCACAAACCTTCTGCCACTCGGCAGGATTCCGGTGGAACAGGACGGTTGCATTGCCCAAGGCTTTGGTAACCGTTTCGCTTCCCGCGGCGCCTAGCAGGGAGCAGAACCCAGCGATCTCGTCATCGGTCAAAGAAACAAGGTCGCCGTCCTCGGTCTCGACCCGGGCCTCGATCAGGGCACTGCACATGTCCTCAGCAGGCCTTTTCCGCTTAGTAGCGACGAAATCGAGGAAGTAGACGGCCTGGCCGATGGCCGCCTCGATCTGGGCCGGGCTGGCCTCCGACTGTCCCTCTTCCCGGTGCAGCATTGCGTCGGTTTGAAGTCGGATCATCTGCCGATCGGCCTCCGGGACGCCGAGGATGGCGCAGATGATCTCCACCGGGAAGGGCGCGGCAAAGTCCTCCACCATGTCGAACCCGTCTCGGTCCATCAGTGGGTCGAGGTAGCTGCGAATGAGGACCTGGACCTTGTGTCGGTAGCCGGCCATGGCCCGGGGGGTGAAACTCCGGCTCACCAGCCTGCGGTAGCGGTTGTGCTCGGGCGGGTCCATCATGATCATGCTGCGGTTGATGCCCGGGTCGAAGTCGGGGTCGGTGAGGTGCTCGTAGATCAGACCGCGGGTTGAGGTGAAGTTCTCGGTGTCGAGGTGCACGGCCACGATGTCCGCGAAGCGGCTGAAGGCGTAGAAGTCCCACCGGTCGCTGTGGAAGCAGGGTGCCTCCTCGCGCATGCGGGCGTAGGTGGCGAACGGATCGTCGAAGAACTCTCGGCTGAAGGGGTCGAAGTCGACGCTGGCCATGGCTTCCTCAGGCCGTTACGGGCCGGACCATCGATTCCTGGGCGAAACTGGCTACCAACATTCCGTCCCTGTCGAAGGCGTTGCCGTGCCCGAAGGCTCGGGCTCCGGCGACCACTGGCGCCCGCTGGCTTATCAGGCACCAGTCGTCGATCCGGAAGGGCCGGTGGAACCAGATCGAGTGACCGGTGACCGCCGTGTGCAGGGCCTCCCCGGCGTCGGCCTGGCTGATTCCCTCCAGGGGGCGAAGGGCCGTGCCGATTACCGTCAGGTCGGTGGCGTAGGCCAGCAACGCCTGGTGGGAGGCCGGCCTGTCGTCCAGGTCGACACCGCCGACCCGGGTCCAGAAGGCGTACTCGGCCGGACCGGCAGCCCGGTCCCGAAGGTCGACCGCACCGACTACCCGGGTCTCCCAAGGGATCATGGTCATCTCTTCCGGTTCGGCATCGGCCGGGTCTCCCACGTCGGGAGCCGGCTCCTGATGCTCCGGACCGCCTTCAGGGACATGGAGTGAGGCCTGGGCCAGGAAGAACGGTCGACCGTCCTGCTCGGCGGAGATGCGTCGGGTGGCGAACGTCCGCCCAGTGTGGGATAACTCGATTTCGTATGAGAACGGCTTGGCCAATGAGCCTTCACGGGGGAACAGGCAGCCGAGGGAGCGGATTGTCCGGCCCTCAGCCGTCGCCGTGGCCAGCATGATGGTCTGGGCGAGGAGTTGTCCACCAAAGATCCGGTGGTAGTCCATCGGGAGATTGGGGGCAGTCCATGAGCCGGGAGTGGTTTCGGTCACTTCCAGGCAACGGAGGAGCCCGGCTAGGTCTACGGCGGCCATTGGATCAGGTCGAGGCGGTCGGCTTGAACAGCGGTACGAAGTAGTCGCCGCTTTCCTCGAAGGTCACCTCGACCGTCATGCCTACGCGGATGGCATCAAGTTCGCAGCCGACGATGTTGGTGCCCAGCCTGATGGTGGGGTCCTCGTCGATCTCGATGAAACCGAAGGCGTAGGGCGGGTCGAAACCGGGCATGAACGGCTGATGGTTGATGGTGAACGCGGCCACCGTTCCCCGACCGCTCACCACCTTCGGTTGGAGCCCCCGGCTGTGGCAGTAGGGGCACACCGGCGCAGGCGGATGGTGCAGTCGCTCACAGTCATTGCACCCGGCTATCCGCAGGTGCCCGTCGGCCCCCGACGTCCAGTAGAACCCGTCCTCCGGTCCCGGGTCGACAACACGGGTCGGGGTCCCAGTCATGTCAGCCCTCGGGTGAGCAACAACGCTCCGCACTCCGGACCGCCGCCTGCTCCGACCACTGCCACCTCGGCATCCTCAACCTGCAAGTGGGCTTGGCCGCGTAGTTGCATCACCGCCTCGTGGAGGAATCCGAAGCCGTGCAGGCGTCCCCCGGAGAGCTGACCTCCCCATGTGTTGAGAGGCAGGGCGCCTCCGTGGGCGATTCGGGTGCCGTCCTCCACGAAGGGGCCCCCTTCACCTCTGGGACAGAAGCCCATGGCTTCGATCCAGGCCAGGGTCAACCAACTGAACCCGTCGTAGAGCTGCGCGGTGTCGACGTCCTCCGGCTTGAGTTCAGTCCGCTCCCAGAGTGACGCCGCCGAGTCGCGCATGGCCATGGTGGTCAGGTCATCGAACTGGTCCCAGGATGGACGACCTCGGTGGGCGGTCCCCAGCGCGTTGACCTGGACCGGGACCTTGGGGGCATCACTGGAGTGGTCGCGGTGTGACACGACAACCGCAGTGGATCCGTCGCAGGGCACGTCACAGTCGTAGAGGCCGAACGGCTCAGATACCGGCCGGGCTGCCAGGTAGTCGTCCATGGTCATGGGTTCGGTGTAGATCGCCTTGGGGTTGGACGCCGCATGGTTGCGGGCGTTGATGGCGATCGCTCCGAGTTGTTCCCGGGTCGTTCCGTAGTCGTGCATGTGGCGGTTTGCGTAGCAGGCGATCCAGTTGGCCGCCGAGCCGGCGCCGTAGGGGATCAGGTAGCGGAAGGCCGGCGGCATGCCACCACCGGCGGTTGAGGCCCGTACCGGTCCACCGCTGCCTTCGACGACGGTTCGGAAGACGAGTACGTGGCGGGCCAGACCAGCACCCACGGCCAGCACCGCCTTGTGCACGGCCCCCAGTTGTCCGCTGGTTTCGAGGCCTCCGTCCCGCCAGTTCAGTGACAGCCGCAGGGCGTCGTGGAGTTCGGCACCTGAGGCGCCGCCGAAGGGGCCGCCCGAGCCCGGGTAGGTGGAGAGACCGTCGATGTCGTCGACCGTCAAGCCGGCGTCGTCTACCGCTCGGAGAGCGGCTTCGATGGTGAGGTCCAGACCCGAGCGGTGGAGCCGACGGCCGATGTCGGACTGCGCGGCTCCGGAGATGACTGCTCTTCTCTCTAGCGGTTCGTCCATCACCCGTCCTCACCGGTAGTGAACATCTGGCCGACCATCACGTCGGTCGCTTCATCGGCCGGACCTTCCCACTCCACAGCACCATGGGCCAGCACGGCTGTCCGGTCACAGAGTTGGAGGGCCTGTCCGACCTGCTGCTCAACGATGAGCACCGCCGTTCCAGCTTCGCGGATGGCCCGCAGTGACTGGTAGACCTCGTCGATGATGATAGGGGCCAGCCCCAACGACGGTTCGTCGGCGATCAGCAACTTGGGTGGATCCACAAGGACTCGGGCCATGGAGAGCATCCGCTGCTCCCCGCCTGAAAGGGTGCCGGCCATTTGTGACCGGCGTTCACCCAACTGCGGAAACAGGTCGTAAGCCCGATCCAGAGCCCGGCTAAGTCCAGAAGCACCGTGGGTCTGGCGGAAAGACAGTCGCAGGTTCTCGGCGACGGTCAGTGTGGCGAACACGGAGCGACCCTCCGGGGCGTGGGCCACTCCGGCGCGTGCATATTGGTGGGGTCGTGCTCCGGTCAGGTCTTCGCCGTCTACCAGCACGGAACCGGAGGTCGGGGCGACCAGGCCGCTGGCTACCCGGGCCACGGTGGTCTTACCAGCGCCGTTGGACCCCAGCAGGGCTACCGATCCGCCGGCTTCCACGGTGAGCGACACTCCGAACAGGGCCCGGAACGGACCGTAGGAGGCATCCACCTCACGAAGCTCCAGAACCGGGCTCACCGGCCGACCTCAAGGTCACCTAGGTAGGCGTTACGGACCCGGGCGTCGGCCATCATCTGCCCGGTCGGCCCGTCGGCAATTAGGTGGCCGAAGTCGAGGACGTAGGTCCGCTCGGTGAAGGCGGCGACTAGTTCTACGTCGTGTTCGACAAGCAGAACGGCGAACCCCTTCTCTCGCTGGATCTCGGCCAGAGTGGCGGCCAGGGCGTCAGTCTCTGTCCGGTCGAGGCCGGACGACGGCTCATCTAGGAGGAGCAGCCTCGGTCCGGTCACCAACGCCCTACCGACCTCGACCAGGCGACCCTGACCCAGGCTGAGGGCTTCGATGGGCTCCTCGGCCAGGTCGGTCAACCCCAGGAGATCCAAAACTTCGCCACAGCGGCGGATCTCGTCTGACGTGGGACGGCCCCGTCCCAGGAGGTCCTTCCAGAGGGCCCCATTACCCCGACGGACCCGCTCGGCGATTAGCAGGTGCTCGGCAACGGTCGTGTCGCTGAACAGTTCGATCCTTTGGAACGTGCGCCCCATACCCATGCGGGCCCTGCGGTGCACCGACATGGAGCCCAGGTCGACCCCGTTGAGGCTCACCGAACCGGCGTCGGGGCGAAGGCTGCCCAGTATGCAGTTGAACAACGTCGTCTTGCCGGCGCCGTTGGGGCCGATGAGACCGACCCGCTCGCCTTCGACGACCCGGAGGGTGACATCGTCGAGGGCACAGATACCCGAAAATGACTTGGTGATTCCCACAGCATCGAGGAGAACGTTCACGGTGACGTCTCCTGGGGGGCCCGGTCACGCTCCCGCCGGTCGAAACGTTCGTTGAACCGGCGAGTAGCCCGACGCTTCCCGTACTCGACCAGCCCCTCGGGGTGACGGGAGAACTGGATGGAGGCCAGGCCGAAGAGAACGAATCTCCACTTCGGGGAGATCGGGAGTATGCCAGGTACCCACCCCCGGAAGATCCAGCGGAACACCTCGCCCCGGAGGACCAGCGAATCGAAAAGAGAGAAGGCAGCCCCGGAATATGCGGCACCTTCGATGGTCCGGGCACTCAGGGAGACCACCAGAACCAGCCAGAAAAGGGCCGCAGTGGGTGAGAAGTTGTTCTGGTAGTTCACGTTCTCCTGGTGGATAGCCAACAAGGCTCCGCCGAAACCGGCGATGGCCGCCGAAACGGCAAAAGCGGTAACCCGGGCCCGGACCGGCGAGATGCCGATCGACTCGGCAGCCATTTCACTGCCCCGCAGGGCGCGCAACACCCGGCCAGTGGTGCCCTCGCGCAGTTGGATCACCAGGAAGGAGACCACGGTGAAGGCCACCACGGCCAGGACCAGGAACAGGCGATCGTCGGCAAAGTCCCAAGGGCCAATAGTCGGGCGGGGAACCCGCGTTCCCTGGAAAAGCGAGGTCCCACCGCCGCCGATCCAAGAGAACTTGACCATCACCGCGTCGAAGAAGAAGGCGAAGGCCAGCGTCGCGATAGCCAGCCAGACGCCGCCAAGTCGGAGGACGGGCAGCGACAGGAGAGCGCCGACAACAGCAGCCAGAGCGGCACCTACCAGGGCGGCGGCGAGCACCGACAGGTCGTACCGATCGGCTAGTTGGAACACCGTGAAGGCACCCACCGCGGCGAAAGCTCCCTGGCAGAGGGAGATCTGTCCAGCGAACCCGGTAACCACCGTGATGGAGAGGTAGATGATGGCCAGGATCACCGCCTGGGTGACAAGGAACAGCCAGCGGACATCCGCTCGGAGGAGGATGGTCGCTCCAACCACGCAGAGGAAAGCAACGGAGAATACGCGGATGGCCAGTGTTAGACGCCGGTTCCGGGTCGAGGCGGCAAGCCCCGGGGGCGGCGGGTCGACTCCTCCCAGAGGGTCGACCACTCTGCGCTCCCTCCGGATTGCCGGCCAACACACCAGCACGCCGAACAAGATCACAAAGGGCATCGACGGGGTCAGGTTCTCCTGGAAGGGCCGGAGCCACCCATGGTCCGCTGTCCAGCGGGGAAGGAATGTGTTGAAAAGGGCGATGAAGACACCCAGTCCGAGTCCGCCTAAGAGCGCCCTGGGGAGACTGGCCAGACGGCCGACGGCCGCCGCGGCGATAGCCACGATGACCAAATGGAAGAAGTCCGGGGCCATGAGGGTGTTGAAACGGGGGGCGATCAACACCCCGGCCATTCCCGCGAACAGACTGGACAGTGCCCATGCGAAGGCCGACACTCGGTCGGCGTTGATACCGCTCAACTCGGTCATCCGCGGGCTTTCCACTACGGCCCGCAGTGCTAATCCAAGTGAACTGAAGCGGAACAAGGCACCTAGAGCGGCCATGCCGACCAGGGCCACCGCCATTTGGACCAACTCGTCCCGGCTGAGCGGGTAGATACCGAATGGGTCGTAGAAGACCGACGACCCACCGGGGATGATGCCCGTCGGAGTCCGACCGGCCACGGCCGAGAATCCGGTCACCAACTCGAACAGGCTGGGCAGGGCCACGGTCAACCCGATAGCAACCACGAGTTTGGCCACCGCCGACGAGTTGCTCAAGTACCGAAATATCAGCCGCTCGAGAACAAGCCCGATGAGCGGGGCAAGGATGAATACCGCCAGGATCAGCGCCGGGACGACCTGCCATCCCCATTCGGTTCGGGCCTGGAAGTACATGGCCGCCGACACGTAGGCCTGGGCACCGAAGGCCAGATTGAAGACCCCCGATGTCTTGTAGGTGAGGACGAATCCAAGGGCGATCAGCGCATAGACGCTGCCCGGTGGAGCCCCCTGGAGAACCGCCCTGAGCAGATCCTCACCTGTGCTAGCGGCAAGGAGCACAGTCGGCGGGCGTTTGGATCAGCCGCCGAAGACGGTTTGGGTGGGCTCGGCCCAGTCGAGGGTGGTGTTGTCCCAGCAGAACCAGGGCGTTGCCGGATCAGCCACTGTTTCGAGGGCGCCTCCGCTCATGCGAACCGGGGCGAAGCATTCAAGCGCGTAGTCGTTGGCCGCATCCCCTTCCACCGGTGGGACGTGTTGTCGGCTCCAGTCGATCGGGACGATCAGCCCTCCCGCGTCGTAATCGGTTCGGCTGTTGAGAGCATCGATAGCCGACTTCTGGTCGAAGACGGGTCCCGCAGAAAGGATGGCCGTATAGGCCGCGTCCGCGTTGATCCATCCGATCATCGCCAACTCTGAGAGGTCCCGACCCAACTCGGTCATGGTGTCGATGAACGCTGTCTGCATGGCGTTGTCGGCATCGGCCTCAAAGGGCATGAACTGTGGGGTCACGAAGTCCCCGTCGAAGAGGTCGCCGGCTTCAGCCACGAACGAATGGTTGTAGGTGTTGGGGTGGTAGAGCACCACGTCACCCATGCCCTGGCGGGACAACTCCTGGGCCATGGTCTTCATGGCGTTCAGGTCCATACAGGTGGAGATGAAATCGACGCCCAACTCCTTCATCTGTGTCACCTCTGGAGCAATCCCATTGGGAAGCCCATAGCCCAAGCCGTCGTTGAAGTAGGCCATCTCGGCACCGATGTTGGCCGAGTAGAGGTCGATCGAGTCGGCAACCGCCCGGGTGCACACCTTCGAGTTCTCACTGACCCCGTAGCCCAGTGATGCCACCTTGGTGGCACCGGCGATCTTCACCGTGTAGGGCACGGCCCGTTGGGTGCAAGTGGCGCACATTGCCGCGATGTGTCCGAAGATGTTGGTCCGGTTGGCTGATTCTGTGGCGTGGATGTTCCACGCGAAGGTGGGGATCCCACTGTCGTTCAGGTCTCCCCAGCCGTTTGCGATCAGGGTGGCGTTGAACACGCCGAAAACGTCGTCGGCGGAGATGACCTCCAGGGCCCGAACCTGGTTGGAGAACAACTCGTCGTCGAGCACATAACCGACGCTCAACTCACGTCCGAACAGTCCACCTTCGGCGTTCCGGAAAGCGAAGTACGCCTCGATGCCGTCGAGGTAGCAGTCCAGAATGCACGTCCCCAACGGGTTGAGGGTCCGAATGCCGATGACCGCGAAGGCGATCTCCTCGTCGTCCACGCCGGGTACCCCTTCGACCTGTTCGAAGGTGAAACGGGGATCCGGAGGCTCAGTGGTCGTTGTCGTGGTGGCTGGGGCAGCTGTGGTGGTGGCTGGCGCGGCGGTGGTGGTTGCCGCGGCGGTGAAACTGGCCGCGGTGGCGGCGGAGAGGGGTCGCAGCGATTCGTCGAAGGCGGTGAGCATCTCCCGGACGTCGTCGGTGACGGCGTCCTCGTGGTCGTGGAACGGTGCGAGTTCCACGTCCAACGCGAAGTTGCCCGGTTCGATCGTGACCACGCCTCCGCTGGCGGCCACGAACCGGCTCATGAGGGCGCCGTAGATCGGCTTGCTGATTACGGTCATCCGCATCGGGGCCTTGACGACGCTGGACACGAGGCACGTGTGCGCCTCGGGCACGGTCTTCCACTGGTCGGCGCCGATGCCGATGCAGAACGAGCTTGGCTGGGAGGCGACCTCAACCAGGGCGGCGGCCGACGTGTCCGGATCGGCAGCGAACACGACGTCGGCTCCCCGGTCCAGGGCGGCACGGGCCGCCGCGGCGCCATCGCCGGACGCGTCCTCCACGACCACCGAGACGCCGGCGTCCACGTGGGCGACGCCGGCCTCGAAGCCGACCCGCCAGTCATCGGCCGCTGCTCCGCCGTCACCGTCTACCAGGATGGCCACGGTGCTGTTGGTGGTGATCGAGGCGGCCAGCGCTCCGGCAAGGCGGCCGCCGGTCTCGCCGGGGAAGTGGAAGCCGTAGAGGTTGTTGACGATCTGGTCGTGCCGCTGATCGACGCCCACCAGAGGGAGGGCAGGGTGTCGACGGGCCGCACCCACCGTCGCCGCCGCCAGGTCCCGGCCGGAGGTCACGACGATGTCGCAGCCGACGGCGGCGTACCGGTCGATCGCTTCGGCGGCCTCGCCGTCGTCACCGACCTCGGTGAAGTGGGTCGTGGCTTCCCCGTAGTCATTGGATTGCGCCATGGTGATACGGAAGCGCTCGGTCGCGTTCCACACCTCATGGTTGAGCCCGCCGTCCTTCCGGCCGCCCTCACCGAAGACCACGCACATGTCCCAAGTCAGGTCCGCCGTCCACGCCGGCTCGGTGGTGGTCGGTGTTGCAGTCGTGGTAGGCGAGGCGGTCGTGGTGGCTGGTGCAGCCGTAGCAGTAGGGACAGCCGTAGTTGCCGGGGTAGCCGTAGTAGTTGGCGCAGCCGTGGTAGCCGCCGGAGCGGTCTCGTCACTACCGGAGTTGCCGCACCCGGCGGCAACCAGCGCGATCAACACCACCGAAAAGACAAACCGTGTTCTCATCTCCGGCCTCGTTTCTCCTTGGACGCAACTGGGCGGCACCCGGTCCGGTGAGGGTAGCGCGACGTTGGATTCCGACTCCATCCAGCATCCAACCAAGGGCCTGTTTGACCGCAAACCTCAGTGTTCCTACCGTTCACAGTTCACGACAGCGGAAGAGAGCCTCCGAGGATGCGACTC
>ERZ651768.3289-NODE-3289-length-10866-cov-3.678654_pt1 | contig 10866 bp, 10 predicted proteins | sample MGYA00514754_ERZ651768 | MGnify/ENA metagenome assembly ERZ651768 | reverse complement strand
AGCTGGAAAAGAACTCCAATTTCCAGATGGAGTATAAACTTCTACTGGTACTAATTTTTGACAATCAAATCCTGGTTCTATTAAAGAATTAATTTGACGAGTGGCATTGTCTCCACCTCTTATTTCTATTTTTACTTCATCTGGTTTTTTAAAATATGCTGGATGATCCTCATCAGTCTCACAGTATCCGCATCCAATATCAAGAATTTCACTTTCAGCTTTTAACTCAAAATCTGTATTTTTTGGTAAATATAAAGTATGGGCTATTCCATGAAAAACACTTTTTCTTCCATTAAATGTTTTCCAATTTCCTTTATTTGATTTAACAGAGTAGTTACCTGAAAATAAAATTATTCCATATTCGTACTTACCTGTGTTTTTTTTCCAGGATTCTCCTTTTTTCAAAATTCTAGCGTTAAAGTTTAACAAATTCCAACCGGCTTTATCAACAGATAAGGATTGATATATTCCAAAATTATTTAATGGTTTATGCATCAAAGAATATTTTTTATTTTTCATAAGTATAATTGATTAGCTCATCCAATTTTTTTTGGCACTTTGATTCCATTTTGAAGTTCTTTTTTTAAGTTGTGTCCAAAAATTAATAGAGCTTTTTCCTGTTATGTCACCAACTCCAAATCTAGATTCATTCCATCCACCAAAAGAAAATGGTTCTCTTGGAACTGGAACTCCAATATTTACACCTACCATTCCAGCACTAACCCTTTCAGTTACATAATTAGCTAGGTTTCCATCTTGTGTATAAACTGAAGAAGCATTTCCATATTGTGAATTATTTTCAATAGCTATTGCCTCATCAATTTCATTAGTTCTCATAATAGCTAGAACTGGTCCAAAAACTTCTTCCTGAGCAATTTTCATTTCTGGTTTTACATGATCTAGTATAGTTGGCCCTACATAATAACCATTTTCTTTACCGGAAACTTTTACTCCTCTACCATCTAAAATAATTTTAGCCCCACTTTTTTCTGCTTCTTCAATATATTTTTCAATTCTAATTTTTGCTTCTTCAGAAATCACTGAACCTAAATTTTTTCCTGCCACAATAGTTTTTGCTTTACTAGCAACTTTATTTATAATAGAATCAATTTCTCCAACGCCTAACATTGCAGATGCTGCCATACATCTTTGTCCAGCACAACCAGACATGGAAGCAATTATATCATTAGAAGCCATTTCTTCGTTTGCATCGGGTAAAACAATTAAATGATTTTTTGCTCCTCCTAATGAAAGACATCTTTTAAAATTGGAAGTGGTTCTTTGATATACATTTTTAGCAATTTTTGTTGAACCAACAAAAGAAATTGCAGATATATCTTCATGATCACAGATAGATTCTACAATATTTTTGTCACCATTAATAACATTAAATACTCCATCTGGAAGACCTGATTTTTTTAGAAGTTCTGCAATTTTTGATGCCCCTACAGGAGTTTGTTCTGAAGGTTTTAGTATCATACAGTTTCCAAGTACTATTGCATTGGGAATGGTCCACATGGGTACCATTATAGGAAAATTAAATGGAGTTATTGAAGCTACTATTCCTAAAGGAACATGAGATGATCTGCATTCTACACCTCTACTTACTTCTTGTATTTCATCGTGGATTATTTGTGGCATGGAGCATGCAAATTCTGTAAGCTCAATTCCTTTAAGTATTTCTGCTCTTGCCTCTTCAAAAGTTTTTCCATTCTCTTGACAGATAGAATTCGCTAAAGAAGTAATATTATTTTTTAGTTCATTCCTGAATTCATAAAAGAAATCTACTCTTTCCTTTAATGTTAAGTTTGACCATTTATAAAAAGCAGATTTTGCTGAAGAAACTGCATTATTTAATTCCTTTTTAGATGAACATGTTACTTCAGTAAGTTTTTCTCCATTTTGTGGGTTCCAAACAGGAATTGTTTTATTCGTAGAATTTTCAAATCTACCATTTATAAAATTGTTTATTTTTTTAATCATTATATCTATTGTATTTTTTTAATATTTCAATTAATCTTTCATGTGGTAATTCATAAACTTTATTTCCATTTATACCAACCATTGTTTCTGCACTAATTAAAGCATTAAGAATAGCTTCTTCAGTTGCTTGTGCAGTTGCTAGAAAAAAAGGATTCATAAAATCATTTGGAAGAAAAGTTACAGATTTTTCAATTTCTCTATTTGCTGCGTCCTTATTTGCTGTGGAGAAAGCAATAAAAATGTCTCCTGAACCATTTGAACCATATCCACCAACTCTTGAAATTCCAATTGGAACTCTTCTAGCTATTCTCTTTAATTGATTAGGTATAAAAGGAGCATCTGTTGCTACTATTACAATTATTGATCCCAATCCTTCTCTTTTTTCTCCATAAGTTATTTCTGGTTTAAGGTCTTGAATTTCTTTTCCTACAGGTACTCCTGCAATTGTTAATTGGTTTCTATTACCATAATTTGCTTGAACTAAAACACCTAAAGTATATTCTTTTCCATTAACATTTATTTTTCTAGAGGAAGTTCCAATCCCACCTTTAAAACCATGGCATATCATACCTGTACCACCTCCAACACTTCCTTCTAAAACTTTACCAGTAGAGGCAATGTCTAATGCTTCTATAGCATGTTCTTTTTTAATATGAAATCCATTAATATCATTAAGACTTCCATCATATGTTTCTGCCACTACAGGTAATGCCCAAAAAAGATCTTTAATATTGTAGAGGGTATTAAATATTTTATTTTTGTATTGCCATTCTATTACAGCATCTCTAACAACTCCAACACTATGTGTATTTGTTATCATAATTGGACCTTCTAAAAATCCTGATTCTTCCACCCATGTTGTTCCCGTCATTTCACCGTTTCCGTTAAGAGAATACCAACCTGCAAATACTGGATCATATTTTTTTCCTCTTGGAAGAATTGCTGTTACTCCCGTTCTTATTGGTCCATAACCAACTTTTAAATTTCCATCTCCTTTTTTTATAGTTACATGACCAACTTCAATACCTTGTATATCTGTTATAGAATTATATTTCCCAGTAACTCCATTTAAAGGAATTCCAAGATCTCTTGCTCTTATGTGTTTAATTTGATTTGAATTATTATATAAATTATCGTTTTTAGCATTATTATTTAGGGTTAATGCCAATAATATGAAAATTGTAATAATTAGTTTCATAATTTCATTGTTATATAAAAATCATATTTTAACTTAATATAATGAGAGTTGAATCTAAAAAAGAAGAGTTTTTGAATTTTTTGTCTCATTTTATTGGATTGATTTTAAGTTTTATTGGATTGATTTATTTAATAAATTTAACTTATATGGATCCTAATAAAACTAAATTTTATGTTTCCATTGTATATGGGGGTTCACTAATTTTTATGTATTCGTGCTCATCATTATATCATTATTTTTATAATGCTAGCTTTAATAATAAACTTAGGATTGCTGATCATATCAGTATATTTATTTTAATTGCTGGTTCTTATACACCTGGTTTACTATTGAAACTTCAATTTAGTTTAGGGATAGAATTAATGTATTTAGTATGGGGAATTGCTGTTATTGGTACTATTTATAAATATTTTTTTATTGATAAATTCGAAAAATCTTCTCTTTTTTTATACATTTTAATGGGGTGGTTAATAGTATTAGATTTTGACGCAGTTATAGCAACTATTTCTGTAGAAGGGTTAAAATATATGATTTTTGGAGGGTTGTTTTATATGATTGGTGTTATTTTTTATTCATTAGATAGAATAAAATATAATCATGTTATTTGGCATATTTTCGTTTTGGCTGGCTCTATTAGTCATTATATGATGGTACTAACTATTATTTAATTATTTCTCACAAAGTAAACTCTGTTATAATTTACACTAAGTTTTAATATTTCTTCTTTGGAAAGTCTTTTCTTTAATTCTTGCGGGTATAGAGTTTGATTAGTTTTCAGAGTTTTGACTACAGAACTAGCCATTTTTCTAACAGTTTCCATGGATAAAGCTGGATTCATATACTTCAGCCAACTAACTACGCCTTTAAAAACTGGTACTACACCCTGATATTTTTTTCTTACTTTAACTTTGTTTTCAAATTTTCTATTCATTAATTCATTATAAACTTCATTTGATTCAATGATAAGTGTGTCTCCATTTATGGAAATTGAACTCTCTATTTTCTCTTTATACTTATAAAATATATCGATTTTATCCCCATCAAGTTTAAAATCATAAAATCTTCTCTCCCCATTTTTGAAAGTCATCTCGATATAGTTCCATTCATTTATAAACATTTCTTTATCACCAAAAAAATTACAATGAGATATTGCATCAAGTTTAGATGCGCTTGAATTATATTTTTTAACTTTCACTCCCAACAAATTTCGTGATTTTTCTATTTTAATAGCGGATTTCGATAAAAGAGCATCATTTTCAAGACATACTCTCTTCCAATTGCCAACTAAATTTTCTATTGCTATTTCTTCGTTGATATTATGACCGAAAAAAAATAGTAATAGTAAGTTTAGAATCATGCTATAATTTTTTTATTGTACTTGTCTATTTTAATAAAGTTAATAGAATCTATATATAATCTTTTTAATTTGATCATTATTAAATTTTATGTTTCAATTTCTTAATTTAGTTTATAATTTTTTTTATGAAAATGAAATTTAAGAATTATTTAATAATAATAATTTTATTCTTTTCTTGTAAGAATCTCTATAGTCAAATTGATATAGGTATTCATGGTGGATTAAATTTATCATCTATTTCTCTTCCTAAAATAGATGTTTCTGATGTAGGTATTGGTTTTTTACCTGCTTACTCATTAGGAGTTAGAATAAATTATAAGATAGTTAATGATTATTCATTTATACAAGAAATTAATTATTCTATTAAAGGTCATAAAGTAAATTCTTTGGGAATAAAAGAATATTATAATAATTCATATATAGAAATGCCTTTTTTAGTTTCTTATAAACCTCAAAATATAAGTTTTGAAGTTGGACCATATCTAGGATTTGCATTAAAGCAAGTAATAAGAAATTCTTCAATTGATTATGTTGATTATGGTAAAATTGGTAATAATCAAGATGATGATGATACACTAAAACCAATAGATATTGGAGTAAAGTTTGGTATAAGCATTAGTTTAGAAAAAATTGTATTAAGATCTAGCGCGGCATTTGGTATTAGTAATACAAGACCTGGGGGTGGAGGTGGAAATTCTGTAAAGAATATATCTACACAATTTTTAATTGGATTTCCAATATATTTGTTTGATGATAAAATTAAAAAGAAATAGTGCAGAAGGTGTGTTAGGAGGAGTTTGTGAGGGGATGGGAGATTATTTTAGTATTGATCCTATAATATTTAGATTAGCTTTTATAGCATTTTCTTTTGCTATAGGAGGTGGAATTTTAACCTACATAATAGCTTGGATTATCATACCTGATAAGAATTAATTTATTTCTTCTAAAAGAAGATAGGTCATACCTAATGTCCCATCAATAAAATTACCAATTTTTATATTTTCATTAGGACTATGTTGGTTATTATCCTTATTTACTGAAGGGTATGTTAATGCAGGAATATTTAGAGTACTTACAAATGGAGATATAGGTATCGATCCTCCAGAAGTTCTGATTTTAATAGGTTTTCTTCCAAAAGCTTTATAAAGAGCACTAGAAGCCCAGATTCCTATAGGTGAATTAATATCAGTTCTAAATGCTAGATAACTAATACTTGAGTCAAATCGAACTATATGTTTTTTTGTATTTCTTTCTTCATTAGTTGGATCTCTATTTTCAATGACATATGCTCCTTCTTTAATAATATGATTTTTAACAAGATCAATTAATCTTTTAGGATCGCTTTCTTTTACAAGTCTTATATCAATTTCTGCTATTGCTTTATCAGGTACAATAGTTCTAACTTCTTTTTTAACCCATCCAGAACTTAAACCTCTTATGTTTAATGATGGGTATTGTATTGATTCTTGATAATTTTTTCCAACATTATCTGGAAATGCTATTCCCAATTGTTTTTTTATTTTATTTTCATCATCAGGAACAGCTGAAAGAATTTTACTTGTATTTTCACCAATTTTTATTCCATCATAAAATTTAGGAATCAGGACCCTTCCAGAATAATCTTTCATTGAAGATAAAATTTTTGATAAAGTAAAAGCTGGATTAGGAGCATAATTTCCAAAATGCCCACTATGTTGAGGTTTTTTTGGTCCATAGGTTGTGAGGGTAATCTTGCTTATTCCTCTTGCACCAAAAGTAAGGGTAGGTTCATTAGAAGGATGTGATGGACCGTCAATAATTAATAGAAAATCTGATTTTAATTTTTCTTTATATAAATTAACGGCACTTGAAATCGTAGGAGAACTCATTTCTTCTTGAAAATCGATAATGAGTTTAATGTTAAATTTAGGTTCTAAGTTTAATTTATTAATAATTTTTAAAGCATTTATCAGCATCATTGGAGGACCCTTATCATCACTTGTAGATCTGCCAAAAATTCTCCATTCCCGATTAGGATTGTTATAAATCCTATTTATATCTATTGTATTCCAATTTCCTTCTATATTTTCTTTTAATACTGGGATGTACGGATTTTCTTGATTCCATTTAGATGGATCAACGGGTTGACCATCCATATGAAAATAAATAAGTACAGTTTTTAATTTTTCAGATATGATTTTGTTTGCAATAATGAGAGGATGATTTGGTATTTCTAAATTGTTACTATTTGCATTTACTTTTTCAATAGTAAATCCAAGTTCTAGAAATTTATTTTCACACCATTTAATATTTTTATCTATATTTTTTGTATCATATCCGTCGTTAGGAATAGAAAGAAGTTCAAAAAAGTTATCCCAATTTTCTTGTATTGTTTGATAAGCAACATTTTCAATTATATCTTTTGTTTGGGGGTAAGTCAATCCTGATTTTAATAAAATCAATAAGATGAATAAAATAATTTTATTCATCTGCAGTCTTTTTTTTTCTATTATATATTTTCTTAGATGGTTTAATTTTTGTTGAGTTTTTTTTTCTTACTATTTGTGCTAGTCTTCCCCTATCACTTTTTGATTTTTTGGACATATTAAAGTGCTAATTTTTCTTTTAGATATTTATTAATAATAAATTTTCCATTTTCTAATCTTTGGATTATTAATGTATCTTCAGAAAGATAATAATTATATTCACTACTCCCACCATTTAATTTTATGATCTCTATAAAGTCATTATTGACATTATATTTATGTGAAATAGTTCCTTTAGAATTTATTTCTATAAGGCTACCATCTTTTTTAAAATTAAGAATATTAGGTGTTTTTTCACTACTTGATTGAATCGGTATTTTACTCCATAAACCAATTAATTTACTATTGTAAAGGTCAATAGTAGAATATAATATGATTAATAATAGAAATGTTTTCATAATTTTTTAGTTATAATTTAGTACATTTTATGCATATCATTTAACTATAGAGTCGATTTTTTAAATTTATACTATTAGGCAATTACATTGATTGATATTTAATAATAATATTTTTGTTATTTTTGTAATCCAGCAAAAAATTTGCTGGCCAATAAACATTTTTAAATAAACATTTTATGTTAAAAATTTATTGTTGTTTGGGATTTAAATTAAATGTAAATTTTAAGTTATGAGTAAACATACAAATAAAGTACATGGAAAGTTGAATTTTTTGATTATTGGAGTTGTAATTGTTATTGGTGCGGTAGCATATTTGTTAGTAGACAATGGTACTCTTAACCCATCAGACTTAGCAGGTTCTGGTAAAGGTATTAAGGGTGTTAAAAAAGCTGAGAAGTATTCTAATCAAAACGAAGTAACAGTTGAACTCGATGGTGAGGAAATTCAAGAAGTATTAAATAATCAAGATTTTCAGAAGATGATTTCTTCTGGTGATTTTTCAAAATTAGCGGAGGATGCTGATTTTGTAAAAATTCTTGATCATGATGGTATAGGTATTATGACTAATATCTATTCTATTTTAGAAGATGATGATTTTAAAAAATTGAGGAGGGATGGTGATAGACTTCAAGGTAATGTGAAGTCTGGTGCTGGATCTTCTGGATCTACTGATAGAAAATATATCGGTTCTGCAGGTAATCCTGCTAATAGGGATTCTGGAATTATGGATGGTGGAGATGTTGAAATTCTTGATTTGCAAGTAATTAATAAAGTTGCTGCATTTCAAAAATTTATGAAAAGTGATAATTTACAGAAGTTTATGAAAGATGCTACATTTCAAAAGTATTTGAAAAGTGGTGCTGATTTTGAAAAGTTTCAAAAAGATGCTGCATTTCAAAAATTCATGAAAAGTGACAATTATCAAAAATTCATGAAAAGTGATAATTATCAAAAATTTATGAAAGACGCAATTCTTCAAAAATTTATGAAGTCAACGAATTTAGAAAAATTTGCTAAAGTATCAGATTTGGAAAAATTTGCTAAAAGTTCTGCATTTCAAAAATTTTATAAAAATGCTGCATTTCAAAAATTTATGAAAAGTGACAATTATCAAAAATTCATGAAAAGTTCTGCATATTCTAAATTTGCTCAAAAAGGAGCAACTTTTGAAAAATTCATGAAAAATGATAATTTTCAGAAGTTTATGAAGGGAGCAGAATTATAAAAATAATATGTAACATGTAATTTTATTACATATTAAAAAATTAAAGGAGGAAATTATTTATTTTCTCCTTTTTTTTTGAATAAAAACCATTAAATTCTAGGTATGAAAAAGGTTCTAATTTTTTGTTTCTTTTTTTTATTAGTAAATAATAAGTCATTTTCTCAACTTAATAAAACAGAAACTGATGATTTTGATATTGTTAGTTTAAGCATTTATCACTCTTATGTTCTATCCCATGCCACGAGGTGTGCTCAGAATGCTTTAAATTTTCATAGAAAATTATTTGATTACGAACCTAGAGAAAAAATATCTGTATTGATTCAGGATTTTGGTGATTATGGTAATGGTGGTGCAACATCAATTCCTAGAAATATAATTTCAACTTGTATTTCTCCAATGAACTATGCCTTTGAATCCAGTGTTGCTGGGGAGAGAATATTTGCTATTATGAACCATGAACTTGTTCATATTACAGCATTAGATAATGCTTCTAAAAGTGATATTTTTTATCAAAAATTTTTTGGTGGAAAAGTTGAAAATACAAATGATCATCCTATTTCTATGTTCTATAGTTACCTTACCAGTCCAAGATATTATTCTCCCAGATGGCTCCATGAAGGTATAGCTGTATTTGTGGAAACATGGATGGCTGGAGGTACAGGTAATGCATTAGGTAATTATGATGAAATGTTTTTTAGAACCAGAGTATTTGAAGATGCTCGAATTTATTCGGCTCAAGGTTTGGAATCTGAGGGTACTTCTGCAGATTTTATGTCAAAAGCAAATTCTTATTATTATGGCACTAGGTTTATGAGTTATGTTGCTCATGAGTATGGACCAAAAAAATTAATTGAATGGATTAAAAGAAAAGATGGAAGTAAAAGAGGTTTTGCATCAAATTTTAAACATGTGTTTGGAATTCAAATTTCTGATGCATGGAATAGTTGGGTAGAGTTTGAAAAAGATTTTCAAAACAAGAACATTGGAAATTTAAAATTAAATTCAATTACAGAAGATGAGTTAATTACAGAAAAAGCTCTTGGTGGGGTATCTTATGCTTTTTATGATAAAAAAAGATATAAAATTTATGTTGCTGTAAATTATCCTGGAAAAATTCCTCATATTGCCTCAATAGATCTAAAAACTGGTAATCTTGAAAGATTAAAAGATATTAAGGGACCAGCTCTTTTTAATGTTACTTCTTTAGCATATGATGAAAAAAATGATTTATTGTTTTATACCACCGATAATAGTTCTAATAGAGATTTAAATTCATATAATCTTAAAACGGGTGAATCAATTATGTTACAGAAAAATTTTCATACCGGTGATCTAACTTTTAACAAATCTGATCAATCGTTATGGGGTGTTAGACACTTAAATGGTTATAATACCCTTGTTAGAATACCAAAATTTAATTCTGAGAATCCAAATGATTATTACACACAGTGGGAGCAGAAATATACTTTGCCCTATGGTCATGATATTTTTGATATTGATGTATCACCAGATGGATCTAAATTAAGTGCCGCTGTTGCTGATTATTATGGAAATCAGTATTTAAATATTTACGATATTGAAACTTTGGATAACGAAAATAAGGATGATATTGTATACAATGAAGTTTTTAATTTTGAAGTCTCATCACCACAAAGTTTTAGGTATACGGAAGACGGTAAACATCTTATAGGATCTTCATTTTACTCTGGTGTAAGTAATATATTTAGGGTTAACACTTCAACTTTTGAAATCGAAGTATTATCAAATGGAATTACAGGATATTTTAGACCTATTTTGATTGATGATAAAAAGATTTTTTCTTTTAGATATACAAGTAATGGTTTTTTACCAGTTTATGTTCCTAACAAGACGGTTGAGAATGTTTCATCAATAGAATTTTTAGGTAATAAGACAATTCAAAAATACCCTGAGCTTATAGATTGGAAAACAGACATTCCAACATCTAAAACATTTGAGAATAATAAAATTAATGCTAAGGAAGGATATTATATTTCAGGAAAAGAAATGAAGTTAAATTATGCATATCCTATTTTGATTGGATATAAAAATAATTTTGGTGTTGGATATAAATTTAATTTTAGTGATCCATTTAATTTCAAATCAATAGATTTTTCAGTTTCGTTTACCCCAAATCAGTGGAAAAATCCATTTAATGATTC
>ERZ651768.3285-NODE-3285-length-10873-cov-4.916265_pt1 | contig 10873 bp, 2 predicted proteins | sample MGYA00514754_ERZ651768 | MGnify/ENA metagenome assembly ERZ651768 | reverse complement strand
CGCGCGTGAAGATATTACAATTGCTGAATCAAATAATAATGGAAATGACCCAAATACAGAAATTATAATTACCATTTCGGAACCGACCTTTGATGCCAAATCCTGGTGGCCGAATTCCTTAGTCCAAGGTGCGGCTGCTGGCGATGTGGATTTTAAGATTAGGTCTGAAGATTATGCGGGTAACACAACTGATTCAGAAGATGTGAGTAAAAAAATAATCCATGTAGATGAGATTGATCCATCGGTTCTTACGATCGTGACTTTGGAAACCACCGTAAACAATAATAATGGGAACAGCATAGCCCAGCAAGGCTACTGGAATATTGATACAGACAAGCTCAGGGTAACGTTGAGTGACATGAGCGAACCAAACACCGATGACAATGTTGTGGGTGGTAAAGTGCAGTTACAGGGTAAAGTATCTGATAAAGATTGGACAAACCTTGGGCTGGTCAAGACTATAACCGATGCCAATAGGACAGGTTTTTATATAGAAGTTGAGGATACTGAAGCGGGGGTTGGTATTGAAGAATTACAAGGAGCTGATTCTTGGGATGATATGAATGGCGAATTCATCCAAATTAGGGCAGTAGTATTTGATGAAGCGGGGAATTCTTCTACCTGGGAAAATCAAACCGATTTTCAAAACCCGACAAATAGTCCTTATATAAGGATCGATGGAACAAAAGAAGCCCACCGGCCCCTAATTACAAGTGTTACATCGGATAAGACAGATGGCTGGTGGGGTGACGAATCTGATGATAATACAATCTCAATCCAGATTTCAGCGCAGAATAAGAATGCTTCGGGTATTCCAATTGATCCAATTGTACCCATTACAGTCACAGGTGGCACACCATCTATTCAACTGGAAATAGGTCCAGGAAATGGTGTTGCCACTTATACAAGCGGTTCTGGGCAAAATGAATTGGTATTTCAATATACAATCGGAGAGAACCATACAAGTATTGGCAACTTACCCGATGGGGACCTGCAATTTAAGCTTATCCCTAATAATGCTGGTGAAGCAATAATTGACCTTCATACCGCCGAAATGTATTCGGCCGCAGGTAATTTACTCTTAACTGGTGATGACAATCCAACGAGCCCATTACTTCCTACACCTGGAACAACAGGATCCTTATCTAAGAACAAAGCCCTGTACATTGACGGGGTTGATCCGTACGAAGTTTATGTTGTGGGCAGTGAATTTGATCAGAAAGCCATGACTATTGGTGGTATAATTACAAAAGGTACAGAACAAAGACCCGGTTATTATAACTACAGAACAAGCGAAATTAGTTTTACAATTTATTTCCGCAATACGACTGATCTGATTACAATCACACAATTAGGCAATGAAGATGCTGAAGTTGACCTTTCACTGGCTCTTACCCCAGATCCTGCATGCAATCGTGATCTGGTTGAATGTAGTTCAATTCAGTTAAAAGTTGGAGTGGCCGATCTAGGTGAGACCCCTACAAATTACACTGACCTGGGACCGGCAATTTCTATTAATTACTCTGCAGTCGTAGATAAGGGGACTGGATTAAAAAATGATGATGGAGGATCGGAAGATGATGCGCATCAAATTATTTCCTATAATGCGTCCCCGACTACTGCAATAGTTGAAACAGGTGATTTTGAAGCACTAACCGGTGTGCTGGATCTTAGTAATGATTTTGTTGAAGGTGTTGAATTATCATTCAAGGCAGAGATCACAGATCTTGCCGGTAATCAGACCACCACTGAAATATATGGTACGATCATAACAGTTGACCAAACTCCTCCGGCAGACGGTTCTTTAACACCTAATGATACAGATGATGATATGATAACTGGATCTGTGGTTACCAACGCACCATTTCCAGATATCAATGTAGTGTCCGGTTTTTGGAACAGCCATAATACGGGCCTGAAGCTTACGGCACCGCTGCCAGCGGGTGATCCATCCTTGGTAGGTGGTGCTGTTCTAATCTTGGGGAAAAAGAGTGGAAACGATACTTATGACCAATTAGGATATACCATTACTACTGTGGATGCAGTTACCGGCGAGCATTCCAGTAATGATCTTTACGACGTGTCGTTTAACATAACGGATAGTGAGTATAATTCTGGCGACCCAAAAACAGTGCCACTTCCATATGATCCAAACTTTCCCCAAGATGGTTGGCTTGAAGATGGTGACTACCTTTTTGTAGAAGATATAACCGATTATGCCGATGGCGAGAACCTTAGTTTCGCAGCGCGAGTTTTTGACAATGCCGGGAACTATACAGATTGGGCGGAAAGTCTAACCAGGCTCAAGGTTGATTTGACAGCCCCCACCATTACGGAGGTAACATCCCTCAACGATAACCTGGCTTACAATGAAAGAGATGGTATTGATAATAATAATGATGGTGTAATTGATGAAGATGGTGAAGCTGATGAAGATCAGCTTATTTATATCAGTGTGGTTGCCAGTGAGTATATGAGGAATGTGGATACAGGTCTTGATAATTCATCCCTGGAACTGAACGCTGGGGGTAGTTCAAATCTGGCTTTTTTCCGGGGTATTGGTCAGCAGCTAGTCCCCAATAAAGATACACTCTACTATACCTATACCATTGGGGCTGATGAAACCAGCGAGGATGTTGATTTTCCTGATGGTGAATGGTTGCTGCCCAATATCCTCGTTAACCACCCTACGGATGACCTGAATTACGTTTCTACATCGTCTCTGGTCATAAACCCGAATACGGGCGGACTAACGGATCTAGCGGGAAATGACCTTAATCGCGATCTGCCGCCAGTGGGAGATGATAACGACCTGGCGCAAAAGAAAAATATAGTTATCGATACCTACGCACCAAAGGTGACCTATTCCTATTTTGAGGAAACAGCAGACGGCGCTTCTTCTACAGTAGTTGAGCCTGATAATGACTCCGAAAAACTTGTGTCTTTTAACAATGAATATTTAAGAATACGAGCGCGGTTTAACGATAGTATTCAGGTCGATATCAAGCCTACTCTGGCCATTGATTTTCCTGATGGCACTGTTTTACCTGCAGAGGAAATGTGGCGCACTCTTACCGCAGATTTACCAGTTGGCACTGATCCTTATCCCGCTGCAACGTCTAATTTTGAATACGATTATATTTTAACATTGATTGATAATGTGAATGGGAATATTACCATTACACCGACGGCCTATGATAAAGCCAATAATCTTATCGATCCTGATGCTGGACAAGGTATTGTAGTAATAGATAATACAGAACCAGTATTTACAGATTATTGTGATGAAGGTATTGTAGACCATGACACAAAAACTCTATGTGATGCTGGTGCCGCTGCTCATAGTGATGCTGGTGTTGATGAAGAAGGTGAATTTAATGGTCATTTTATTTCTAATAATACATTTGATGTTACCGGTTCCAATAACCAGGATACTCTAAATTATGACATACTACGGTTAAATTTTAAAGAACCAATATGTACCTTGTCATACATTAACCCTAGGGATAGCTTGTTAACGGATGATCCGGGTGATTATGCCCTTCCAACTCTAGCCCATGGTAAAAGTGGGGATAATATCCGGGTAATTGCCAAATTGAATGATGAATTTGGAAAGCTTCCGGAACATCCTAACCCGACCTTAAACGTTCATTTCAGTTATTTGGAAATTACCGATACAGATTATTATTCCTTTGACAGCAGTTCATCAGATTCAGATTTAATATCAATTTACCAGGATAACGAATTCATTGATGATTCAATGTTTGTCTGGACTTTGGTAATACCCGATAGTGTTCATGGACCTATAAGCATTACTGTTAATGGAACAGACCGAGGTTTTAATAAAATTTCTGATTACCAGGGTTTTGAGTTTGTTGTAGATAATATATTTCCTGATAGTTTAGCAACTGGAACTGTAGCCGGGCGGGGCACACCTACGCCACCACCGAGATGGTTAAACGGTATTACCGATAGTATTAGTGTTGTGGTGCCAATACCTAGTACGGATCAGTCTTTAACATCGTCTCCCAGTGGTAATATACACATTGAGCTTAGGAATTTAGCGGTTAACCCAGATTTATCGGTGCCAATACCTAGATTAAGGACAATGACGGCAGATAGTATCACTGGCTTTGGGCCTGATAATGAATTCTTCCGTACTTTCACTGAGATTTTAGATGGGATAACAAATATGATCCCTTCTCAAAGTCTATCACATCGTGATAGTTTATCCATCCAGGCAGCGGTATCGGACAGGGTAGGTAATAAGAGAAAATACACAACAAGTACTACAATATTACACTACGATCAACATAAGCCAATAGTATCCGAAATAAATGGTGGGAATGTCTATAATAATGGTGATGACCCATTACCGTTGATTTCTAGTGATTCGCTTAGCGCCGAATGGTCTGCATCATTTGATTTTGATGATAATGACGGGGTTGGATCAGGGATAAGTGGTTATGATTATATGATTTATGAACATGATTCTGAAGGAAATAACATTGATACGTTATTTTCTTGGATTAGTAATGGCCGGAATGAGGAAGTAACTGTAGACTCGGGTTTAGTACATAACCGTGGGTATAGTTTCTCGGTTCGAGCCGTGGATACAGCAGGAAATGTTTCAGATACTGTTGCGTCTAATATTATTTATCGCTTTAATACGGCGCCGACTATTGGTATTGATTCTCTTATTCCAGCCCTTGAAGATATTGAATATAGGATACCAATAGAGGTAATAGATCCAGATACTGCCACAAGACTATATGATCGATTCTGGTACTATGGATATATAAAAGAAGATGGATCAGATGACTGGGCTTCGTGGAAGGATGCTATACCATCATCACTATTTGATGGACCTGACCCGGTTATAAATGAGGATACTGGTGTTATAACCTTTACGCCTACAGCACGGGATACGGGTAATTATCAAATGCGGATTACTGTAAAGGATTCTTCAGATTTATGGGATACACTTCATTATACATTGGAAGTTCTTCCGATGAATGATCCACCTTTTTTCCGGTCTGGGACGGACTTTGAGTATACTTATGGAATTGACCCATATAATGAAGATGTCCTGGAAATACCTGATATTACCATAGAGGAAGACCAAGCTGAATCATTAAGAGTGGACATGACCCAGTATATATTTGATGAAGACAACGATGATACTACTGGCATTACCTGGTCGGGCGTTTGGTATGAACAGACCCCCGATTCCGGTTATAATCCGCGCACTTCCTTATTTTTTGGCCCTGGAACCCCAGAAATTTTTAAAGAACGCTTGCGGGCCCAGTATCTACCACAGCGTAATACCGCATTGTCAGAGCATCAATTCCAAAGCGAATTAAAAACGGTTGGAAATAGAACAAGTTATAAATCGATGCCTGAGAAGAAAATAAATATCGAATTTTACGAGACACCAGATAGCGATTATGCCAGGATCACATCTGATTCCAACTATTATGGTGAAAATTTTATTATAAAATTTATTGCAATAGATGATTCCCTTGACTTTGATGATGATTCAATTTTTGTGACCATTGATCCAGTAAATGATAGGCCCTTCTGGGCATCCGACAACGCCTTATCATCGGAACCATGGCAGGATACAATAACGATGTTGGAAAATGACACCATGCTATATGACTTGTACTCATTTGCCCGTGATTTAGATAATGATTGGCTCAATTTTACGTTACAGGTGACCACTTATGACTTAAATAATGTAGCCACCTCAAAAGATAGTATGAAAACAGATCCGAAGGAAAATGCGGAAAAAAAATCCCATAGAGATTCGCCTGACCCAGTAAAGTTCATCCCAGATACAACTTGGACTGGTATTGCAAAGATCAGAGCTACTGCAACGGATAGCGCCCTGTTGGACTCTTCGACAGAATTTTATATTGACGTCCGTCGTGTACCCCGGCCAAAAATAGTTGTTGATGTAATCCAAAATAATATTTTTGACACCTATTTTGATATCCTGATCACCGATACAATTGGAAAGACAGAAATAATGAAAATGAATTTCAATGATGCAAATAATGTTACTTTGTTTCAATTGGACTCGTTTACTTACCATTACCGTTATAAGGCGCCAATTACACAATCACAGCTGAACAAAACAATCCGAGTTTGGGCATATTCATGGATAGGATCTGTTTTTAATAAACATGAAGACAAGACGAATAAATTTAACTTAAGGTATATATATGCAGATGAACTCTGGACCATAACCTCTCCGGAAGGTTCATTCAGGGTAGTTGCTGAAGCCGGTGCCGTGAATATGGACCAGTTTATCCTTTTGGTAGATTCCACCATGTTTAAAAAAGGGTATAGCGGTAGCTATAAGCTGGGGGATGAGGTCCGGGTGTTCAATAAGCCGGTAGAAGTATCCATGGCCAGTTATGATGATGAGCTGGCTTTATATCAGCGTAATACCGATAAAACCTGGACCGAGCTGCCCTCGTACAACGAACAGGGCCGGATACTGGCCTATACGGACAGGATGGGCTATTTCCGGCTGGGTCGGAAGACAATTATGGTGCCGGGACGTACCAGTCTTGGCCAAAACTATCCAAACCCCTTTAACCCGGTAACGAATATTACCTATGATATGGGTTTTGTGGATGGACCGGATCAACACGTGAATCTGTCGATCTACAATTTACTGGGCCGGCAGGTACAGACTTTGGTCAACGCAAAGCGCAGTATAGGGCGGCACAGTGTCAAGTGGTATGGTAAGGATAAGAGCGGTGTTAGTGTAGCCAGCGGCATCTATTTTGTACATATGGTTACCAGTACTGGGAAGGTACAGACGAAGAAGGTGATGTTGCTGCGATGAAACAACATAGACTGCTATTACCGTTATTGATACTGCTGCTTATTTTTGTGGCCTGCCGCAGGGAATGGCTTCCTACGGAAGAGGATTTCACCGACTACGGCTGGACTTTATATCAGGATGGACGATTTAAGGAAAGTAATCATTGGTTTCAGAATGCTATCGATGAAAATATGAATTATAAGGATGGATATAATGGCATGGGCTGGTCAGAACAAAAAATGAGCCTATGGAATACAGAACCTAATTTAGATAATGCTATTGATCACTTTAAAAAAGGGTTAAAGAAAGATGATAACCCGCGTTCACTTCATAATGTGGATTTTGATCTTTTTGCCGGGTTGACCTTTTCATATAGTATTAAAGACCCAGCTGGCACGACCTATTATACAGATAGTACAATATTTTACGGGGATTCACTGATCAAGCTTATCAATGAAGAGCAATATGAGCAGACCTGGTATTTTCCCCATGATACCACTACCGATTACCTAGATATTCATGTAACGCTGGCGTGGGCTAAATTTTTAAAAAAGCAATATAATGTAAGCCTGGAAGATCATGTTCGTCTGCTCGAAGATAAATGCGGTTGGCCAACTATCAGCCCCGATTTCCAAACGGCAACAGGAATACATGAGCTTGCTGCTAGAATAGAAGAATTGGCTGACCACCTGTATAATAATACATGCAGGTAAATCTGAAAAAAAAATAATTATGTCTTCCGAAGCTGGTCAGCTGTTTCCGAATAAAGGACAGGGGCATAGTTTTTATATGGAAATGGCCCTCAAGCAGGCAGCCAGCGCATTCAAAAAAGATGAAGTACCCATTGGTGCTGTCGTTATTCAAGGTAATGCTGTTGTAGGCCGCGGGTACAACCAGCGGGAAACCTTGAAAGACCCCACTGCCCACGCTGAAATGATCGCGATTACGGCGGCGGCCAATACTAAAGAGGACTGGCGATTGGATGATTGTGTACTCTACGTTACCAAGGAACCCTGTTCCATGTGCGCTGGGGCGATTTTGAATTCCCGGATGAAAATGGTGGTGTTTGGCTGTTATGATGAACAGGAAGGCTGCTGCGGATCATTGTACCAGCTGTGCGGTGACCCGCGGTTTAAAACACAGACAGCTGTTGAAGGCGGTATCCTTGAAGATAAATGCTTACATCTAATTCAAGAATTTTTTCATAGAAAAAGAGTGTAAAAATAATTTTTTTATGAAATTTGTTTTTCCACCAGCATAACCTGGATTGTTATCGTGCGTACCATGACTAGTTTATCATCAAAAAGGCCCCATTTATTGTACAGGCCTATTTTATTATATTTATCCATAATTGGGTTTGTCTCTATTAGCTATAGTGGTGTTGCAATCCAAACAGAGGTTACTGATTATTATTCAAACGGATCAATTAGCAATGTGACCGGTTATTTTAATACCACAAACGGTATTAGGATTACTGTTACGCTTACTGATGATGCTGATGGCAACCATTTGACTCAATTTGGAAATGGAAAATTTAGTGTTTGGGGTTGTTTTACCCCAGGCAATCAAACTCCATCGACTGATCCAGATGGTGAATTCAGTGACCTAAATGAAGAAGACGATTTCCTTGATGGTGTAGCTACTTTGCACCTTAGTAGATATGATATAACTGGTAATCATGCTGGCACAGATAATGATGTATGGGATGAATTAACAGACAATGAAATAAACGATGATGATTCGAATGATTGGTGTGGAACATTCTGTCAATCCGGTTATCCGAAATTTGACCTTTGGGTTTTATTATATGAAAATAACATCACAAATGATGGTGTTTTTAGAGAAATAACTTTTCCAGATGCAGATGGTGCACTTAACCAGCCAAACCTTATCTATGATATTTGGACACCAACATTATACCTTAGGGTTAATACTATAAACAACTGGGATTACCGTAGTGATCATACTTTCTCTACCCAGCGGATAAGAACTAACTTAGATGACCGCAGATTTGGGTTAGAAGATCAATATATTATTGCAGATCCAGTAGTCGAGCATGGTGGTGGCCACCAAAATATAATTACATTCGATGGACATACCGGCGATGACAAGACCTATGAATTGGGAACTGTTAATGGATTAGAATTAACAAGTATGGAACCTCAGGAAGTGGACCTATCCAGCGCGGATATTGACGTAGATAACCGAAATCCTTTTGTGAATGCTACTATCTATACTTTTGATTATACTATTTATGATGCTGCAGGTAATGTTAGGACTTGGCCCAGTCAAAGGAGTGGTCTGAAATATGATAACCTGCAACCACAGCCAGTAATTTCAGTTGTAATAGGTACCGTTAGTGACGAAGGGGTCCTCACTACCACCAGTACTATTAGCGACGGCGACGTTGTTAATGCTCAAGGTGAAAAATATATAAAGGTCAATTGGCAGGATAGTGGCCTAAATAGGGAAACCATCCACAATTTTACAGTTGGAGACATTAGCGTATCAACAGGTACGCTGGGAGCAGCTCTGGTTTCTGTACTTGTTGATCCGGATGAGCTGACTGTGGATTACTATTATGTACCTATTACTCTAAGTGATAATGGCCAGGTAGATATTGACATTGATGCCGATGTAGCTAAGGATGATGCCGCTAATGACAATATTGCAGCAACTACTTTTTCATTTATTTATGATAATATCCAGCCGACACTGGCCATTACCGCTAAAAGCCAAGAAAATAATAACCTTACCCAAGGTGACACGTATAATGGGGATGGATATATTGAATTTACTTTCACACTGAATGATGCGAATCCAGATTTGACCAACCTGACAAGAGGTGATATTGATGAATCCATGGAGAATGGATTTAATTTGGCTGACGGTACTTGGGACGACGCTGCTGCGCCAGTTTATACACTGAGAATACCCAATAATGAGCTTGAAGAAAAAATGATCAGGGTAATGATACCTAAAGAGAATGTAAGAGATCTGGGTAATAATCAGCTGGCGAGTGATGCGGTCCTGTCTATATTTTTTGATAAAGCTGACCCCAGTCCAACTACCATAACAGTTTTAGGCGGCCCTGAAGAAGATCTGCAGCCAATTAATATTGATACAGATGATGATGGAATAGCTGATACAGATGTGGAGAATGGTGTGTTTTTCTACAAGGGTGAGGGACCTTTCACCATTACATATGACTGGGAAGATGAAAAATTACCTCTCGCTTTTACTGCCTCAAATGTAGGGATTAATAATATGGTATCTGAAGGTGAGGTCACTAATGCTGAGCTTAATCTTACCAATATCGATGACGAATACGAATTTTTCGGGATTAATAATAACACCAAGAACGTCTATTATACCAGGGATGAAGCGCGCTTATGGTCTGATCATAATGACGATGCCAATGGATTTGGAACAGGTGCCCACCTTGTCGTAATTGAAGATGTGCAGGAAAATACTTTTGTTACTGATATTCGAACATATCTTAATAATGCAATGTGGATTGGTTTACAAGACGTAGGAGGAGTGTGGACATGGGTTGACGGTACTGAGGCCACTTACGTTAATTGGAGTGGTGGTGAACCTAATTTATCCGGGATTTATGGAGTCATGTATTCTTCTGGATTATGGGATGATACTGGGAATGAGGCAACCGGGGTTAAGCGTGCAGTTATCGAACTGGAAGCCACCGCAATTAACAATTTTACGCAAGTACTTACGCCTGACGGTGATCCTTCTTCTGGTCTAGTACGGGTTACTCTAAATAATGTTACTGATGGTGCGCAAAACACAACAAATCAGGAAACGTTTTCTTTTTGGTATGATCCTGTTGAACCGGAACCGGCTGCGAATCTTAAATCTGATTATGAAAATAGGACCAATGACCATCATCCAGAGATCACGATCAGTGCAATGGATAAAGTTAGTTCCGGAACAGATAAGATTACTGTATCATTATCTACCGATCCGGTGGTTACGGAGTTAACTCACTGGCGGAAAAGCGGGTCTGTTGATTGGATC
>ERZ651768.3282-NODE-3282-length-10876-cov-2.308362_pt1 | contig 10876 bp, 10 predicted proteins | sample MGYA00514754_ERZ651768 | MGnify/ENA metagenome assembly ERZ651768 | reverse complement strand
ATTCGAGGCCGGCCAGGCCGCCATTGTCGATACCAACGTATCCAAGTAGGTGGGCGGCCAGTTCCTTGTGGGGATAGAAACGCCGACTCTCTTTAACGATGCCGATGCCTTCGAGGTCGAGCTCTTTGATACGTCTCGCTGCGGTGACCGACACGTGCCGCTGGACAAACGCAAAGCCTCTATCCTCGCCGAGTCTGGTCTCGATACGCTCCTGCTGTGCATCTTCACACTTGAGCACATCGCAGAGCTGCCGAGCAGTCACGGCCGGATCGACCACCTCCCTTGGCGCTGCCATCACCGTGTCGGCATCAACGCTATAGGCCAGCACCCGGCCTTCCCTATCGAGGATCTCTCCGCGTTTGGGCTTAGTCTCGATGGAACGAGACCGTTGCGCCTCCGCGAACGCCACGAGGGCATCGTGACGAAGTACTTGCAGGTGTATCAACCTGGCCTCAATCGTCAGCCCCCACAAGACCACCACACAGGTAATAACCAACGACCGCCGTCGAATAACTGTGCGCCAGCAGTTACCAGAGGGCGAGGACGTTGCCATAGTTGCCTCAAACTACGGACGGTGGACCGGTGGTGCAGACGGGCGCCAACCAGCCACAACGGAACGGTCCGAGTGCCCAGTGAGTTCAACCCGCTCGATTATGTGGGCGTCATCCGGGGTCGGTGCCACCAGGTCCAATTCTTGTGTGGCGATCTGCTCGATTCGCCGAGGCGATCGTAGCGTTTCGATCTCCAAGCGAAGGTGTCGGTTTATCTCGAGTTCACGAACCCGTTCCTGCTCCAGCAGCGGCATCTCGTATCCGTGCTCCACCAGCGCAAAGTGCTGCCAGGCCGAAAACACCAGCACTAGAACCAGACACGTTCCGATCGCAACTGACCTCCACAACTCGCGCTGCCTCGCCTTATCGATCTCGCGGATGATCGGGCTGTTCGGTATGGCCCGTCTGATGTCGTACTCAAAGTCGATTCGACTCATGCGACTTTCTCCGCCGCGCGTAGGCGTGCCGACCGAGCGCGCGGGTTACGGGCCACCTCGTCTACCCCTGGGCGAAGAGGCTTTCGGGTCAGGACCCGCACGGGGGCGCCGCTTTTCTCGAGGTCACGCAGCGTGTGCTTCACGACCCGGTCCTCGAGCGAGTGGAAGCTAATGACAACCATCCGTGCACCCGCAGTGAGGCGATTCATGACCAACCTCAAAAACACATCGAGTTCGTCAAGTTCGCGATTGACCCAGATTCGCAGCGCCTGAAACGTACGCGTAGCAGGGTCGATCCGGAAACGCCCTCGGTAGTGGATGGAGCGACGAACTGCGGCAGCCAGCTCGGCGGTCGTAGTCAGGGTGCCGGCATCCCTCGCCCGCACGATGCTTCGCGCGATGCGGCGGGAGTGACGTTCCTCGCCATACTGGTAGATAACGTCCGCTAGCGCTTCCGGGGTCACCTCGTCGAGCAAGTCTCCCAGCATGGTGCCCTGGCTACGATCCATGCGCATGTCGAGAGGGTCGGCGCGCCCGAAACTGAACCCACGGCCTTCGGACTCCATTTGGAACGTCGAATGGCCAAGGTCAGCAAGCGCACCATCGATCGTCTCTATTCCCCTCGCGTCGAGTACCGTATCGAGGTCGCGATAGTCGGAGTGGATCAGTTCGACCCGGTCAAGCCACGGGTTAAGTCGCTTACGCGCTAGCGGTAACACCTCACTGTCTCGGTCAAGGCCAAGCACTCGCGTCGCACCAGCCCGACAGATGGCATCAGTGTGTCCGCCGGTCCCGACCGTACAGTCGAGGATGAGGCCGCGACCGGCTGGAGCGAGCTGTTCGACCGTCTCTGCCGGCAAGGCCGGCTCGTGTAGAATCATCGGGTTCAGATACCAAACTCCGAGAGCACCCGCGCATCGTCTTCAGTGAACGGTTCCCCGGCGAGGCGCTCGGCAAAGCGTTCGTGGTTCCAGACATCGAGGTAGTTGTACTTACCGAAGACGTCGACCTCGCCGACCATCGCCGCCGACTCTCTGAGCCGCCCATGAATCGACACCCGCCCATTGCGGTCGAGCTCGCCCGGCTGGCCGAAGTAGTTAACTCGGTTGAGGAACTTGCTGCGTGCAGGCAGAATGTTCGGAACTTTAGCGAGTCTCTCTTCGATCGACGTCCAGACCTCCATCGGGTAGACGCTGACATGCTCGCCGGTCAAACTCGTGATGAAGAGCTCCGTGCCATAGCGCTCTTCAATCGTGGCACGAAACAGGGTTGGTATTTTCAGGCGTCCCTTGTCGTCGATCTTCGCCGAGATATTTCCCCGTAGCACCCTATTAACTCCACATAGATCCACTAAAATCCACTGCGATAGTAGAAGGGAGCAGGCCCGCTGTCAACAGACAAGATCTGTCAACTCCACGGGTTGTCAACGACTTACATCTAATTTTCATGTAAATTGCGGATAGACCCCGGCGTCTAGGCCACTCTAGGCCCTCCCAATAACGGACAGCAAGACCATCACGGACGACATTCGATGCTACGAGCCGGACTCATCGGCCTCCCGTTAACTGGCAAAACGACTCTGCTGCGGCTCCTTAGCCGGCAGAACAGAGGAACCAGATCGACCGGTGGTCGCACCGAACCGCAAGTTGGCGTGGCGCAAGTGCCGGACCCGCGTCTGGATGTACTCGCCGAGTTGTTCGAACCGCAACGCCATGTGCCCGCTACGATGGAGGTTAGCGAACTGGCTGGTTACGGCGGGGCAAAGTCACTGCTTGATGTCTCGGAATTCAGGGACGCTGACGCCCTTCTGCACGTACTGCGCATGTTCAGGGACGAGCACGTGCCCCACACCGCTGGAAATGTCGACCCGGTCCGGGACATGCGGCAGATGGAAGATGAACTCATGCTAGCTGACCTCGCGGTCTCCGAACGGCGGCTTGAGAGGATTCGGCAAGAACAGAAGAAAGGGAAAAGCCGGAAGTTAAGCGAAGAAGCCCGGGTCATCGACCAGTGCCGATCGGCCCTTGAGGAAGGACGCCCCCTCCGCACGCTTACACTGGACGCCGAAGACGAAAAACATCTTCGTGGCTTTAGTTTCTTGTCCGCAAAACCACTATTGGTCGTGCTCAACTTGGATGAATCGGACGTTTCGAATCCGGACGACGCCGTTGAGCGCGCAGGTCTCAACGAGATGCTCGCTGGCGACGCTATCGAAACGGTACCGATCTGCGCGAAGATTGAGCTTGAGATTGCCGAACTACCGGCCCCGGACTGTGCGGCGTTCCTCGATGACCTCGGCCTGACTGATTCCGGACTCGACCGGGTCATTCGCGCGAGCTATCACCTGCTCGGCTACATCTCATTCTTCACGGTCGGGGAAGACGAGTGCCGCGCGTGGTCCGTTCCCAGGGGCACCTCGGCCCAGGACGCGGCCGGCGAGATTCACAGCGATATTGCTCGGGGATTCATCCGTGCAGAGGTCGTACCCTACGACGCGCTGACCGCCCGGGGAGGCTCGCACACAGCCTGCCGCGAAAACGGAGAAGTCCGCCTCGAGGGCAAGGATTACAAGGTCGACGACGGCGACGTCATCAACTTCCGCTTCGCGGTCTGACGCCCACATACGATCCGAAACATGCAATGAGAACTTTAATCACTGGCGGGGCCGGTTTCATCGGCTCCCATCTTGCTCACGCGCTGCTCAAGGCCGGCCACGACGTGTTCGTTCTGGACGACCTCTCCACCGGCTCCATCGACAACATTGAACCACTCAAATCGCATCTCCGGTTCGACTACTCCATAGACACGATAACCAACGAAGCAGCTGTCTCGGAACAGGTCGATCGCTGCGACGTCGTGTACCACTTGGCCGCGGCGGTCGGCGTGCGGTTGATCATTGAAGCGCCCGTGCGCACGATCGAAACTAACGTCGCCGGCACGGAACTCGTCCTCAGGCATGCCGCGGCCAAACGAAAACTAGCGGTCATCGCCTCAACCTCTGAAGTCTACGGAAAGAGCACGGCGGTGCCGTTCAAGGAGACGGCGGACCTGGTACTGGGTGCCACCCACCAGCATCGCTGGGCCTACGCCTGCAGCAAAGCCATCGACGAGTTCTTGGCGCTCGCATACCGGAAAGAACAGGGGCTCCCGATCATCGTACTCCGCCTGTTCAACACGGTAGGTCCAGGTCAGACCGGTCGCTACGGCATGGTTATCCCCAACTTCGTCCGTCAGGCGCTGGCCCATGAGCCGATCACTGTGTTCGGCCCAGGCACGCAGTCACGATGCTTCGGCTACGTCGGAGATGTGGTCCGCGGCATGATGGCTCTAGTAGCCGAACCGCGCGCCGTTGGGGAAGTTTTCAATCTAGGAAACGACCGCGAGATCACGATTCGCGCACTGGCGGAACTGGTAAGGACGCTCACCAAAAGCGATTCCAAGATCGTTACTGTCCCCTACGACGAAGCGTACGAGAGCGGCTTTGAGGACATGCCCAGGCGCGTGCCGGACCTGACCAAGGTCACGAATATGGTCGGCTACAAGCCTCGCGTCCAGCTCCCAGAAATCCTTTCGCTCGTTATCGACCACCACCGCGGGAAGCACACCAAAGCCGTGTAGGTGAGAGAGCCGGGCATCATGCACGCGGGACTGAACCGGACGGACGACAGTCGCCCGCCGGCTCTGTAAATTCGTGCCCCTCCAATCCAAGCAATACCCACTTGGCCCGTAGACCTCCGGTAAAACCACCTATGCCACCGTCAGCGCTAATCACTCGATGGCACGGGATGATGATTGGAACCGGATTACGTCCAAGTGCGCCACCAACCGCTCGGCTTGACCCGAGAGACCCGATCCGGACCGCGATAGCACCGTAGCTCGTCAACTGTCCGAACTGGATCTTTCTGGTCTCACGCAGTACACGAACCGTGAACGGCGTCACGTGCCGAAGGTCGAGCGGCAGCTCGAACCGGGTCAGCGCTCCACTAAAGTAAGCCTGAACCTGATGAGCGACCGCCACCAGACCAATGTCGTCCCGCCTAACCTCAGGAACCCTCCGAAGAAATTTGGCCCGATAGCTTTGCTCAGAAGCCTCACTGAGGCTGACGTCGCAGACGCCCGCGTCGGTGACCCCTATAAAGATAGAGCCCACTGGGGTCTCTAGAGACGTAAACCGGATCGACGAGCACCCCGCCCGGTCGAACATCCCTCGTGAGGTAAGCACGGCCACATCGTATGGTACGCTGGCTTCGCGACGATGACGCCCTCCGAGCCGACCGCACCCGCGGTGGCAGCACCCCATTCGCCCACGGAAGCAGATCCCCCGTCACCCGGACTCGTGCGATCGGCTGGTCTCGTCGGGCTGGGCACCATGGCGAGTCGCCTGCTCGGACTCGTGCGTAACCTGACGTTCGCGTATTTCTTCGGCGCTACCAATGCCATGGACGCCTTCTTCGTCGCCTACCGCATCCCGAACCTGATGCGTGACCTCTTTGCAGAGGGTGTGATGAGCGCCGCATTCGTGCCAACCTTCACGAAGCGCCTAACCACAGAAGGGCGGGACTCAGCCTGGCAGCTGGGTAACCAGCTGATCAACGCGCTAATCGTTATTACCGGCGGTCTCGTCCTAGCTAGCATAATCTTCGTCGTACCTCTAACCCGACTGTTCGCCGGCGACTTCGGCGCCGTCCCCGGAAAGTTCGAACTGACAGTCCAGCTGACTCGGGTCATGCTCCCCTTCCTGACCCTGGTCGCCATAGCAGCTGCATGCATGGGCATGCTTAATTCGCTCCATCGGTTCTTCACACCCGCGGTCTCACCAGCGATGCTCAACGTCTGCGTGATCGCGAGTGCCTGGGCATTCGTTCCACTCATGCCACGTGCCGGATTCGAGCCGATCATGGCCATCGCGTTCGGCTTTGTTCTCGGCGGGGTCGCCCAGATCGCCATACAGTACCCGTCGCTCCGGCGGGAAGGATTCCGATATCGGCCCACGCTGAACCTAAAGGATCGCGGCCTTAGGAACATCCTCGGGCTGATGGGACCGGGCACCCTAGCGGGTGCAGCGTTGCAGATCAACGTGCTGGTTAACACGATCCTTGCCACCGGTGAAGGCACGGGCGCCGTCTCGTGGCTTACTTATGCATTCCAGTTGATGTATGTCCCGATTGGCCTGGTCGGCGTTTCCATTGCAACAGCCACTCTGCCGGTGCTGTCGCGACATGCTGCGCTCGATGACCTACCCATGGTGCGCAGAACGCTCTCCCGCGCCTTGCGTCTGATGTTGGTGCTCGCGGTACCCGCTACAGTCGGCCTGGTTGTGCTGGCCGAGCCTATCGCTCGGGTGATCTACGAACGAGGCAGCTTCACTCCCGCCGATACCCAGGCCACGGCGCTGGCACTTGTATGCTACGCCCCTTGTGTTATCGGCTACTCCGCGGTGCGACTGCTGGTGCCCAGCTTCTACGCGCTCGGTCGGAGCCTGGCCCCAGCCATCGTCAGCATGGCCGCGGTCGGGCTCAACATCGCCCTAAACTTGGTGCTAGTCCGGGTGATCGGTTACCAGGGACTGGCATTAGGCACTGCCGTGGCCTCGCTGGCAAACGCGGGCTTGCTACTGGCCCTACTGCGACGACCACTCGGCGGTGTTGATGGCCAACGGGTTATCGCGACCCTTGCAAAGATCACCGTCGCCGCGGCTGTCATGGGGTTCGTAGTCTCGGCCGCCGACCAGTGGAGTCAATCGATCTGGCCGGGAATAGACTCGGGCTGGCTGATGCTTCTGGTCGGCACCGAGATCGTGGTCGGGTTGGCCGTGCTGGCAGCCGCGGCCCGCGCGTTGAAAATCGCCGAAATTGATGAAGTGCTGGTGCAGGTGGGGAAACGACTCCGCCGTAACCCGTAGGGGCGCACCAGTGTGGTACGATTCGTTGATATCAACCCCGATGCGCAGATACGCCCCCGCGCCGACCAATATCAGCTTCGGCCCCGGCCCGATCACACCCATGGTCAAGCTGCTGGTCATGGCCAACGTTGGCATTTTCCTGGCCGGCGCCGTCCTGCCTTCGCTGGGCCGCTTTTTCATCGACCTGTTCGGCCTCAGGCCCCAGGCGGTGCTGACCGGTTTCAGGTTCTGGCAACCAGTCACCTACCTGTTTCTGCACGGCGGGTTCGGACACATCCTCTTTAACATGCTCGTGTTGTGGATGTTCGGCGTACAACTGGAGCGCCTGTGGGGGTCGGCATTCTTCCTGCGTTACTACTTCATCGCCGGCATTGGCGCCGGCATCGCCACGATCATCGCAGGAGTGCTACCGTTCTCGTTCAGCCAACCGACGTACCTTGCTGTGACCATCGGCGCCTCTGGTGCGATCTACGGGCTCTTAATGGCGTTCGCGATCTACTACCCGAACACACCGATCCTGATGTTTTTTTTGTTTCCGGTGCCCGCGAAGTACTTCGTGATGATCATCGGGACCATCACGTTCCTGTCAGTCCCGAGGAACGGCGGTATCGCGCATGTTGCGCACCTCGGTGGGTTGGTGGTCGGCTACCTCTATTTGAAGCGAGGCGGCGGATTAGGACCGTTCCAGTTCGGGCGTTTCGGCGTGAGGGCCGAAATCAAGTACCGGTATCTGCGATGGAAAATGGGCCGTCTCCGCAAGAAATTCAACGTCCACCCTGGTGGGCGCGATGACTGGAATGGAACCGTGCATTAGCGACGGGACCATCCACAGCACAGGTTCACGATTCGTCGTGTGGCCGGTCCCGAAGCAACGGACTGAACAGATCAAATGCGAACGTGTCGGTTAGAGCCTCCGCCTGGTGAGAAACCCCGCTCGGTATACGCACGACCTGGCCGTCACATACGACGATCTCTTCTTCGTCCACTCGCAGCTTCAACATCCCCTCGAGAACATAGGTTAACTGCTCACTTTCGTGGTGATGCCGAGGCAAAAGTGCGCCCTTCTTCAGGTAGACCTGAACAAATGTTTGCCGGTCGCCGGACACCGTCTTTCGCGAGATGAGCTCGGTTATCTTTTCGAGGTCAAGGTCGTCCCATGCGACCACGAGACCACGCTCCAAAAAAAACGTCATAATTTCCCTGTTAATCCTTTTTAATCAATTACTTATAGAGTTTTCGCTCATGACTTTCAGACGCCGACCGCGGTGCTATAATCTACGGGCAATGCGGGCCCAATATCGATCGCCAGCAACGCAACCAGCGTGCAGGACTCCGGCGCCATGAAAAGCTCGATGGTCTCCAGCGATGCGAGCCCCGCTTCGCAGACGGAACGTTATGAGAGTCTGACTTGCGACGAACTCCTCCAGCTCTATCGCACGATGCTACTGTCGCGTCGACTCGACGACAAGGAAATCCAGCTCAACAGCCAAAGTAAGAGCTACTTCCAAATCAGCGGTGCCGGGCACGAGGCAATCCTGGTCGCGGCAGGGATGCAACTGGAGCCTGGCCGCGATTGGTTTTTCCCCTACTACCGGGACCGAGCGCTCTGCCTCACAATCGGCGTGACGGCTTACGAAATGCTACTCGGGGCGGTAGGCGCGGCTGCCGATCCGAGTTCTGGCGGCCGACAGATGCCGGCTCACTGGAGTAGCCCGGCTCTGAATCTCGTCTCCCCATCAAGCGCGGTCGCTACACAATGCCTTCACGCCATCGGGTGCGCGGAAGCCAGCCAGCACAACGCGAACCTCCCGGACACCGAACACCTAAATCGGGGTCCAGACGGCGACGTTGTCTACGTTTCATTGGGGGACGGGGCAACCAGCGAAGGTGAGTTCTGGGAATCCCTGAATACCGCCTGCACCAGGCGGCTGCCGGTCGTCTACCTCGTCGAGGACAACGGCTACGCCATCTCTGTTCCGGTCGAGATTCAGACGCCGGGCGGAGACATTGCCCAACTCGTGTCGACGTTTCCCGGGCTCGACGTCATTAGTGTCGATGGCACCGACGCCCTAGCCAGTTACGCGGCGATGCGACGAGCGCTGGCGCACGCCCGTTCCGGACGCGGACCGGCGCTCGTCAAGGCGAACGTGGTACGTCTCTACTCTCATTCCGCGTCGGACAACGACGGCCAGTACAAAAGTTCGGAAGAGCGGGATGCCGAGCGGGCTCGCGACCCGCTGGGCCGCTTTGCGGAGTTCCTGAAGAGCGAGAAGCTCACAGACGACGAAACTCTGTCTCGCATTTCGCGCGACGTGGACGACGAGATCCAAGAAGCAGCCGACCTAGCACTCGCCGCGACTCCTCCGGACCGGTCGACCGTACTCGAGTATGTGTACTCGCCAGACATCGATCCGACCTCGGATGCGTTCGACGTTGCGGACACACCGACAGGCGACCCGATTACTATGGTCGCTGCTATCAATCGCACGCTCTCGGACGAACTGGGGCACAACCCCAGGCTCGTAGTGTTCGGAGAAGACGTAGCCGACTGCAGCCGGGCCGAAGCGCTATCGACCGTCCAAGGCAAGGGAGGGGTATTCAAAGCGACACTTGGACTCCAACGCACCTATGGACGGGAGCGCGTATTCAATTCCCCACTCGCCGAGGCCAACATCGTCGGACGCGCGGTTGGTATGGCGGTACGCGGGACCAAGCCAATCGTCGAGATTCAGTTCTTCGATTACATCTGGCCGGCCATGATGCAGATCCGAGACGAGCTGACGATGCTGCGCTACCGGTCGAACAACGCCTATTCGTGTCCGGTGGTAATCAGGGCACCAATTGGGGGATATCTGCGCGGCGGCTCTCTGTACCACAGTCAATCGGGAGAGAGCATCTTCGCGCACTGTCCGGGACTGCGCATCGCCTACCCCGCCGATGCCGCCGATGCCGCCGGTCTACTGCGCACCGCCATCCGTTGCGATGACCCGGTGCTCTTTCTGGAGCACAAGCATCTCTACCGCCAGACGTACAACAAAGCCGCCTATCCGGGGCCGAGCTACCAGATTCCGTTCGGTCGCGCTCGTGTTCGACGTGAGGGTGCCGATGTGGTCGTGATCACATGGGGGGCACTCGTCCAACGAACGCTGTTGGCTGCCGAACGCGCATCCCAGAGTGATGTCAACGTGCAAGTCCTCGATCTCCGCACGCTGGCCCCCTACGACTGGACCACTATTGCCGCATCAGTAACGCAGACCAACCGAGTCGTCGTCGCCCACGAAGACCAGTTGACCTGTGGATTCGGCGCGGAGCTGGCGGCGCGTATTGCTGACGAACTCTTCGATCAACTGGACGCGCCCGTTAAGCGGGTCGGTGCGCTCGACTGTCCGGTCGCCTACCATCCGATTCTCGAAGAAGCCATCCTCCCTCAGACCGACGACGTCCTGCAGGCGATCATGACCGTCGCCGAGTATTAGTGCCGTGTTCGCTGCACGGTCCCAGAACGCAGCATCTCGGTTGATCGGAGCACTACTAGCGGTCGCCGCGATCCTCCCAGGAAGCGCTGCGGAGGTCGAGATTCTACGGTCCACCGGCGGCCTAGCCGCCGACGTGGTCGGCGTCTTCAGAGAACCTATCGGCTGTCACCGCACACCAGACGGAAGCTACTTAGTCTTCGACCGGGCCGGGCACACCGTTTATCGAGTACCAGCGTCTGGCACCGAGGTCACCGAGATCGTCCGGATCGGCTCTGAAACCGGACGGATTATTAGTCCGAGCGCGTTCGTCCTCGCCGGAGAGCGCTTCATCGTCGCAGATTCGCCGCAACGACGCGAGCGGGTCCAGATTTTCCGGCGCGACGGTACCCTCCTGGCCGGCTTCTCTCTCGCCGAGCGCGCGACACCCCGAATCACGAGCGGCCGCTTAGCGCTGGGCGGCGTAGGCTCGATACAGTGGACCGGCCAGGCAATTCTCATGAATCAACCGGA
>ERZ651768.3281-NODE-3281-length-10880-cov-3.482366_pt1 | contig 10880 bp, 10 predicted proteins | sample MGYA00514754_ERZ651768 | MGnify/ENA metagenome assembly ERZ651768 | reverse complement strand
ATCGGTCAAAAATGGACGGCAGATCTTTTTCTGGTATTCCGATGCCAGTATCCTGTATCGACAACAGGGCAAACTCCCCTTCATCCTGCAGTGAAACTTTCAACTCGCCTCCCGGTTGCGTGTATTTAATACCATTGTCTAAAATATTCCAGACCATTTGCCGGAGCCGCACTTCATCACCATTGATTTTCACCGACTCAAGAAATGCAATGATAATGCGGATGTCTTTATCACTGGCCAACACCTCGGCATGTTTGCACACTTCCTCCACCAGATCTCTCAGTTCCATCGGCTTACAGTTCAGATGAATCTGGTTTTCATCGGACTTAGAGAGGATAAACAAGTCTTCCAGCACTTTAGACATATAATTGATCTCTTCGAGATTGCTGGCAATCACTTCCTGGTACTCCTTCGGATCACGCGGTTTGCTCAATACCAATTCGTTTTGCCCTTTCAAAACTGTCAACGGGGTTCTCAACTCATGCGAAGCGTCACTACTGAATTGGCGCATCTGGGCAAATGAGTTTTCCAGCCGGTCCATCATTTCATTAAAAGTCAGGGCCAATTGGCCCAATTCATCCTGGACTTTAAGCACAGGAATGCGCTGGTTCAACTCCTGTCCCTGCCCGATATCCCGGGCGGTTTGAATGATTCTGGATATAGGTTTCAGTGCCCGCCTGGCCATGAACCGCGCGAACAGCGCAGCCAGAACAAGCACCGAAGGAACAGCGGTAAACAGGAATATCCTCAGGTTCCTCAGAGTTTCCTGCACCGCTTCCAGTGAAGTCCCTACCTGAACCAGGTTGACCAGATTCTTTTCCCGCAAAATGGGCATGGTAATAACACGAATAGGGATCTTGCCTTCCACGAGAAATGTTTCGTACGAGTTTAATCCTTTAAGGGCATCGGTATAAGCGGCTTGGGATAATGGGAACTGGGAGGCATCAATATTTTTGGATCGAGACCCAACATTGCCGGAGCCATCATAGATCCTGTAAAACTTATTAAGGTTTCCAGCCCCCATGAATTGCTCAAAAAACTGGTCGATTCCGGACAATGGCGAGCGATTGAAATTCATTACCGCCGAGGTGGCCACAACAGTGGCCGAAACGGTCAAAGAGTTATCGACACTTTCGTAAAGGCGTTTGGAAAGAAAATAATTGAGAAAAACGCTGAATAGAATGAGGATGATGCCCAGTAATATGACGTACCAGGCGGTCAACCTGGACCGAATGGATTTGAAAGCCATGACTATTCTTTCATGATGTATCCAACGCCCCGGAGAGTATGCAAAAGCTTTTGGGAATAATTTTTATCGATTTTCTTTCTCAAATGGTTGACATAAACATCGATCACGTTGGTAAAGGTATCAAAATTATAATCCCAAACATGTTCGGCGATCATCGTTCTCGTCAGCACCTTCCCCTGGTTTCGCAGGAAATATTCGAGCAGGCTGTATTCTTTTCCGGTGAGTTCAATTTCCTGGTCTTCGCGTTTCACTTTGTGGCTGACCAGATCCAGGGTCAAGTCTGCGATCTCCAGTGTCGTCCTGGCTTCGATCTTTCCTCTTCGGAGCAGGACACGGATTCTGGCCAATAGTTCCGAAAAGGCGAAAGGCTTGGTCAGGTAATCATCAGCTCCTTTGTTGAGCCCTGCCACCTTATCTTCAACAGAATCTTTGGCGGTGAGGAGGAGAATGGGGGTTTTGATCTTCCGGTCTCTCAGAATGGATAAAACTTCCAGTCCGTCAATTTTAGGTAGCATGACGTCCAGAATAATCAGGTCATACTGATTCTGCTCCCCAAAAAGCAGTCCCTCTTCCCCATCGATGGCGACATCTACAGCGTATGTTTCCTCTTCAAGGCCTTTTTTAATGAAACCGGAAACTTTTTTCTCATCTTCTACAATCAAAATGCGCATTTAGCCATCCCATTTCTTTTGGACTTTATGAAGCTCTATCTCTCCTTTCAACATTTCAATATGTTTTTCACAATCCTTTTGGATCGCGGAATACATGGCTCGGCAACTTTCATCATTGGCATCAATCATGGCCTGTTTACATATTTTTACCGCCTCCTGGGCGCCTTCCAGAGCTTTTAAAATATTATTATTGAACATTTTACCCATTTTCACCCCTAGGTGATAAGTATTCCGATTTTTATTCTATCACTAATTTCCTGTCGTTGAAGGGCTAATAAAACCTCACCCCCCCCACGTATAGCCCCTTAGCAGGGGAAGCAACTGGCAAGAACTCGTTAAGACGAGAAAACTCTTTGCTAACCAGACAAGGTTATTGCTCGTTGCCACCGGTGGTTCGCCGACGCCTAGTGGCCATCGCTTCTTTCGGTCAGTTCCCGGTTGAAGAGGAATTTTATCAAAATAATCCCCAATGCCGCCCCGATAATGGGCAGGGCGTTGATCAATTCGAGAAGGTATTTTCCCAGGAATCCGAAGTTATGGATCAGGAAACCGGCAAACTTCACCCCCGACTGGTCCAGCCAGTAAAAAATAAGGTTGATACCCATCCCACAAACAAACCCTATAAAAGCCCCAAAACCATAATATGCGTATTTCACGATTGATTCCTGCCAATGGAAAGCCCTGATTCAACTAGCAAAGACGACAAAACTTGGATTATGATGGCAAAATTATTATCAGGGTATATTATACATACCTTTGATCCATTTTTTAATCATTGGGAAATGAAATGCGACTCGCAAACAAAACAGCCATCATCACCGGCGGGGGAACGGGAATTGGTCAAGCCTGCGCCAGGGCTTTCTGCCGGGAAGGTGCCAATGTGGTTTTATTTGGCCGAAGAAAACAAAAACTTGAGGAAACAGCCCAGGAACTGGCGGAAACGCCCCAGAAGCTGGGCTCCCGGGCTCTGACAATTCCGGGAGATATGACCCGAAGCGAAGACCTGGACCAGCTGGTTCATGAAACCCGGAACACGTTCCATCGCATCGACATACTGGTCAACAATGCCGGCCTCTTCAAAGGGGCCCCTCTGCACGAAATTTCTGATGAAAAGTATGACGAAATGATGAATATCAACATGAAGGCTGTGTTCCAGTTGACCCGCAGGGTGCTCCCTGTAATGATGGAGCAAAAAGGCGGAAATATCATCCATATCAGTTCCATCCTCGGCATCATCGCCGTTCCCCAGGTGGCGGCCTACAATGTCTCCAAAGGAGCCCTGAATCAATTCAGCAGGTCCATCGCGGTGGAATACGGCAGTTATGGCATTCGCTCCAACTCCATTTGCCCCGGCCTGATAGAAACCGACATGACCGCCGACCTCATGAAAGATGAGGCATTGATGCAGGAGTGGAGCAAGGGTTACCCAATTGGCCGGTTCGGGAAACCGGAGGATGTGGCGAACACCTGCCTCTTTTTAGCCAGCGATGAATCGTCTTTTATCACGGGTACGGTTCTTCCGGTGGATGGTGGTTTCACAGCCCAGTGATGACAGTGCTTGACGGGAACCCCTCCGGGTGATTAAAATCAGGGCCAATTAAAAACCCTCAGAAAACTCCAACTTAGTCCTTACCAGGCGACAAGTTAAAAGATACGGGTTCACATATGAAGTACGAAACTGTCATTGGACTGGAAGTTCACGTCCAAATCAAAACCAAAACGAAAATTTTTTGTTCCTGCTCCACAGAATTTGGCACTCGTCCGAACGAAAACACCTGTCCGATCTGTTTGGGAATGCCGGGAGTTCTTCCCGTTTTAAACAAACGTTTTCTCGAGTCATCCATGAGGGCCTGCCTGGCGACCCATTGCACTATTGAACCGATGAATCGTTTCGCGAGGAAAAACTATTTTTATCCCGACCTGCCCAAGGGTTACCAGATCTCCCAATTCGAGCTTCCTTTAGGAACAAACGGATACATCAATATCAATGTTGACGGCACTAAAAAAAGAATTGGGTTGACCCGCATTCACATGGAGGAGGATGCTGGAAAATTGATTCACGGGGAAAATTTAGGGAGCCCGGGAAAGAGCTATGTCGACTTTAATCGAACCGGTGTCCCTCTGTGCGAGGTGGTCAGCGAGCCCGACTTACGTTCTTCGGAAGAAGCCCGAGCCTACTTGATCGAGCTGAAATCCATTTTGGAATATACCGGAGTCAGCGATTGCAACATGGAAGAAGGAAGCCTGCGTTGTGACGCTAACGTTTCCATTCGCCCTGTTGGACAAAAAGAGTTTGGAACCCGGACAGAATTGAAAAATCTTAATTCCTTCAAATTCATCCAGAAAGCCATTGAGTATGAGGTGGACCGACAGACCAGGCTTTTGGATCAGGGTGATACCGTAAAACAGGAAACCCGCCTTTATGACTCGGACCGGGGCGAAACATTCCCAATGCGGAGCAAAGAGGAAGCGCACGATTACCGTTATTTCCCCGACCCAGACCTGGTTCCCATAATGATCGGTGAGGCATGGGTGGATGAGCTACGTAAAACAATTCCCGAACTTCCCGAACAGAAACGCGAGCGTTTCATCAAAAGTTACGGAATCCCCGAATATGACACAGGGGTTTTAACTTCCTCGGAACCTCTCGCGGATTACTTCGAGCAATGCACAGCCCTGTTCCCCCACCCCAAAACCATCAGCAACTGGATGATGGGAGACCTCTTGCGGGAATTGAAAAAGGATGGCAGGAACATCGTAGATTGCCCGGTTTCGCCCTCTGCACTGGTAGATCTGCTTAAACTGATCGAATCGGGAACGATAAGCGGTAATATCGCCAAAGGAGTCTTTGAGGAGATGTATCAAACGCAAAAATCCGCGGGCAGTATCGTTGAAGAAAAGGGGCTAAAACAAATCACCGATAGTTCTGCCATAGAAAAAATAGTGGCTGAAGTGATCCAGGCCTATCCCAGCCAGGTTGAAGAGTTCAAGGGAGGCAAAGAGAAAGTCCTCGGTTTTCTGGTAGGTCAAGTCATGAAAGCAAGCAAAGGGAAAGCCAATCCGGGCATAGTTAACAAATTGCTTAAGGAAAAAATGGGGTGATGGCAAAATCAATCTTATATCCATCCAAAACCGTAGATTTAATATCCGCTTTCTTAATAACGCTATTTCTTTTACTGGGAATTCTGAGTTCGAGCGTTTATGCGATTCCTGTTGAATCCGGTGATAATCGCTATCTGGATAATGACGATGGCACGATCACCGATACCAAGACCGGACTGATGTGGATGAAAAAGGATTCCTATCTTCATTCCGGCCACTGGCTCAACTGGCATGAGGTTCATGATTATGTCCGGCAACTCAATGATGAGGGGTTCGCTCAACACAGCGATTGGCAATTGCCTACCAGGGAAGAATTGAAAACCCTTTACGAATCGGAAAAGATAAACAGTTCCCAGGTAGGAAGTGAAATGAAAATTCACACAGACCCCATATTTGAGAAAAACGGGACCGGCTCTCTATGGTCTGGCGAGGCAAACGGGCGCTACAACGCATTCGGGGTGGTTTTCAATACTGGTGCTGTATTCAACAGCAACAAGAAATCCCGATCCCGAAAAGCCACACGGGCAGTGCGAATCAACATAAACTGACACAGCAATTTTATTTAGGCCGGAATAAAAAAATGACTTCTATTAAAAACTTGATTTTATTAACCGTTTTATTCATCGCAACAGTTTTATCAGGCCCCGTAAACGCGACCTACCCTTCGCCGGATATCGCACACTGGGATCTTTCCCTCTCTAATGAAAGAAATGACCCTGACTACCAGAAGGTCCGGGATTTAGTTTCACAAAAACAATTTGACGAAGCCCTTTCAATTCTTGATGGGAAAATTACCAATCAGCCTAAAGAAGCTACTCCTGAAATTCTAAAAGCGCTTATTTTAAATGAAAAAGATGATCCCAAGAAGGCTCTGGATGTTCTGCTGGTCGGATTTAAAAAGGAGCGCCAGCACCCCGCCCTCCATTTTGCTTTCTGCCAGATCCACCGGAAACTTGGCAACGGGTTGATCTCGGAAAAAGCCTGCATCATCGCCGCAGAACAACATCGGAATGACCCCCTGGCGCATTATGAATTTGCCTTGACCTTGATGGCCAGAGGCAAAGCAAAAGAAGCCAACAAGGAGTTGGGGGAAAGCGTCAGGTTGGACCCGAAAAATTCCAAATACACTTATGAACAGGGAATGGTTTTTAATTATCTGAACCAGAATGATAAGGCTGAAAAATCTTTTAAACAAGCGTTTTCACTCGACAAAAACAATATTGACGCGGCTTACCAGCTTGCTTACCTTTACGCCACCCGGAATAACAAGGAACAGGCGGAAGTATATATCAACCACATTCTGGACAACCATCGAAACCAACCCAAGGCAAATTCGGCTAAACTACTTAGGGAATATATCTATAAAAATGCCACAGACAAATTACCCTTGAAAGTTGTCCCAGGAAAGTATCATTTGAGTCGGTCCCAATCCCTTTACCGATCTAAACAATTCGGTTTATCCATCATTGAGGTGGAGACAGCCGCCCGCCTGAGCCCTAATGATCTAAAAGTCCAAGAGATTCTTGTCGGGATTCACAGTATGTTTTTACGGTTGGATATGACGGAAAAATCCGTCGGGCAGTTTATTGAATTCGCAAAGGACGATGAAAAACTCAAGAGCCGGGGATACCAGGAATGGGGAGACATAGAGGTTCTTCGCGGCCATATGAACAAAGCCAGGGAACTCTATGAAAAAGCCAAGAAATTGGGCGATCCCAATGGAATTGCCAAGGCCTCTCTCGATGAATTCCCTGAAAAAATCGAATCGAATGAACGGCAACCCCTGGACCCGAATGTTTTGTTCATCAATCCTACCAAAGCGTTGAACAGAAAAGGGGAGATTTTTGCGCATTTTGGAATGTATCAGCGGGCAATGGGAATCTATTCCATGGTTTTGAGAATGGACCCCACCAACCTTACCGCTCTGCTTAATACCGCCACTGCCAACTACAAAAAAGAAAAATACAACCGAGCCATTTCTATTCTGGAAAGGTTATTTGTCATTCACCCTAACCACGAGCATATCATCGCCCACCGGTTACTGCTGGCCCGGTCTTACGTGATGAACGGGGACCTTGGAGACGGGATCAAAAACCTCAAGATCGTTTTGAAACTAAATCCCGGTATAAAAAAAGTGATCGCCTCAGACCCGGCATTAGAGAAATTAAGGGGCCTCGAATCTTTTAGAACCTTGATTCAATAACCCAAATTAATTTGGCAAACCCCACTCACAGACCGATATATTGCGGTCCTATCTAAGCGTAAAGTAACGTTTGACATTAAAATTTTGTTCCTGTCTAATGCAGAAAAATGTTAATTCTTTATTATTTGCTCGTAAAGACCCCATTAAACCCAAGTTACCGGGAGTCCGCATATGATTACAGCCCAGTACTCACATAAAAATCGGAGAAATTTTTCAGTTCTTATAATTTTTCTCACATTAGGTTTATTCTTAATTCAAACTCCAAAAACTTATGCCGCTGATATATGTAAAGAAGGATTGAAAGATTTACAAAACAGTCAGGGGAAAATTCAGGATAAAGGCGGAATTTGGGGGTACCTCGAAAAATCTTCCCACCTGAAAAACGACTCAATATTAGGACTGCAAATTGACGGCAAACTGCAACGCCTGGTTGTTTCCTTTGAAACCCTTTGTGATGAAGGGAAAACCCCTACCCCAAAGCTTTATAATTTAATATTAAACCTGATGGGGGATGCGAGGATGGTTTTCAACAGGAAGGCAGATAAACAACCCAAAGAAAAGGTTTTGGAAAACCTGCAGGGTTTAAACAAAAGAATTGAGGAGCTACTTGCTCAAATAACTAGCTAACTATGGCTGAATTGAAAGAAGGAAATAAGGCGCCAGACTTTACGGCTATTGACCAGGACGGAAAAAAAGTCAAACTTAGTTCTTTTAAAGGTAAAAAGAACCTCGTGCTTTATTTTTATCCTAAAGACATGACTCCCGGGTGCACTACGCAGGCCTGCGATTTCCGCGACCAGCACAAAAAGTTCAAAAACACCGCCATTATCGGTGTGAGCATTGACTCAACGGAAAGACACCAGAAATTTATAGAAAAATATGATCTTCCTTTCACTCTCATTGCAGATACTGAAAAAAAAGTGGTGCAGAAATATAGAGTCTGGCAGGAAAAGAAGCTCTATGGGAAAACCTTTATGGGTATTGTTCGAACCACCTTCATCATTGACAAGACAGGTACGATCCGAAAAATATTCCCCAAGGTTAAAGTAAAAACCCACATTGAGGAAGTGCTTTCCGTATTAAAGGGAATTTAACCCTCTTTCCTGCTGGCCATTAACTTCTCAATCTGTTTTATGGTTTTGGGAATCTTGCTGGAAAGGTTTATGCACCCGTCTGATGTCATGACAAGATTGTCTTCGATGCGAATACCGATCTTTTCATCATAGGTTTTTCCGTTCAGGCGGAGGCGGAACTCCCCATACAACCCAGGTTCATTGCTGATCATCCAGCCCGACTTCATGGATTGCTTGGAGTAATTGCGGAAAGGATCGCCATCATGTTCCTGTTCGCCCATCAAGTGGCTCACCCCGTGCGGCCTTCCCTTATATTGCAGTTTAAATTTTCCTCCTATCGCCGTGAAGTTATGTTCGAGGCCCTGATTGACCTTATCCCAGCATACCTTATTTAACTCGTCGATCATCACTCCGGCCCGCGCCTTTTTCTCCACCGCAATTTGGGCTTTCAGGATAATTTCATAGAGTATTTTCTGCATGGGATTGAACTGCCCGGACACGGGAAAAGTCCTGGTAATATCGGCGTGCATGGTCATCCAGCGAATTCCAAAATCGATCAGCAGCATTTCGTTTTTAGAAAAATCGTCATCGTTCTTTGTATAATGAAGAATATTCGCGTTGCTTCCTGAAGCAACGATGGAAGGATAACTAAGACCATAAGGTGAGTGCATTAGCATTTGACCTTCCAGAAATCCTTGAACCTGACACTCGTTTTTAAAGTTTCTAAAGTTTTTGAGCATAACCTTAAATCCGTTCCCGGTTATTTCCTGAGCTTTTAAGGCATTGGTCACATCATATTTATCCAGGGGCAGACGCAGTTCAAAATGGTTTTTCATGATATTTTGCAATGCCGGGGCCTTCCAGGACCGCAACCAACCCTCCAGCTTCTTTTTGAAGTCATAATTATGGTCTGTCGTGATAGCACAAGTCTTGCCTCTTCGGGTCCCCTCCAGCCATAGCGTTCCCAAGTTCTTTTTCTTTTGTTTGAATAACCGCTCCTTCAGGACATCCTTGAATTCTCGAATATCGCGGACATCATGGATCCCTGTAACTGACCGCACTTCCTTCAAGCTTTTCTCGTCCCCGACACCAAAACGTACTCCCTCCCAAAACTCCATCAATCGATCCCTGCGATCCACAAACAAAATTTCATCCGACACTTTAGAATCCGGGTCCAGCAACAAAATGACATTATTCTGGTTAATGCCCGTTAAATACATCACGGCAGGTTCCTGATAGGTGGGGCTATAAGTATAAGCCCATGTCGTCTTTCCTCCCGGACCATAAGGCACCCCAGCAATCGCCATGAGACAGTCTTCTTTCGCTATTAATTTTTTTCTTCTTTCACGAAATCTCCGTTTGGCAAAGGCTCCAGCTCCTCCATCCCGGAATATTCCTGTATGAACTTTTTTTAGGGTCTTCATATATTTTAAAGTTTTTTTAAGTCATGTTTTTTATTCACAAAATACAATGATACTATAAACATGATCGCCACCCAACCCCATTCAAAACTCATTAAGGAACGTAATTTAATTTTATGTGTGGACGATATACTCTTGCCAAACCTTTGAAGACCATCGAGTCGCATTTCGCTCCTGTCCATATTAATTTGGAATATCGACCGAGCTACAATATCGCTCCCAGCCAGGAATCACCGGTTATCATCAACCGTTCCGGGCAAAGGGAATTGACCGCTATGAAATGGGGCCTGATACCATCATGGGCAAAGGATGAAAAAACCAAGCTTATCAATGCGCGATCAGAAACCGCACACGAAAAACCCAGCTTTAAAAATTCATTGAAAAACCAGCGTTGCCTGATTCCTGCAGATGGATTTTTAGAATGGCGGGGAAAGGAAAAGCAGCCTTGCTATATATTTTTGAAGACCCAAGCTCTTTTCGCCTTCGCCGGTCTTTGGTCTACCTGGAACAACCATGAAGGAAAGTGCTTGAGCACCTATACAATTCTGACGACCGAAGCCAATGAAAAGCTGACCCCGATCCACGCACGAATGCCAGTCATTTTACCTTCAAAGAAATACGGTGCATGGCTTGCGCCCGACTCCAATCTTGATGCCCTGCGGGGCCTTTTAACTCCTTTCCCCTCGGGGGAATTCGACTTTCACCCAGTATCCAAAGAGATCAATCATGTTTCTTATAACACTAATTCTAAACGACTTATAGAACCCATTACGCTTTAAAATCCTATATGGCTAGCGGTATGGCTAGCATTTGCCCGTTTTTTCCGAATTTGAGCCATATTTTGGGGGAGGCAGGGAAGGAAAAACGATTCTACGGCATCTGAGGGCTTCGGCTGTAAGTCCTTTTTGCTTGTAAGTAGCGTTTTGTACTGACCCGCCAGCCCCATCACAGCCACTCCCCGAAATTATCACCGCCACACTGTCAATACTGTAAGTATTAGGACTGCTGTTGTGTTTTGCAGATGCACAGAAGTTGTCCAGTGGAGAGGGTGTAGGGTTGCCACAACATCCTCCTTCTGGTTAAAACCGTAAGTAGTATCTTTGATTATAGAAAGATCACTTTGTGTCCAAATTCCGCTGGAAAAATTATATGTTAGGCGGT
>ERZ651768.3280-NODE-3280-length-10883-cov-1.714048_pt1 | contig 10883 bp, 9 predicted proteins | sample MGYA00514754_ERZ651768 | MGnify/ENA metagenome assembly ERZ651768 | reverse complement strand
GGGGCTTGGGTCCTGTTGATGTCGCAGCTCTTCCTGCCGGGGACAGCGCTTTTGGCTGCCGGCAGATGCTCGGCAATGTTTGGGAATGGACAGCGGATACATTTCAGGCTTACCCGGGTTTTTCAGCTGATGCTTACAAGGAATATTCGACAATGCTGTTCGGCTCCACCAAGGTATTGCGCGGTGGGGCTTGGACAACGCGTGGCCGCATGATGCATGGCACCTATCGCAACTATTTTGAACCCCATCGTTCGGATGTATTTGGCGGGTTTCGGACCTGCAAACTATGTACCTCCGTTTAAATGACGGACTAATTATGAATTATGAGATTTCTAAAACGGCGGCACTCGAGGATAGGCGCCCTGATTTTGATAAAATGATGTCAGAAGTTAGGGAGGGTTTATTAGCCACACCGAAGACACTGCCCTGCAAATATTTTTACGATGAAAAAGGTTCGGACTTGTTCCAGCAGATTTGTGATTTGCCGGAATATTATCTGACGAGAACGGAAACAAGTTTGCTAACTTCGATTGCGAGCGAGATTGCTGAACTAATCGGACCCGGGAGCCAGATGATTGAATATGGAACCGGTTCATCCAAGAAAATGCGGATTGTGCTTTCAGCTTTGATTGAACCAGAGTCATTTACGGCCGTCGATATATCGGAAAAACACCTGTTGACGGCGACAAAAGCCCTGTCGCGTGCTTTCCCTCACCTGAAAGTTCACGCAGTTACCGCGGATTTTGCGAAACCCTTTACAGTTCCTGCAATGACCGGCACCGGACTACGAGTGGGATTTTTTCCTGGTTCTACGATTGGCAACGTTACACATGAAGAAGTTATCGAATTTTTGAAGGGTACGAGGAAAATTGTAGGACCAATGGGTGTCATGCTGATTGGCGTTGATTTAAAAAAAGATGTGCGAATTCTTCGGGCTGCCTACAATGATTCTCAAGGTCTCACTGCGGCGTTTAATATGAATTTGCTAGCGCGATTAAACCGTGATCTCGGAACAACATTCAATCTGACTCAATTTAGTCATGACGCCGTCTATGACGCCGAATTAGGTCGAGTTGAAATGCACCTAGTCAGTCATACGGAACAAACGGTAACCCTGGGGCGCGACGTGATTTTTTTCAGGAAAGGTGAGACGATTCACACTGAAAATTCCTACAAATACGGCCAAAATCAGTTCAAAGCGCTCTCCGCCCGCGCAGGATACAAATCACTTATGGTTTGGACCGACCCTAACGCGTGTTTCGGAATATTTTTTCTTCAGGCAGAAGCTTAAAGAGCGTGATTACTTTTAACTAGTACTAAGATTTGTGATCTGCTACGGGTCAAAAAAATCCTGCTTCATCGTCTTCTGATTTGTGATCTCCGTCAGATCTATCAGACCGTGTAGCCATAAACCTCAATATTATTCTCTGCCGGACCGGCGAAAAATATCTCAACCAATTATAGCCATCAATGATTTTGAGATGCGGCTGCAGCCAACGGCTGCACTCGCTGAAAGGGTTATATCGGGCGACCGGGTGTCATAGTGATTTGCGCCTCCATTATGCAGCTGAAATTAGCCTATTATGCAAAATCAGGAAAACGGAATTAAGGAACCCCAAATGTTCTATACGCTTGCCAAGCTATTTTGGCTTCTGGCCAATCCACTAAATTTGGCATTGATCCTTCTGTGCCTGTCAGTCCTATTGCTTTGGTCCCGCTGGCGGCGTTTGGGCCTTTGGTCAGTAAGCTTGGTTGCCGCTTCGCTTCTGGCGCTGGCGATCCTGCCCGTCGGCGAATGGTTATTGTCCCCATTAAACAACCAATTTGCTTCTTTTGAATCGAGCAACAGTAAGATTGACGGCATTATCCTGTTGTCTGGGGGAGCGGTGGCTTTGAAGACATCACGACTAATGGGCCATGCAGTGCCCGGCAAGGCCGCGGACCGATTGGTGGAATTCATGAGCCTGGCCAAAGCCTATCCAAATGCGAAGTTGTTGATTTGTGGCGGCAACGTGGAGTCAGGAGCTGATGTTGGCGAAAAAAGGCAAACAGAAGCACTCTTGATCGCGGAATATCTTATTAACCGGGGTCTGTCAGCCACGCGCATACTGGTCGAGGATCGTTCACTGGATACATTTGAAAATGCTGTACTGGGGTATCAACTGGCTCGGCCGCGCGCTGATCAACGTTGGCTACTAGTCACCTCCGCATGGCATATGCCCCGCGCCCTGGCTTCTTTCCAGGCCCAGGATTGGCCCGTAATCGCCGCCCCATCTGGGGTTGGTGGGAAAATGGCATTTCGATTGCGCCTCAACCTTAAAGCCGGCTTAAAATCACTCGACATCGCTATACATGAATATATAGGCCTTTTGGCCTACCGCCTTAACGGCCGTATCGCCACGATCTGGCCGGCATCGTAAAACATTGATCATGAAGTACAAAAGAATTGGCTGGGGACCCAGGATTCGAACCTGGACTTACGGAGTCAGAGTCCGCTGTCCTACCATTAGACGAGTCCCCAACAGTGTTTTGGGAACCTATGTAGCGTCCGCTTGGATGTCAACAGAGCCAGAAAAGTGAACCCGGCTATTGCCAGGAACCGCCCAAGAGGTCAAGTTATTATAAAAGAAAATAACACCATTCGGGGCCAAAACTATGGTGGCAAAAAAGGAAGAAACAAGGAGTCGGCAACAAAGCGAAATAGCTGGCACCGACGGGCATACCTACGCCGCTATTGACCTGGGCACGAACAATTGTGGACTTCTGGTCGCGCGCCCAAATGCCAAGGGTTTTCGTGTAGTCGATGCCTTTTCCCGCATCGTGCGCCTGGGTGAAGGAGTGGAAAGTAACCAGCAGTTGTCACAACAGGCCATGGATCGGACAATTGAAGCCTTGAAGATCTGCGCGGAAAAAATGCGCCGTCGCAAGGTCACCCGCGCTCGTTGTGTGGCTACGGCAGCTTGCCGGCGAGCCAAGAACTGTAATGAATTTTTGAAGCGTGTGGACCGAGAAGCTGGCCTGTACTTGGAAACCATTACGGCAGAGGAAGAAGCTAGCTTAGCCGTTACCGCCTGCCAGCCCTTGCTGGAGGCCGAGGCCCGGTTCGCCCTGGTATTCGACATTGGCGGTGGCAGCACCGAATTGACCTGGGTCCGCCAGGGCCACGACACCGCACTCGAGCCTATCGCCCTGGCATCCCTGCCCCATGGCGTCGTCAATATCACGGAACGTCACGGCGGAGGAGATTTTGCACCAGACGAATACGAGACCCTGGTAGGCAGCGTATGTGATGACCTAAGCCTGTTCGAGAACTCTCATAGTATTAACCAGAAAATTCGCGAAAGCGGCGTGCAGATGATCGGCACATCGGGCACGGTTACAACGTTATCCAGCGTGCATCTAGGTTTGAAACGGTATGATAGGCAACGGGTTGACGGTTTATGGCTGTCCTTCGCCGATGCCAGTGAAGCCGTGAAATACCTGCGGGCCATGAACCTGGAGGAGCTAACTGCACACCCTTGCATCGGACGGGGCCGGGCGGACTTAGTGGTCGCAGGATGCGCCATTCTGGAGGCAATCCATCGCACCTGGCCCATGGAACGGTTACGGGTTGCTGACCGGGGTGTCCGCGACGGCCTCTTGCTGTCGTTGATGCATTGGGACCGCTCCCGAGACCGTACCCACGCGCAGCCATGAAATCGCGGGATGGCGATCAAGTCAGAAGAGGCGGCAAAACCCGCCCATCGGGGCGCAATCTTGCGGTGAGGGTACGTACCGCCCGGCGGCGTAAGAGCTCGTCCACACGATGGCTACAGAGGCAATTAAACGATCCTTATGTGGTAGCGGCAAAAAGGGATAGCTACCGCTCCCGTGCCGCCTATAAGCTGCTGCAGCTGGACGAAAAATTCGGCCTTTTTAAGAGGGGACAGACGGTGGTGGATTTGGGCGCAGCTCCCGGCGGTTGGACCCAGGTGTTGGCACAGATCCTAGGCCCCAGCGGCACAATCCTAGCCGTGGATGTGGCTGAGATCGAGCCCATCGGGGGTTGCAAAACTCTGATAGGCGATGTCATGGACCTAGAAACCGAAACTGCAATCCGTAAGGCTCTAAGGGGCCCAGTAAATTTTGTGGTTAGTGACATAGCACCCTCAGCCACGGGGCACCGGACCACCGATCATATCCGTATTATCGCCCTGGCCGAGGCAGCCTTGGAACTCGCCCGTGGCGTATTAGGCCTCGGGGGCGGTTTTGTCGCCAAGGTTTGGCAGGGGGGAAGCGAACAAAACCTACTGGCGGATCTGAAACGGGACTTCGCCCAGGTCCGCCATGCCAAACCGCAGGCGTCCCGCGCGGGGTCGGCGGAAATGTATGTGGTCGCCACGGGCTATCGAGGAAAATTTCAACAGCAAGACTCAGGGGAGGGATAGGCGCAGGCACAGATTTGGTCTATATGAAGGCACGAACCAAAAAAAGAAGCCGCACCATGAGTGAAGCGACATCCATCGAGGATTTCGAGCCCTATTTACAACCCGGAATTTGCATTGACAGCGACCATCCAGCAGTAGTTGAATTTTCCCACCGAGTGGCCGGCGATGACTGCACGGACTTGGAAAAGGCCGTGCAAATTTATTACGCTGTTCGGGACGAATTCCGCTACGACCCCTACGGCGTCGAAATGACCGAACTCGGCATGAAGGGCTCTACTGTGCTGGAACGAGGCAACGGTTTTTGCATCACGAAAGGTACTCTGATGGCGGCAGCTTGCCGTGTCATCGGTATTCCGGCACGACTGGGTTTCGCGGATGTACGCAATCATTTGGCGTCCAAACGCATGATCGAACTAATGGGAACAGACCTGTTCGTTTATCACGGTTTTGTGGAGGTTTTTCTGGAAAGAAAATGGGTCAAAGCGACGCCCGCCTTCAACCTCTCCTTGTGCGAAAAATTTGGCACCCTGCCGTTGGAATTTGACGGCCAGAGAGATTCCGTTTTCCACCCCTATGATGCCGCCGGCAACAAGCATTTAGAATACATTACCGAACACGGCTCCTTTGCTGACACGCCATTAGCGGATATCAAGGCATCTTTCGAGATGCATTATCCGAAAATGTACAGTGATGAAAAACGGGCCGGCATAAAGGGTGATATGGAAGCCGAGGCTTTGGCTGAAGGCATCGCTAAAGGGAGCGCTGCCTAAGATGCGGCGGCAGGTGGCTGTCTCCAGCTGCCGCCAAAGCATGATTGCGCCAAACAGGCGACGAAAATACCATGCATGGTCCATGCCAAACAGGGCACTCGATGCGCCCTGTTTTCATCGGTGGAGATAGAATTCCGGGGTTATTGGGAGGCAGAAAAAGATATGACTATAACAGAGGCCCTGACATTCGATGACGTGCTTCTGAAGCCGGCGGCATCCTCCGTGCTGCCGAACCAAGTTTCTACCAGAAGCCAGGTCACTAAGAATCTAATTTTAGGCATTCCCCTATTGTCCTCGGCCATGGATACGGTGACGGAACACCGTTTGTCCATCGCGATGGCCCAGCTAGGTGGTATGGGGGTGATCCACAAAAACCTGTCGCCTGAGGAACAGGCGCAGGAGGTGCGCCGGGTGAAAAAATTTGAAGCCGGTATGGTGGTCAACCCGGTCACCATTTACCCGGACCAGACCCTGAACGATGCCCAGCAGTTGATGGAGAATCATGGCATCTCGGGCATTCCGGTGGTTGAGCCAGGCACGGGCCGTTTGGCAGGAATTCTGACAAATCGGGACGTGCGTTTCGCGACCGACAAAGCGCAGGCCGTCAAAGAATTGATGACCCATGAAAATCTTGTCACCGTGACTGATGGCGTGGATAGCGCGGAGGCCAAGCGCCTATTGCATCAGCATCGCATTGAAAAGCTTCTGGTGGTGGACGAAAACTATAAATGTGTGGGCTTGATCACCGTCAAGGACATGGAAAAGGCGACGACCTATCCCAACGCCGCTAAGGACGAGCAGGGTCGCTTGCTGGTCGCCGCTGCCACCGGTATCGGCAAGGATGGCCTGGCTCGGACCGAGGCGCTGATCGACGCCGGGGCTGATTTAATAATTGTCGATACAGCGCACGGTCATTCGGTGATGGTGCTGGACAGTGTCACCGAGATCAAGAAATTTTCCAACTATACCCAACTGGCGGCCGGTAACGTGGCCACGGCAGATGGGGCCAAGGCCCTGGTGGATGCAGGCGCAGACGCGGTAAAAGTGGGTATTGGGCCTGGCTCCATATGTACCACGCGTATTGTCGCAGGCGTGGGTATGCCACAACTGACCGCGATCATGGAAGCAGTAGAAGCATGCCAGGCAGCGGACATTCCGGTGATTGCTGACGGCGGCATCAAGTTTTCGGGTGATTTGGCCAAGGCCATTGCCGCCGGTGCTGATTGCGCCATGATCGGATCTCTATTAGCGGGGACGGAAGAGGCGCCGGGCGAAGTGTTTCTTTATCAGGGCCGCAGCTACAAATCCTATCGCGGCATGGGTTCGTTGGGTGCCATGGCGCGGGGTTCCGCCGATCGCTATTTCCAGGCAGAAATTCAGGAAAGTATCAAACTAGTGCCGGAAGGCGTGGAAGGGCGGGTACCTTACAAAGGGCCAGTAGGCAACATCATCCACCAGTTGGTTGGTGGCTTGCGCGCAGCCATGGGTTATACCGGCAACGGCTCCATCGCCGAGATGCGGGAAAACTGCGAATTCGTCCGTGTCACGCAGGCGGGATTCCGGGAAAGCCATGTGCACGAGGTGTCCCTGACTCGCGAAGCACCTAACTATCCATTAAACCCTACCTAGACCAACAAAATGAGGCCCGGGGCGCGCATTCAAGCGGTCATTGAACTTCTTGATCAAATTGCGGATTCAACGACGCCCGCCGATCGTCTCGTCGGCAACTATTTCCGTGTCCGGCGTTATGCCGGATCAAAGGACCGGCGCACCATCAGTGACATGGTTTACGAAATCTTGCGTAAGAAGGGCGAACTGACCTGGCAGGCGAGTGGGGGCGACAGCAGGATGCTGGCCCTAGCTCATCTTACCCAAGCCAATAAAAACAATGACGCCATTTTGAAACTGTTTGATGGCGGACAATTTGCGCCCTCACCCTTGCAAACCCATGAAGAATTGGACCTGGATCGTATGCGGTCACCAGCCGGAGAACTGCCGCCCTGGATCTCAGGTAATTATCCCGAATGGCTTCACATGACATTGCAACAACGTTTCGGCAAAGATTTGACACTTGAGATGGCGGCCTTGCAGAAACGAGCACCAGTTGACCTGCGCATAAATCACCTAAAATCAAACCTAGCCGAGGTAACCGCTACATTGGCGGCAGATGAAATCTCTGTCAGTTCGGGCCGTTATATTCCAACCGCTCTGCGCCTCGAAGACCGGCGTGTGATGACCACCCACACTTTGTATCGCGACGGTGCTATAGAAATTCAAGATGAAGGCTCGCAATTGGTTGCGCTACTTTGCGCCGCGAGGCCGGGCCATCAGGTGATCGACTATTGTGCTGGCGCTGGCGGGAAAAGTCTTGCCCTGGCTTCAGCAATGGAAAACAAGGGGCAAATCCTTGCATTCGATATAAGTCCACGACGGCTTCGACCCTTGCGGGATCGTTTGCGCCGGGCCGGCGTGCGTAACATTCAGGTTCATGCCCTTGGCGATCCAGCGGCAAGATCTTTGTTAAACGAGCGGGCAGGCAAAGCAGATCGTGTATTGCTGGATGTTCCCTGTAGCGGATCGGGCGCCTGGCGGCGCAACCCCGAAAGCAAATGGCGTCTGACAGCCGAGAAACTTGACGAATTTATCCGCATTCAAAGCGAAATACTGGATCAGGCCGCTGCCTTGGTAGCGCCTAGCGGGATGTTGATCTACGCCACCTGTTCGATCCTGACGGAAGAGAACGAAGATCGCATCAGGGCATTCCTCGTCAGGCATAATGACTTTGAACTTTTACCGGTTAACGAGGTTTGGGCAAACGTCATCGGTAGTCCTTGCCCAACCGCGGAACCGTATATGCAACTTACCCCCGCCAGAAATAGCACAGATGGCTTTTTCGTCGCCGTGCTAGTGCGCAAGGAAAATTCCTAGGCAGGGAAAAACCTCATAAGGGTATTCTTGGATAGTGGCAGATTTGACAACCTAGATTTTGCCGCTAATCCATATCGCTAAATATTAGTGGTTCTGGGTTGGTTTTAAATAAGTTCCCTGCACTAGGATCGGAGCGGATGTTTTCGACAAAATAATTATTGTATAAAAGGAACAATGGTGGACAGACAAAGAATAAACAAATTAATTGAACCAGTTGCGCGCAAGGTGGATGGATTATCTTTTCCAAAATTCTAGTATTTAGGATTCTCCTAAAAAATTTTAAAGGTGAAAAGAATGGTTAATACCGAGTTATATGAGGTCTTTTGGCCTGGGGGTCCCAGTGCCGTAAATACGATTTCCTCGGCGCCACGAGCTGACCTAACCGGAAAACGGATTGGAATTCTGTGGGACTACGTGTTTCGCGGCGAAGAAATCTTTCCAATTTTGGAAAAAAGCATTTCAGAACAATATGAAAATGTTGAATTTATTGGCTATGAAAACTTTGGATCGACTTTTGGTGGGGACGAGCACGCAGTCTTAGCTGCTTTGCCAAAACTTCTAAAAAATCTAAAAATTGACGCTGTTATTTCTGGCATAGGATGCTGAGGAGCTTGCACGCCCGCCGTGATGCGGGCAAGCGCAGTTGTCGAGAAAGCCGGAATTCCAACGGCTACATTAGTATGTGATGGCTTCACAGGGCAGGCCGCAGCTATTACCCCCGGCCTTGGTGTCGAATCTTTACCAATCGCGCGCATAGTTGGCCATGTCGATGGACAATCGATTCAGGAATTGCGGCGCAATATTGAGGAGGTAACCACAGCCGAAGTAATACGGCGCCTTGTGGAAAAACCTTCTGCCGAACCAAATTCCAATTCCTATCAGGAAGAAGAAATCGCAGTGAGGGGGTCATTCAACGAAGTAAATGCAGTCTTCGAAGAACAAGGGTGGAGCGATGGTCTTCCAATCGTTCCTCCAACACCCGACCGGGTTGCTTCATTTCTGCAGCAAACGCCCGACGATTCGGAAAGAATTATAGGTGTGTTGCAGCCTTCGGGTTCGGCGGCCACGGTTAGGAACGTTGCCATTAATGGAATTATGGCGAATTGCCGTCCCGAATATATGCCTATCCTGATAGCAATTGCTGAAATTCTTTGCGATCCTAAATACGGCGTAGAGCATAGTGGCGATACCACCGGCGGTGATGCGCTGATAATTCTCAACGGACCGATAATTAAAAACTTGGAATTCAACTGTGCCGGAGCGGCACTACGCGATGGCTATAGGGCAAATACAAGCGTTGGTCGCTTTCTTCGTCTCTATCAAAGAAATGTTGCAGGCATTCGACCGGATGGAGCCGACAAGGTTACATTCGGGCATACATGGCGTGTTGTGCTAGCGGAGAATGAAAGCGAAGCGCAAAATATCAGTTGGCTTCCGTTCAGTACTGATCAAGGATTTGAGTCAGGAGAAAATGTAGTCACCCTAGGCCGATTTACGAGCGGGGGCGGCATTGGTTCAATTTTTGGCAACGACCCGAAAGAGATAGCGCGATATCTCGCCGATGGGCTAGTTCGGCACACTAGTTGGGAACTCATCTTCACCGTAGGTTTCGCCCAGGGTACTTATAGGCCGCTATTAGTATTAAGCCCTCTTGTGGCAAAAACGTTAATGCGTGGAGGCATGTCCAAGGAAGATTTACGGGCAAATCTATTTGATTATGCGCGTATACCGGCGTGTAAATTCGAAAAATATATTGGTTTGTGGACCAACTTCCTACCCGGTCGCCCGACGTTGCGCCAACTGGTAGATAATGGCAGGGCAGCGGCCCATTTTGCTGAGAGCGACGACCCTAATCGACTGGTACCAATTGTCGAGAAACCGAAGGATATATTACTAGTAGTGAGCGGAGACCCTCTTCGCTCGAATGCCTATGCCTTCGCGAGCAATGGAATGCATGGGTTTCCAACGAGCAAACGCATCCGCCAACTAATATAGCGCAAACCTCAACTTGTTTGTTTCCAAAGAGCGGACGTCACCTTTGTCATTGACGCTGATGTGCCACTACGTATCTTGTCCGTAATTATGATGGACCGCATTCTCATTATCGATTTCGGCAGCCAGGTAACCCAGCTAATAGCACGCCGCGTACGGGAGAATGGGGTTTATTGTGAGATACACCCCTACAATAAAGTTACTGAAGAAAGTATCCAGGAGTACTCCCCTGAAGCCGTGATTTTATCGGGTGGTCCGGCTTCCGCTCATGCTGCTGATACGCCGCGCGCTCCTGATGGGCTGTTTGATATGAATCTTCCGGTTCTCGGTATTTGCTACGGGGAACAGGTAATGTGTCGTCAGCTTGGTGCGAAAGTGGAGTCGTCTGATGAACGGGAGTTTGGGCATGCTTTCGTCGAAGTAGTGCAGGAGAGTTTGTTGTTTGAAGGCATCTGGACCCAGGGTAACCGCTACCAAGTCTGGATGAGCCACGGCGATAAAATTATTTCGATGCCTAAAGGTTTCGAGACGATTGCTGTATCTGAAAGTTCACCCTTCGCCGCCATCGCAAACGAAAACCGAAAGCATTATGGCGTCCAATTCCATCCAGAAGTTATTCACACGCCAGATGGAGCGAAAATTCTTGCCAATTTTGTCCTTAAGATCGCGGGTTGCACAGGCGATTGGACGATGGCTAATTTTCGAAAAAGCTCAATTGATAAAATCCGCAACGATGTAGGCGATGGCAAAGTTATATGCGGGCTTT